>ENA-OQBT01000458-OQBT01000458.1-human-gut-metagenome-genome-assembly--contig:-NODE-458-length-24970-cov-2.232339_pt1 | contig 24970 bp, 33 predicted proteins | sample MGYA00242749_ERZ504557 | MGnify/ENA primary metagenome ERZ504557 (study PRJEB26092, sample SAMD00036243) | human gut metagenome | host: Homo sapiens | study: EMG produced TPA metagenomics assembly of... | reverse complement strand
TATCAGACACTGCTTGCCTATGTTGTATCCCTGTGCATCTATCAGATCGGTAACCTGTTCATCGGCGGCGGTTTTGGAATCGGAACGGTAGTTGCTGTTCTGCTCATCATCGGATTTGTATATCTGCTGGTAAGACCTTACAAAGAGAGCGCAACTCTGAGCGTTTCCACCAACAAAATGTTCAGCAAATAATTGCTGTGACAGATAGAGAACATGTATCTGATGAAGAGTCCGTATCCGGCATCCGCTGCAGGATGCGGACTCTTTTGAAAAGAAAGGAGTTGTTTCTATGGGAACTTTTATCACACTTGTAGTCGTTGTTGGTCTGGTAGGACTTGCAGTACGCAGTATGATTAAAGATAAAAAAAGCGGCAAGGGAAGCTGTGGTGGTAACTGCGGGCAGTGCAAGGGACATTGCGACTGACAGGACAGGAATCATCATCAGGAGGTAGAACGTATGCCGCAGGAACAGACAAAGCATGAAGCCAGAAATTATCACAGAACACAGATGAAGCGAGAACTGATTATTCAGAAGCTCCGGGAACAGGGATGCAGAATAACCAGACAGAGACGGATTCTGCTTGATATTATCCTGGAAGAGGAGTGCTCCTGCTGTAAAGAAATTTACTATAAAGCTCTGCAGAAAGACAGCAGCATCGGGCCTGCTACGGTGTATCGCATGGTGAATACACTGGAGAGCATCGGTGCAATCAGCCGCAAAAATTTTTACAAGATTGCCTGTGGAGAAGAATGCTTCAAAGATCAGGGCTGTACCGTAGAACTGAGCGATCATACCATCTGCCGCTTAAGCGGAGAGATGTGGATGGACGTGATGAAATCCGGACTGAAGGCAAAGGGCTATATTCAGAATCAGGATATTGAAAATGTGATTGTTTCAGCGGTGGAAGGCTGAAAAACGGGGAAAACGGGTGAAAATTCCTTCCGTTTTCCCTGTTTTAATGAAAATAATTATCAAAAAGAACTGTACGTATTGTCTAACCGAGCAGGTGAGTGCTATACTGTGAACACAGCGGGGGAAAATGTAAAATTCAGAAAAAATTTATTTTAATAACAGGAGGAAATGTAATATGACAATCAAAGATTTAAAACATCCAGGACTTTTCGCAGCAGGAGTATTATTCGGAACAGCAGGTATCAAAGCACTGTCCAGCAAGGATGCGAAAAACTTTACACCAACTGCACCGCAGCTGTTCTTCGTGCAAAGAAAGTTGTTATGGATACGGTAACGACCATCCAGGAGAATGCGGAGGACATCTATGCTGACGCAAAACAGATCAACGAAGAGCGTGAAGCAGCAGAAGAGGCAGTAGAGGATGTAGCTGAAGAGACAGCAGAGGAAGCTGTTGAAGCAGAAGCAGAGGATACGGTTGAGGCATAAGCTGTACACAGCAACATCTGATTTACGTCGTATTCATACGGAAAAAACAAAAACGCCTGCAGAATTCTCTGCAGGTGTTTTTCTAGGAGGCATAAGATTTGAAATTTTATATTAAACACGAAAGCAGAGGCAGAATCCGAATCCATCTGGCACAGAAGCGCATGTCCTCCGTACAGGCAGAGACACTGCTGTACTATCTGCAGAATCAGAACCAGGTATCTTTCGCGAAGGTATATGACAGAACCGGCGATGCCGTGATCTGTTACGAGGGAGAACGAGCCGCTGTGATTGGATATACAGCTCTTCCACTACGAGGAAGTAGAGCTGCCGACCGGACTGCTTGAGAGCTCCGGCAGAGCGTTAAACAACGAATATCAGGAAAAGCTGATCAGCAAAGTGATTTACCACTTTGGAAGAAAATGGCTTCTTCCGGCACCGATCCGTGCCATCTATACTACGGTTGTTTCCGTAAAATATATCTGGAAAGGAATCCAGACACTGGCACAGGGAAAGATCGAAGTTCCGGTTCTTGATGCAACCGCAATCGGTGTTTCGATGCTCCGCGGCGACTATGGAACCGCAGGCTCTGTCATGTTCCTGCTCGGCGTAGGAGAGCTGCTTGAGGAATGGACGCATAAAAATCCGTCGGAGATCTGGCACGCAGCATGTCGCTGAACGTCGGAAAGGTATGGCTGAAAAAAGACGGCCAGGAAATTCTCGTTCCGTCTGAAAAAATTGTTGCGGGCGACGAGATTGTCGTACATATGGGAAATCTGATTCCATTCGACGGCGAGGTATCCAACGGCGAGGGTATGGTAAACCAGGCTTCTCTGACCGGAGAATCTGTTCCGGTACGCCGTACCTTAGGTTCCGTTGTCTATGCGGGAACGGTTCTTGAGGAGGGCGAGCTTACCATTCTTGTGAAGCAGACCGGCGGATCCAGCCGTTACGAGAAGATTACCGCGATGATCGAAGAGTCCGAGAAACTGAAATCCGGACTGGAGAGCAAGGCAGAGCATCTGGCAGACCGTCTTGTACCGTATTCCCTTGGCGGAACGGCGTTGACGTATCTTCTGACCAGAAATGCAACGAAAGCACTCTCTATTCTGATGGTAGACTTCTCCTGTGCGTTAAAACTTGCCATGCCGATTTCCGTTCTCTCTGCAATCCGCGAGGCAAACCAGCACAAGATCACCGTAAAGGGCGGTAAATTCCTGGAGGCTGTGGCGGAAGCGGATACGATCGTTTTCGATAAGACCGGAACACTGACAAAAGCGCAGCCGACCGTAGCAGAGGTGGTATCCTTCAGCGAAACAAAGAGCCGGATGAGCTTCTGCGCATCGCAGCCTGCCTGGAAGAGCATTTTCCGCATTCCATGGCAAAAGCCGTAGTAGACGCGGCAAAAGAGAAACATCTGGATCACGAGGAGATGCACTCCAAAGTAGAATATATCGTTGCACACGGTATTTCTACAACGATCAATGGCGAAAAAGCGATTATTGGAAGTTATCACTTCGTATTTGAGGATGAGAACAGTATCATTCTGGAAGGAATGGAAGAGAAGTTCCGTCATCTGCCGGAGGAGTATTCTCATCTCTATCTTGCCTTAGAAGGTGTACTTGCAGCAGTTATCTGCATTGAGGATCCGCTTCGTCCGGAGGCGGCCGAAATTATCCGTCAGCTGAAAAAAGCAGGTCTGAAAAAGATCGTCATGATGACCGGAGACAGCGAGCGCACGGCAAAAGCGATCGCGAAGAAGGTCGGCGTGGACGAGTACTATGCTGAGGTACTGCCGGAGGATAAGGCAAACTTTGTGGAGAAAGAAAAAGCAGAGGGACGTAAAGTCATTATGATCGGTGACGGTATTAACGATTCACCGGCACTTTCTGCCGCAGACGTTGGAATCGCCATCAGCGAGGGCGCAGAGATTGCGCGTGAGATCGCGGATATCACCGTTGCCGCAGACGATCTGGCAGAAATTCTGGTGCTTCGTATGCTGAGCAACCGTCTGATGAAACGGATTCATAAGAATTACCGCTTTATCGTTACGTTCAATGCCGGACTGATTCTGCTCGGCGTGGGCGGTATTTTACAGCCAACCACTTCCGCACTGCTTCACAATACATCTACTCTTTACATTGGCTTAAAGAGTATGGGTAACCTGCTGGACGAGCCGGTATAAAAACAGAACAGAATAGCAACGGGAAAGCCGCCGGAGTCTTCTTCTTAAGATTCCAGCGGCTTTTTAACAAAAGCAGGGAAAGTCTCTGCTTCCATTGCGAATATTCTTTCACCAGCGTGATGTGAAAAAGAAAATGATACAATTTTCTCAAGAAAAGCCGGAAAAATTTGCAGGATATCCTTGACAAAATCCGACAAAAACGGTATGATATACCCAACAGTTAGATGTAGCTAACTAAAGTACAACGGATAAAACCAAAAATCATACGGGATCCCGGTAGAGGGATTCTTTCTTAAAACACAGGAGTTAGAATAAACTAATTTCAAGTAGCATAAGATAACAACAGAAAGGCAGGTAGAGAAGATGAGTGTCGTAATTATCGGTGGAAATGAAAGAATGGTGTGTCAATATACAGATATCTGTAAAGACTATGGATGTAAAGCAAAGGTGTTCCCGAAAGAGCATGGCTCCGTTAAGAAAAAAATTGGGAATCCGGATCTGATGATTCTCTTTACCAACACCGTATCCCACAAAATGGTCATCACTGCTTCCCAGGAAGCAAAGAAAAACAATATTCCGATCGCAAGAATCCATACCAGCAGTGCCACCGCACTTCGCTCGGTATTAGATGAGCACTGCGCAGCAGCAATGTAAGAAGGAGACGTAAAAGGCATGATTGAGAGATTTCTGATCGAACACTGTTCGGCAACGCTGGCTTCCATCAAAGCCGCAAATTTATGTAATATGACATTTTCATCCAAAGAAGAACTGGAAGATCAGATTTCATACTGGAGTGCCTGTCTGGAACCAAAAGGAATTCACATCTTTGTATTGCGGGAGCATGAGACGAGAGCACTGGTCTATGTGTACCGTGAAGGGCTTCTCCAGAAGGAGCTGGAAAATCCGGAGAATGCAGCGTTTTTAAAATCCTATGGATATGAAAATACAGACATTGCCTATGCACTGAATCGCCTGAAAACCCGGGTAGCAGAGTGTAAAGAAGGATTTCCGCATGAGATCGGTGTGTTTCTCAACTATCCGCTCGGTGATGTGATCGGTTTTATTGAGAACAAAGGCCACAATTATAAATGCAAGGGATGCTGGAAGGTCTATTGCAATGAGTGCGAAACACAGAAAACATTTCAGCGCTATCAGAAATGCAGAAACGTGTATCTGCGTCTCTGGAAGCAGGGAAGAAGCGTTTTACAGCTCACCGTAGCTGTTTAACATAAAATCCTGCATACCATAAAAAGGGCAGTAGGATCGGGGAAAGAAAAATCCCCCGGAATCAGAAAATAAAGAAAGAAGGATTTGAAACATGAGCAAAGTAGCAGTAGTTTATTGGAGTGGAACCGGCAACACAGAAATGATGGCACAGAAAGTAGCAGAGGGAGCAAAAGAGGCAGGCGCAGAAGTTTCTGTTCTGACTTGCGCAGATTTCTCTGCGGATGATGTAGATGCATACGATGCAATCGCTTTCGGATGCCCGGCTATGGGGGCAGAAGAGCTGGAAGATACCGAGTTCGAGCCAATGTTCTCCGCATGTGAATCCAAACTCTCCGGAAAGAAAATCGCTCTGTTCGGTTCCTATGGATGGGGAGACGGCGAGTGGATGCGCACCTGGGAAGAAAGCTGCAAAAATGATGGCGCCGAGCTGGTATGCGACAGCGTGATCTGCGCAGACGCGCCAGATGATGAAGCTGAGGCAGCATGCATTGCACTTGGAAAAGCACTCTGCTAAGCATAAATAAAAGGAAGAAAAAGCGGCAGCCCTTTTGTCTGGGACTGCCGCTTTTTTTTTCGGACAATGAGAAAGACTCGCTGTCATTTGGCTGTTAAAATTCGGTATCATCCGCATCGGATGGCCGTGACGGTTTTAAAAGAATTCCGTTGATTTCCACTTCATCGGCTGCCTCGATCAGAATATACGGTGTTCCGTCGATCGTACGGGTTTCGATGAGCTGGGCCTTTTCCGGGCTGACTTTGATGATAACATCCGGGGTGCGGATCTCGTAGTTCCGTGTACTGGCCACGTTCGAGGCAACGAAGCTTGCTTTCTCATCCGCAATGGATTCGTACTTCTCGTCGAACTCGTCAAGCTGTTCATTCGGTACGCCGCTGCTGGCGAGCAGACGTTTTACCTCGTGTTTATCGAGCACCACCGGTTCCGGATCGTCTTTCCGCTCTTCAATCATGGTATTTAAGTTCTCCTGAATGGTCATAACAGTAGAAAAATCACAGGCGGAATCGAGAGTTTCTTCTATAATAGACTGAAACGTTTCTTTCTGAGATTTCGCGGAAAGCGGCGCCTGACAGCCCAGGAAGTGGTCGAGAAAGTCCGGCTGATCCATCTCTGCGTTTTTCGTGAAATACAGCAGATTGTGGATATCCGTGTTGCGGTCTGTGAAGGCCGGGAAGAGAAAACCGTTTTCCGGTGCGCCGACCACCCAGTCCTGCACGCGGTTTTCAATCGTATTGTGGGACACATTGTAGCAGAGACCCGGTTTGTCGAGTTTTACCGGGCAGATGCTGCAGAGGATAAATTCATAGACGTAATCGGAAGCATCGTCCATATCCAGATTATCAGAAGCGCGTCCCGGTACATCGTATGCACCATGGATCAGAATAATATAGTAGTTTTCCGGATAGAGATAATCCGCCATCACCTTTTCATAAAATTCATCAATCAGCGCTTCGTCCTTCAGCTCACTGTTGCGGAGTTTTAAGAGAAACTCCTGTGTGCCGCCCTCACTTTCCTGGGAGAGCGGGAACTCCATATTCAGCAGATTCTTTCCGATGGTACCGGAGAGGGTGCTTTTAAAAATCTTAAAATAACTTAAACATTTCTTCCTCTTCGAGAGAGAGAAACGCTTCTTTTAATTTTGTCTTAATATTCTTTTCCGCATCCACATAGCATCCGCAGATTCGCGTGATCGCACAGTGGGATGGGGTAAACAGTTTTTTAATTTCGGCAATTTCCTTTTTGTTCATATAGAATGCTCCTTTATCAGCAATTTCGTATCTTAGACAAGTACTTTCTATTATAGACCATAGGGAAGGGAAAAGGCAAGAAAGAAAATGGTGACTATATCTTTTTACACTTTAAATATAATTTCAAAAATCTTGACAGAGGTACCGATTCTGTTATACGATTAGGTCTAATAAAGGGGAGTAATTTAAGTTTGAAAATTTGCGTTTGCAAGTCTTCCGATCATTCAGCTGCTTAAATGGATACGCATGAAATTAAGAAAAAGAGGAGAATGATAGTGGATATAAGTAAAAAATCTGTAAAAAAAATCCGGGAACTTATTGTGTTTACAGCATTTCTTGTGGTCGCACTGTGGAAGTTTAATGTGGTACTCGATGTGTTGAAAGCAATATGGGGGATCGTATTTCCATTTGTACTTGGCGGAGCGATCGCATTTGTGACCAACGTGCCAATGAGCTTTTTGGAAAAGAAAATTTTTTGGAAGGGCAAAAAAAGAAAATAAGATAGTCGAAAAACTGGCAAGACCAATAAGCCTGTTCCTCACGATCGTATTTGCGGTTGGCGTGATTGTACTGGTGATGTTTGGTGTGATTCCGCAGCTTACGCGGACAATAGGAACCTGATGATGAGTATCGCTGATTTTATTCCGCAGATGCAAAGCTGGATCCGGGAGTTTTCCCATAATAACCAGGAAATCATGAAGCTTGTAGATCAGGTACAGTTTAATCCGGATCAGGCGATCAAGTGGGGGATAAGCCTACTTGGAAATGGCGCAGGAAATATGATGAATATCACAATGTCAGCAGTGGGTTCCATAGTTAGTGGATTGGCAGCCTTTTTTGTTGCATTTTCCTTTGCCTGCTATGTCCTTTTTCAGAAGGAAACGCTGCAGGTGCAGATTCGAAAAGTATTTTTCGCTTTTCTTCCAAAGGAAAAAGCAGATGTTTTTTTAAAAGTCTGCTCTCTGACTTATCAGACATTTGCAAATTTTCTTACAGGTCAGTGCTTGGAAGCCGTGATCCTTGGCGGTATGTTTGTTGTTATATTGAGCATTTTGAGGATGCCATATGCACTTTTGATCGGAGTTTTAATTGCGTTTACGGCATTGATCCCGATTTTCGGAGCCTTCATCGGGTGTGCGGTGGGAAGCTTTTTGATCTTTATGGTAAATCCGAAACAGGCAATTTTATTTATTATAGTATTTCTGGTGCTGCAGCAGATCGAGGGAAATCTGATCTATCCTCATGTTGTAGGTGAGTCTGTAGGGCTTCCATCGATCTGGGTTCTTGCAGCAGTTACGATCGGCGGAAACCTTATGGGAATTGTAGGTATGCTTGTTTTCATTCCGTTGCTTTCCGTGTTCTATACTATTTTTCGGGAATTCGTATATCTGCATCTGAAAAAAAAGCAGATCAAACAGGTGACAAAGACAGAAATAGAAGAATATACGGCGGAAGAATGGTAAATAGTGAGATACCAGAGGTGAAATGATAGAATCCCGTCTTTGACAGCTGTATGGTGATAAAACGGTTACAAACCCAGTAAATATGGGTATTGTGGCCGTTTTTTTTTTTGTAGATCATTATTCAACCGTTCAAACTTCCGGGTGTTTTTTTATAGCAGTCCCAGAAAATAATGCAAAACTTCAGCACTGCAGAACGTGAATTACTGCGTCACAGATTTTTTGTATCTTAGACAAGTACTTCCTATGATAGACCACAGGGAAGGGAAAGGCAGGAAAGAAAAAAATGGACAATGGATAATTACAACTGTCTTGTCACATGACAAAAGTTGTGGTATACTAAGCGCTAAAGTGTTAAAAAAATATCACGATTCAGGGTTCTGAATGTGATAGTAAAAATAGGAAGGAAACAAAACCAATGGATACCAGAAGAGAAAGGCTGGAAGCATTAAAGAAAGAAAAAAACGCTGTCATCATGGCACACTATTACGTGCCGGATGAAGTGCAGGAAATTGCTGATTACATCGGAGATTCGTATTACTTAAGCGACATGGCGACGAAAGTGGATGCCAGTGTCATCGTTCTCTGCGGCGTTCGTTTCATGGGTGAGAGCGCCAAAATCTTAAACCCGGGCAAAAAAGTACTGCTCCCGGATCTGCATGCCGACTGCCCGATGGCTCACATGGCAGCGATTGAAAAAATCGAGGAAGTCCGGAAAGAGTACCCGGATGTGGCTGTCGTATGCTATGTCAATTCCACCGCGGAATTAAAAAGTCATTCCGACGTCTGTGTCACATCCTCCAATGCAGTAAAAATTGTAAAAGAACTGCCGAACCACGACATCTTCTTTATCCCAGACGAGCATCTTGGTACCTATGTGGCTGAGCAGGTGCCGGAGAAACATATCATCTTAAATGACGGTTTCTGTCACGTACATGCTGCCATCCGTCCAGAAGCTGCAAAGGCTGCAAAGGAAGCGCGTCCGCAGGCAAAGCTTCTCGTTCACCCGGAGTGCAGAAGTGAAGTCGTTGCACTTGCCGATTACGTCGGAAGCACCGCAGGCATCATCAAATATGCCGAGGCAAGTAAAAATACCGAGTTTCTCGTTGCAACCGAGCTTGGCGTTTTCGCAGAGCTGAAAAAGCGCTGCCCGGATAAGAAGTTTTATGCAGTGGGAAATACGCAGATCTGCCCAAATATGAAAAAAGTGACATTGGACAAATTAATAGAAGCACTGGAAAATGAGGAGAATGAAGTTCTGTTAAGCGAACAGGAAATTTCAGACGCACATGCGCCGCTGTTAAGAATGCTCGAGCTTGCAAAGTAACAAAATAAGCAGAACGCAGAAGCGGAAAAGAGGAAATGAAATGAAAAAGTATTATGATGCAGTGATTGTAGGATGCGGTGTGGCAGGATGTTTTGCGGCACTTCATCTGCCCAGGAAGCCGATATTCTGATGATAACAAAAGCAGATACCGAGGACAGGCGACTCCTTCCTCTCGCACAGGGCGGTATCTGTGTTCTGAAAAACGAAGACGATTACGATGCGTTCTATGAGGATACGATGCATGCCGGCCACTATGAAAATACGCCGGAATCCGTCGACATTATGATCCGTTCTTCCCGGAATGTCATCAATCAGCTTATCGCCTGGGGTGTGGATTTCCGCCGCGATGAAAACGGGGAACTCTGCTATACGAAAGAAGGCGCACATTCTACCAATCGCATCTTGTTCCACGACGATGTAACCCGGAAAGGAGATTACGAGCAAGCTTCTCGCGCAGGTAAAAAAGCTGCCGAACGTGACGCTTCTTGCGCACACGGAAATGTGTGATATTCTTTCCTGCAAAAATGTCTGCGAGGGTGTTTTGATCCGGGATGAAGAAGGAAAGCTGATTCCGGTTTATGCCAGGGATGTGATCTGGGCATGCGGTGGCATCGGCGGAATTTACGATAATTCCACGAACTTCCCGCATCTGACCGGAGATGCACTTGCAATTGCAATCCACAGGAACGTAGCACTGAAAAATGTCAATTACGTACAGATTCATCCAACAACGCTGTATTCCCAAAAGAAAGGCCGCCGTTTTCTGATTTCCGAATCTGTCCGCGGAGAGGGCGCTGTTTTGCTCGATAAAAACGGTGAGCGTTTCACCAATGAGCTGCAGCCGCGTGACGTGGTATCCCGTGAGATTCACCGCCAGATGGAAAAGGATCACACGAAGCACGTATGGCTTTCCCTGAAAACGATTCCGCTTGATGTAAAAGAACGGTTCCCGAATATTTACCAGAAATGTCTGGAAGAGGGATATGATATCACGAAAGAACCGATTCCGGTTGTACCGGCACAGCATTACTTTATGGGCGGCGTCAAGGTAGACAGCAATAGCGAAACGACGATGGATCATCTGTATGCAGCAGGTGAGACGAGCTGCAACGGCGTGCACGGTGCAAACCGTCTGGCAAGCAATTCTCTGCTGGAGAGCCTTGTATTCGCAGAGCGCGCGGCAAAGAAGATGGCTGCCGAATGGGCCGCAGAGGGTCTTGTAGAGAACGCAGACCGCAAAGAAACGGCAACGGAGCCGAAGGAAGATGAATGGAAGCTCCTTGCAAAACGGTACGATATTAGAAAAGAAGATTACCAGGATATGGAAGAATATGCAGAACGCTGCAAAGAGAGCATCTGGGATGCGATCAGAAAGGAAGACAAATATGAATCCAATCACAAGAACACTAAATGTGGATAATCTGCTGCTTTTGGCGCTGCAGGAAGATATCTCCAGTGAAGATGTAACCACGAATGCTGTCATGCCAGAAGCCTGCCAGGGAACGGTACAGCTTCTCTGCAAACAGGACGGCGTCATTGCCGGTATGGAAGTATTTGCAAGAGTATTTACGCTGCTCGATGAGAAAACCGAGATTATTCCGTATGTGAAAGACGGCGATGAAGTCAAAAAAGGCGATCTGCTCGCAACCGTAAACGGCGATATCCGTGTTCTGCTGTCCGGTGAGAGAACCGCGCTCAATTATCTGCAGCGGATGAGCGGAATCGCAACGTATACGAGAAGCGTTGCGAAGCTGCTCGAAGGTTCCAAAACGACCCTTCTCGATACCAGAAAAACGACCCCGAATATGCGTATTTTTGAAAAATATGCAGTCAAAATCGGCGGCGGCCAGAATCACCGCTACAATCTGTCCGATGGCGTTCTGTTAAAGGACAACCATATCGGAGCTGCAGGCAGTGTCACAAAAGCGATCGAGATGGCACGTGATTATGCTCCGTTTGTGCGCAAGATTGAAGTCGAGTGCGAAAATATTGATATGGTCCGCGAAGCAGCAAATGCAGGTGCCGACATTATCATGCTCGACAATATGACTCCGCACAGATGAAAGAGGCGGTAGCCGTCATCAACGGCAGAGCAAAAACCGAGTGCTCCGGAAATGTGACAAAAGAAAATATCGCCACTATCCTCGACACCGGCGTAGACTATGTTTCCAGCGGTGCACTGACGCATTCTGCACCGATTCTTGATGTATCATTGAAAAATCTGCATCCAATAGAATAAGTATAAAAATAGGAATCATTTCCTTATAGATATAAAAATCGCGAAATAAAAAAGCTTCTGTTCCTCCCGGAAAAAGGGAAGAACAGAAGCTTTTTTAAACAGGAACTTCGTTGAATTTTCTTATAAAAAATTCTCCGGGTTTAGATTCCTTTTTTAAACAGGAGAAAGGAATATCCGATCGGAATCAAAACCAGCGCTGCGATCGTGAGAAATAAAATCCATTCAAGCTGCAGAAAGCTGTTTACGATCATGGCAACGCCGCCGATGATCCAAATCCAGCCGGCGAGGCGGTGAGTGCGGTTCCAGTTTTCCTGACTGTGAAGTGTCCATGGAACCTTGATGCCGGTTGTGTAGTTCTGTTTGCATTTTGGCATGTAATTGCCGATGAGAATAAAGAGAAGGCCGACAATCCCATTGCTAACAAAACCGATATCAACTGCGATGCCGACTGCGTTTGCATAGATGCAACAGCAGACGATCAGGGAGGTTATGGGTATGATCCACAGAACAAGACGGATCATCTTTGGACCGATGTTCTGCCGCTTCGGATCAGAAAAAGTGAGAACAGCGGTAAAAATCTGCAGAGCGGCAAGAAACAGAGGGATACCGATCACTGCCATCGTTTTACTGCTCCAGCCGTTTGGAACATTGTTTGTGCCAAAATGGGTGGCAATGGTGTCCGGCATGCGATTCCAGAGCAGAAGTCCGATCACCATCGGGAAAAGAGAAATGAGTGTTGTCAGAATCAGTGTTGTTTTATATTTTTTCCACATCAGAAGTGCCTCCTTTGAGCTCTGAAATCCAGAGCATGATTTCTTCCAGGACGGAAGTGTTGAGTTCATAATAAATAAAATTTTTCTCCCGGAATTCCAGCACAAGGCCTGCTTTTTTCAGAATACCGAGATGGTAGGAGATGGTTGCACCTGTCATATCAAAGTGCGATCCGATCTCCCTGCAGAAAGTCTTCCGTTTTTCAGAAGCTCCAGAATCCTTCGCCGGACAGGATCGGAGAGAGCTTTAAACGTTTCTGCGAATGCCATGGAAACCTCCTTTCCGACAGTATGAATGCAACTTAATTAGAAATTTATCTAAATACTTTTTATCACAGGGAAAGTTGAAAAGTCAATAAGCATTTCGAAAAAAATCTAAATAGTTTTATTGTTGATTTTGAGTTGCTATTTTCTGCAGAATACGCTACGATAAGGGAAAAGTTGTAGAAAAAGGGGGACAAAAACATGAAAAAACACCTGTCCGTGCGCTATGGCACGATTCAGGGCTGCTACTGGATGGGATACGCGGCACTGATGGGGTATGCCAGCGTCTATCTTCTTGAAAAAGGCTTCACAAACACACAAATTGGCCTTCTGACGGCAGTTGGCTGTATCGTGTCAGCGGTTCTGCAGCCTGCGTTGGCATCCTACGCAGATCGGCCGGAAAGCCCGTCCGTACGAACAATGCTCCTTGGAGCGAACCTGATTCAGCTTGTTCTTGTCATTTCCCTTGCTGCAACGGCAGAAAGCAGTTCTATGGTGGTAAGGACACTGCTGTACGGCGCAAGCATTACGATGCTGATGCTGATGATTCCGTTCGTTAATTCTCTTGGTATGGAGACGATCCGCCAGGGAGAGGAACTTGATTACGGAATCGGGCGCGGCATGGGTTCCGTTGCATATGCGATTGCATCATGGCTGCTCGGCCGGCTGACCGCATCCTTTGGAGCAGACATGATTCCGATCTGGGCTATCGCACTGACCATTCTTTTCCTCATCTGTGTATTTCGCTTTCCGTTTAAAAAGGACAGGAAAAAAGCAGAAGCAGAAAAAGAAGAGACAGGAGCAGCCGGTCCGGTCGATTTTCTGAAACGGTATCCGTCCTTCGTGGTAGTACTGCTTGGCTGCATTCTGATCTTTATGTCACATAGCCTGATTAACAGCTTCAATTATCAGATTGCAATGGCAAAAGGTGGTGGCAGCGGTGAGATGGGAAATGCGATGACCATCTCTGCAGTTTCCGAGCTGCCAACGATGTTTCTGTTCGGCTATCTGCTGAAAAAGAAGAGCAGTGTTTTCTGGCTCCGTCTCTCCGGCCTGTTTTTTGTCCTGAAAAGCATAGGAACCTTCCTGGCCTTTAATATTCCGACATACTACGCTGTTCAGCCGTTCCAGATGTTCGGCTGGGCGCTGATCAACGTCGCCTGCGTCTATTACGTGGACGGCATCATGGAGCCGCAGGATTCGATTAAAGGACAGGCATATATGGCGATGACCATCACCGCAGGAAATGTAATGAGCTCCCTGTTTGGCGGCTGGCTTATCGATGCAGCCGGTGTTGGCGCGATGCTGATCTGCGCATCTCTTGCGCCTTCATCGGCTGGCTGATTGTGTGCCTCGGTTCGAAAGAAGCAAAAACTGCATAGGAAAGATAAAAGAAAGCGCCCGAAACCGAACGTGGTTCCGGGCGCTTTGCCGTACAGCTCTTATTTATTTCTGTTTCCTGTATACTTCTCATCACAGTATTTGCAACGGTAAACCTCTTTTTCCGGGTCAGCCAGGATAAAGACATGTTTTAATCCCTGCTCAATAGAGGTGATACAGCGCGGGTTTTTACATTTAATCACATCAACACCTGTTTCGGCAGATGAAGTTCTTTTTTCTCCGTAATCTCGCCGTCTTTAATGACATTGACAGTGATATTGTGATCGATAAAGCCTAAGATGTCAAGATCCATCTTATCAACCGAACACTCAACTTTCAGAATGTCCTTTTTTCCCATTTTTTCACTTTTGGCATTTTTAATAATGGCTACGGTACAGTCCAGCTTGTCCAGTCCCAGATCATGGTAAATGGTCATAGCCTTTCCTGCTTTAATATGGTCGAGCACGAAGCCCTCTTCAATACGTCCTACGTTCAGCATAGCGAAAGATGCTCCTTTCTTAATCGACTTTGATGTTCAGCAGCGTCAGAATCAGGGCCATACGTGCATAAACACCGTACTGAACCTGTTTAAAGTAAGCAGCGCGCGGGTCATTATCCACGTCAACGGAGATCTCATTGACACGCGGCAGCGGATGCAGAACCAGCATTTCCGGAGAAGCAAGATCCATTTTGGACTGATCCAGAATATAGAAATCCTTCATGCGGATGTAATCATCCTCGTTGAAGAAACGTTCTTTCTGACACGGGTCATATAAAGAACATCCAGCTTCGGGAGAACATCTTCCATTTTAATAACTTCCTCAAATGGAACATTGTTCGCCCGCAGCACATCATCACGGATGTAATCCGGGAGACGAAGCTCCTCCGGGGAGATTAATACAATTTTAATGCCGGTATAACGAACCAGCGCTTCAATCAGGGAATGAACCGTTCTGCCGAATTTAAGATCACCGCAGAAGCCGATGGTAAGATTGTTCAGGCGACCCTTTAAAGAACGGATGGTGAGAAGATCGGTAAGAGTCTGCGTCGGATGCTGATGTCCGCCATCACCTGCGTTGATCACAGGAATACGGGAGTACATCGATGCAACGAGCGGAGCGCCTTCTTTCGGATGACGCATGGCACAAATATTTGCAAAGCAGGATACCACGCGGATGGTGTCGGCTACGCTTTCACCTTTGGAAGCGGAAGAAGAATTGGCAGAAGAAAAACCAAGAACAGTACCGCCAAGATTCATCATGGCAGCCTCAAAGCTGAGACGGGTGCGTGTGCTTGGTTCATAAAATAAAGTAGCAAGTCTTTTGCCATCGCAGGCATGTGCATATTTCTCCGGGTTCTTTTCAATATCGTTCGCCAGATCCATTAACTGATCCAGTTCTTCGACCGAGAAATCAAGGGGACTCATTAAGTGTCGCATATATTACCTCCTATGAAGATCCTTATTTTTGTTACCGTTCACAGGTCCCTGCGAAACGGTAACATTCGCAGCCCTCATTTAAAGTTTTGCTTCGCAAAAGGAGGGCTGCTCACGCCTGAATCACTTTCTTACGCAGCGAAACAGCAGGTGTTTCCCTGCTGAGTGAACAGTAACTTATTTTTTCTGTGTTCCACCTTAACACAAAAACAGGATAAATGCAAGATAAAAAATGGCAGGAAAAAGGTCGAAAAGCAGAGTAATATGAAATGTGAAAAAATAAAGTGAAATAGCAGTCAAAAAGGAAAAAGATTGTACAAAAGCCGAATTTCGGAAGATCTTTTCTTGTAAATTAAACGGAGATGGAGTAAAATATTGATATCTGCAACAAATGCAGAGTATCAGGAGGACCAGATATGCTAGACTTAGGAAAAATCCGCGACGAGATCGATGCCACCGATGACGAGATCGTCCGCCTGTTCCAGCACCGGATGGCGCTGACGGCGGAGGTTGCGCAGTACAAGATAGAGACAGGAAAAGCCGTTTTTGATGCGGAACGTGAGCGCCAGAAGCTGGAAAAGCTGACAGGCGAGGGAACAAATGCATTCAATATAAAAGGCATCCAGGAGCTGTTCCAGCAGATCATGTCGATCAGCCGGAAGCGTCAGTATCAGCTGCTGACAGAAAACGGCGGCGAGGAGATGACCGATTACACGCAGGTTGACCACCTCCCGACACACGGCAAAAGAGTTGTTTTCCAGGGTGTGGAGGCGCTACAGTTTCGGTGCGATGAAAGAATTTTTCGATGATACGATTACAAGCTTTCACGTAGATACCTGGAAAGAGGCGATGGAGGCGATTACGAGGGGCGAAGCCGATTATGCCGTGCTTCCGATCGAGAACTCCACAGCAGGCATTGTATCCGATATTTATGATCTTCTGGTGGAATATCCGCACTACATCGTCGGTGAGCAGGAATTGCCGGTGGAGCATGTGCTGATGGCACTGCCGGGAGCAAAGGCTGAGGAGATCCGCACCGTGATTTCCCATCCGCAGGCGCTGGCGCAGTGCCGCCGTTTCCTGGATTCCAATGAAAACTGGAAGACGGAAGAGCGTCTCAATACAGCCGCCGCTGCAAAAGAAGTATCCGAGAGCGGTGATCTTACGATGGCAGCCGTCGGAAGTCCGTACGCTGCAGAGCATTTCGGACTGCAGATCTTAAAAGAAGGTATTTTTGATGCCCAGGGAAATACGACACGCTTTGTTATCATTTCTGGGCAGAAACGCTTTGTAAAAGATGCACAGAAAATCAGCGTATGCATGGAACTGCCGCATCAGAGCGGTTCTCTTTACAACGCACTGGCACATTTTATTTACAACGATCTGAACATGACCAAAATCGAGTCCCGCCCGATTCCGCAGCGGAAATGGGAGTACCGTTTCTTCGTGGATTTCGAGGGGAACTTAAGCGATCCGGCAGTCAAAAACGCACTGCGCGGATTGCAGGCAGAATCCGCGAAATTCCGGATTTTCGGAAATTATTAATCCAGAAGAGAGGGCCGTACCAAGCGGCCTTTTCGCATAAATAAAATGAAAAATGACAGGAAGGAAGAGACAAAAGATGATTAGAATAGAAGAATGTATCCTCTACCGCGATTTCGCAGAGGGGGAGGGTACTGCGCGATATGACGATACTGGTGGAGACCTACAAAAAACTGGTCAATGCTCAGATTTCCCTGAAGGACCGCCGGTTCCGTGAGAATATGAGCGCATATGAGCCGCAGTTTTATGAGGCACTGAACCGCCTTGTCGAGATGGCAAACCGCTACGGCTTCTCCGGAAATCTCTGGCACGATTATCTGACATATCTTCTGGTCAACAAAGAAAATGCATTTTCTACCTCCTGCGAGATTGTCGGAAAAGTCGAGGGAAGCATCAACCAGATGGCAAAACATGATTTTGTCCGTTTCAAAGAGCTGTTCGATTTCGATATCTGTGTTTTCGACGAATTTTCGAATCCGGCGATGCTTCCGTCATCAGCGATTACGAGAACACCGACAGCCCGAACAAGCTGTTCAACAAAGAAGTCCGCGACCGCATCTGCGAACTGGCCATCCGTCTTGCAAAAGCAGAATCTGTCGACGAATTTATGGATGATATGATTCAGTTCTACAAAGACTTTGGAGTAGGAAAACTGGGACTGCACAAAGCATTCCGCATCGCACACGTTGGCGAAAATGTTGAGATCATCCCGATCACCAACATCCCGGATGTGCGCCTTTCCGACCTTGTCGGCTACGAAATTCCAAAGCAGAAGCTGATCGACAACACGAAAGCGTTCGTCGAGGGCAAAAAAGCCAACAACTGCCTGCTTTTTGGTGATGCCGGAACCGGAAAATCCTCCAGCATTAAAGGTATCCTGAATGAGTATTACGATCAGGGACTTCGTATGATCGAGGTTTACAAGCATCAATTCCAGGATCTGAACGAGCTGATTGCGCAGATCAAAAACAGAAATTATAAATTCATTATCTACATGGACGATCTTTCTTTCGAGGAGTTTGAGATCGAGTACAAATACCTGAAAGCTGTGATCGAGGGAGGTCTGGAAAAACGCCCGGACAATATCCTCATCTATGCGACCTCCAACCGCCGCCACCTGATCAAGGAGAACTACAGCGACAAAGAGGGAACGAGACAGGATATGCACACCTCCGATACGGTACAGGAGAAGTTGTCCCTGGTATACCGCTTCGGTGTCAGCATCTATTTCGGTGCGCCGGATAAGAAAGAGTTCCAGAAGATCGTTTCCGTTCTGGCAGACCGCTACGGCGTGAAGTTAAGCGAGGAAGAGCTTTTAGCAGAAGCAAATAAATGGGAACTGTCCCACGGCGGTCTTTCCGGCCGTACCGCACAGCAGTTTATCGATTATCTGCTCGGAAAACAGTAAAAAGAAAAAGGTCAAAAGTCCGCTTGGTATTGGGAGCGGGAGTTTTTGGGATATCCTTTGAAAAAGAAAGAGGAGAAGCGTATATGCAGTATTCCACATTTGCTGCCATTGATATCGGCAGCTACGACGTCATTCTGGAGATTTTCGAGATCTCCAAAAAGCAGGGTATCCGAAGCGTGGATAAGATCTGCCATCGGATGGAGCTTGGAAAAGATACGTACACGCTGGGGAAAATCCGCCCGGAAATGGAAGAGGAGCTCTGCCGCGTGCTCGCAGATTTCGTGCGGATCATGGAGGGCTACCGCGTGGATGCTTACCGCGCCATGGCTTCGAGCGCAATCAGTGAGGCGGCGAACAGCCTCTATGTCCTTGGAAAAATCCGTCAGCTGACCGGTCTTTCCGTCACGGTTCTCTCTAACTCGGAGCAACGTTTCCTTGGCTACAAGGCGCTTGCGGCGATGGAGGACAATTTCAACAAGGTCATTGAAAAGGGAACTGCGATTCTCGACCTCGACGGCGGCAGTTTTCAGATTTCCCTGTTTGATAAGGACGCTCTTGTGACGACACAGAATATCCGTATGGGTAGTCTTCGTGTCCGTGAGCGCCTCGCCGGAATCCAGAGCGAGACGGAACACTACGAGGAGATGGTCGAGGAACTGATCTGGAATGAAGTGTCGAGCTTCAAGAAGATGTATCTGAAAGACCGCAAAATCGAAAATATCATGCTGATCGGCGATGTTTTCACCGACAGTGTCTACCAGAATATCGAGGAGAAAACGACAAAAATCATTTCCCGTGAGAATTTCAACACCTGGTATGAAAAGATCATCCGTCAGTCACCGATGGAGCTGGCTGTCAAGCTTGGCATCCCGCTGGAGAATGCTTCGCTGATGTACCCGTCCGCCGTGATCTACAAATGTCTGATCGACATGATGGAGGCAGAGCATGTATGGATCCCGGGCGTGCATATGACGCGCGGCATCGCATACGAATATGCGGAGCAGATGAAACTGCAAAAAGGAAGCCACAACTTTGAAAATGATATTCTGATGGCGGCAAAAAACATCGGAAAACGGTATGCAGTAAACCGGCCGCACGTCCAGAATCTGGAGATGACGGCGCTTGCCATGTTTGATGCGACGAAAAAGATGCACGGCATGAAAGAACGCGAGCGGCTGCTGCTTCGGATGGCGGTGATGCTGCACGATGTCGGAAAATACATCAGCCTTAATAATGTCGCGGATTCTTCCTATAATATTATCATGTCAAACGAAATCATCGGACTGTCCCATATTGAACGGGAGATGGTCGCACTGATTGCAAAATACAATACGGCAGTGCTTCCATCCTACGATGAGCTGGTGATGGAATCGTCGCTTAGTGCAGAACAGTATCTGACCGTATCGGAGTTGACAGCAATCGTCCGTCTGGCGAATGCACTAGATCGGAGTCACCTGCAGAAAATCCAGTCGATCCGCGCTGTCTTAAAGGAGAGAGAACTGCATTCTGTCTCTGACGGTTGACCGTGATTTCACACTGGAGCAGGGACTGTGCCAGGATAAATTAGATTTTTTCAATGAGGTATTCAGCATACAGCCGATTATTAAGATGAAACGGCAGATGTAAGGAGGCGAACAAGATGGATGTAACACCATATAAGAAACCGGAATATTTTCGAAACCGGGAATTGAGCTGGATCAGCTTCGACGAGCGTGTTTTAAACGAGGCGCGGGATAAGAGTATTCCGCTGTTTGAACGTCTGAAATTTATCAGCATTACCTCCTCCAATCTGGATGAGTTTTATATGGTCCGTGTGGCTTCACTAAAAGACCAGGTGCATGCAAACTATACGAAAAAGGATCTGTCCGGCATGGATGCGAAGGAGCAGCTTACCGAGATCAGCAAACGGACGCATGAGCTAGTGCAGCTGCAGTACAATACGTACAATCGCTCGGCGGTTCCGTCTCTGGAGCACGTTGGCCTTACGATTATCAGTGAGCACGAGAAGCTGACGAAGGAGCAGGCGGAGTATGTGGATTCCTATTTTGAGGAAAACATTTACCCGGTTCTGACCCCGATGGCCATGGATTCGGCCCGCCCGTTCCCGTTGATCCGGAACAAAACATTGAATATCGGTGCACTGGTGCAGAAGAAAGAGGATTCGCTTCTGAGCCGTGCGGAGGATAAGAAAGAGAAGAAAGGCAAGGAGAAGGAAAAGGAGAAAGAACTGGAATTTGCGACGGTTCAGGTTCCTTCGGTACTGCCGCGTTTTATTCTGCTTCCGCAGGATGAAAAGACGGGACAGCGGTATGTGATTCTTCTGGAGGAGATCATCGAGCGGAACATTGGAAAGCTGTTCTTAAGCTACGATGTGGTCTGCGCGCATCCGTACCGTGTTATGCGAAATGCAGATCTTTCGATCGATGAGGATGAGGCTTCCGACCTGTTAAAAGAGATCCAGAAGCAGCTTAAAAAACGTCAGTGGGGCGAAGTGATCCGTCTGGAAGTGGAAGATAAGATGGATAAGCGGCTCCTGAAGATGCTGGAAAAAGAGTTTGACATCGATGAAGACGACCTGTTCCGGATTCCGGGACCGCTCGATCTGACGTTTTTAATGAAAATGTATGGGCTCGACGGCTTTGATGAGTATAAAATTCCAAAATACATTCCAGCAGCAGTTCCGGCGCTGATGAATGAGGATGACATTTTTACAAACATCCGAAAAGGAGACATCTTACTGCATCATCCTTATATGACGTTTGATCCGGTCGTGCAATTTGTACAACAGGCAGCAAAGGATCCGGATGTACTGGCAATCAAACAGACGCTGTACCGTGTGAGCGGCAATTCTCCGATTATCGCGGCACTGGCGCAGGCGGCGGAAAACGGCAAGCAGGTTTCCGTACTGGTGGAATTAAAGGCACGGTTCGACGAAGAAAACAATATTGTCTGGGCGAAGATGCTGGAAAAGGCGGGATGCCATGTGATTTATGGTCTTCTGGGACTGAAAACACACAGTAAGATTACACTGGTGGTTCGGCGCGAGGAGACAGGCATTCGCAGATATGTACATCTTGGCACGGGAAACTATAACGATTCTACGGCAAAGCTGTATACGGACTGTGGCCTGTTGACATGCAATGCAAAGATCGGTGAGGATGCAACAGCAGTATTTAACATGCTTTCGGGCTATTCGGAGCCGGATCACTGGAACAAACTGGTGGTTGCGCCACTCTGGATGAAAGACAGATTCCTGCATCTGATTGCTATGGAGGAGGAACACGCGAAGAAGGGACAGAAAGCGCATATTATTGCGAAGATGAACTCGTTATGCGACCGCGATATTATTGCGGCGCTTTACAGTGCTTCGGCAGCCGGAGTAAAGATTGACCTGATTATCCGGGGAATCTGTTGTCTGAAGGTTGGAATCCCGGGTGTCAGCGAGAATATTACCGTTCGCTCGATTGTCGGCAATTTCCTGGAACATGCGCGGATTTTCTACTTCTACAGTGGTGGAAATGAAGAGGTGTTTATGGGAAGCGCGGACTGGATGCCGCGAAATCTGGAAAAACGGGTGGAGATCGTGTTCCCGGTTGAGGATGAGCAGATCAAGAAAGAAGTAATGCATATTCTTGATATCCAGATGAAGGATAATGTGAAAGCCAGTATTTTACAGGCGGACGGAACGTATACGAAGCCGGATAAGCGTGGAAAGACGCTGGTGAATTCACAGGAGTATTTCTGCAGGGAGGCAACGGAAAGAGCGGAAAAACCGAAAGAACAGGAAAACAGCAGGGTGTTTGTGCCGGCGGAACCAGTGGAATAGGTTTGGACGGACACGGACGTGGGCGCGGGAGCGCCCACTGCGTTGACATGAAAGAAGAATATGGTATGTTATGATGAGAAAGCGCTGCAGCTTTGAGAGTTGCGGCGTTTTTTTGTGTCAAAATAATCTGTCTGGTATTGGGAAAAAGAATGGCTATTCAGAACTCGTTTTGAAAATTGGTTTTGCGGGTGATTTTCGGGGATTTTACAAAGAGTGATCTGGAAAAATGGCTGGAAAAGAAGGGGATGGAGACGGAGATAAGGGAAAATGTGGACATTTTTTGTAAAGTAACCGGTTATTTTATTAACGGTTATTTTACAAAGCGGTGGTAGTGGGCTTTACGGAAGGAAAGGTATAATGAGTCTCGACAAGACGAGGAGGAAGAAAAACGAATGTCAAATATTGTGTTGAAGAATGTCTGTAAATCTTATGATAAGGAGCATTATGCGGTTCAGGATTTTTCACTTGAAATACCGGATCGGGAGTTTGTGATTTTTGTTGGACCTTCCGGCTGCGGAAAATCGACGACGCTTCGGATGATTGCCGGTCTTGAGGAGATTACGAGCGGGGAACTCTGGATCGATGGACAGCTTTGTAATTATGTAGAAGCAAAGGATCGCGATCTTTCGATGGTATTTCAGAACTACGCGCTTTACCCGAATATGACGGTATATGAAAACATGGCGTTTTCTCTGAAAATCCGGAAACAGCCCAAGGATGAAGTTGATAAAAAGGTACATGAGGCAGCTAAAGTGCTTGGAATTGAGCATTTACTTGACCGGAGACCGGCAGCACTTTCCGGCGGTCAGAAACAAAGAGTTGCGATTGGAAGTGCAATTATGAGACGGCCGAAAGCATTTTTAATGGATGAGCCGCTTTCAAATCTGGATGCGAAGCTGCGGGCACAGATGCGGTGGAGCTGGCAAAATTACATAAGGAACTGAAAACGACGGTGATTTATGTTACCCATGATCAGACGGAGGCGATGACGCTTGGTACAAAAATTATTGTTATGAAAGACGGTGTTGTGCAGCAGGCGGATACACCGGAGCGGATTTACCGCCATCCGACAAACAAATTTGTGGCTGGTTTTATCGGAGCTCCGAGTATGAATTTTATGGAAACGATGGTGATGGAAAGAAACGGAGCGGTTTATCTGGAGGCAGACGGAGGAGTTACCCTTCGTGCAAAAGGAGAGAACGAATGGTGCTTCGTCGCGCTTATCTCGGAAAAATGGTGATCTTAGGTCTGAGACCGGAGGATTTACAGGACGAAACAACCGCTTCCGCACATCGGATCTGTTACGAAGAGAATCAGTTGAAGGCATTTGTTGACCTGCGGGAGATGATCGGTGCAGAAGCGTATCTGCATATGAATACCGGAAAAAATCTGATTACAGCAAGAGTGCCTTCCGAGGTGCCGGTTACTGTAAAGGAAAGCATTACATTGTATGCAGATATGGAGAAAGCACAGATCTTTGATCCGTTTACAGAAGAAAATATTTTATCTCTGCCGGTTGAAAAAGAAGAACGTGCAACAGCATAAGAAGGAGCAAGAAGTGAAAAAAGTAATCGAAAAGTGTAAAAAAGCAGAAGTTTATATGTATCTAATCCCGAGTATGGTGATCTTTAGCATCTTTCTGTTTTATCCGTTTTTTAAAACCATTTATCTGAGCCTGTATAAGACAAACAAGCTTGGAGAAGCGAAATTGTATGTGGGACTGGATAACTATAAAAGCTTATTATCGAATCCATCCTTTTACAACAGTCTCTGGGTTACACTGGAATTTGTGGCGATTGTTGTAGTCGGAAGTATGGCGCTTGGCCTTCTGGGAGCAGTTCTTTGCAGCAAGGCTTTCCCGGGAATCCGGGTATTCAGTACTTCCTATGCACTCCCAATGGCAGTAGCATCGAGCTCAGGCGCCATGATTTTCAAGATTATTTTAAATCCCACGATCGGTATCGTAAACAAATTGCTGCATGTGAGCATTAACTGGGTCAGTGATCCGAAATATGCGCTGATCTGTGTGGCTGTCCTTACGGCATGGCTGAACAGTGGCATCAATTTCCTGTATTTTTCGGCGGGACTTGGAAACATTGATGATTCGATTTATGAGCGTGCTTCTGTAGATGGAGCGAATGCAGTACAGAAATTTTTTAAGCTGACACTGCCGGGGCTTTCTCCGATCATGTTCTACACACTGGTTGTTAACATTATTCAGGCATTCCAGTCATTCGGACAGGTGAAAATCCTGACACAGGGAGGACCGGGAGAATCCACGAACCTGATTGTATATTCGATATACCGTGATGCGTTTTTTAATTACCGGTTTGGAAGCGCAGCCGCACAGTCCGTTGTTTTGTTTCTGATTGTCATGGCGCTTACCCTGGTTATGTTCCGCATGGAAAGAGAGGAGTAAAATACTGATGTCTACAATAGCAACTACGATTGCCGGACCAAAAACTTATTCTGCAGAGGAGCTGCAGGCACTGCATCTGGCAATGAATGCAAAAGCAAAAAGAAAGAAAATGATTCAGAAAACAGCGTTGGTTACCATGAACCTGATCGTTTGTCTGTTTATGCTGTTTCCGCTGCTTTATACCATCAGTGTAGCGTTTATGCCGTCCGGCGAGCTTTACACAATGGCAATGAACATCGTGCCAAAACATCCGACGCTGGAAAATTTCGTGGAAGCATTTCATAAAATTCCGCTGGTACGCTTTGTCCTGAACTCATTTTTGGTTGCG
>ENA-OQBT01000457-OQBT01000457.1-human-gut-metagenome-genome-assembly--contig:-NODE-457-length-24992-cov-3.640056_pt1 | contig 24992 bp, 30 predicted proteins | sample MGYA00242749_ERZ504557 | MGnify/ENA primary metagenome ERZ504557 (study PRJEB26092, sample SAMD00036243) | human gut metagenome | host: Homo sapiens | study: EMG produced TPA metagenomics assembly of... | reverse complement strand
TTGATTATTTTATAAATCGCTGCTCAGTTTGTCAAGCACTTTTTATTTTTTTGAACTTTGTTTTAAGTTCTCTGTCTTGCGACAGCTTGTTTATTCTATCAAAATGTTTTTCATTTGTCAAGAACTTTTTCACAACTTTTTTAATCAGCTTATTTCAAAGCAATATTTATAAAGTCATGTCTGTAAATTGTAACTCACAAGCTCTACAACTCAATGTGTCTCGCGAGTCAGCTTTGATATAATATCATCTGTGTCGCATAAAGTCAACACATTTTTTATCTTTTTTATATATATTTTTTTCTCATTGTTTTTACACAACTATATATTGTATTTACATACTTATCCACATACCATCTATTGCTTATGTACTTTTCTCTTTTATGCATTATTACACCGGTTTAAGCTACAGTATATTTTCTATCAGCTTTATGACAGGATTGTTTTCATACAGATACTTAAGCATCATAGAATCATTTATATATGCTGTCATTGTCTGTCCTATTTCAGATGCGGCAAATAATGATGTCAGGGCAAGGAGCAGCCATACGATGACCATTCCCTTAATAAAACCTACTGCAAAGCCTGCAATCCGGTTCACAGTGCCAATAACGGGCACCCTTTCTATTTTTCTGATAATGTGACGGACTATGTATGCCACTATTCCCAGCAAAAAAAATACTATAAAAAATGACAAACCTGTCATAATGGCATTTGTAAGCTGTGCAGATATGGTGTCGTATGCTCCGGATTGCTGCAGCAATATGTTTGCCATATCAAAATCGCCTGTGGCTTTTTGTCCCTGTGCAGCTATTTGTTTTTCAATACCGTTTAAAATTACGGGCTCTATTCCTGTCTGTGATAATATATGATCCCTGACATATGGGGCTGCCATGGTTGATGCAGCAAGCATTACTATCCAGACTGCAAGCGAATATACCATGCGAAGCACACCTCTTGTGTAGCCTCTCACCACATTCCACGCAATAATACATATTACCGCAATTAACAGCCAATTCATTTCAGTCTCACCTCGTCCATTGCGCCGTCATAGATGAAGATATAGTTATTCATACCTGATTTATACATCACCTTGTACAGCTTGTTGTCAAATGTATGATAGAATTTCTTAACTCCGTGTATGGTGTATATCTCACAGGCTGTGTCTCCTGTGACGCACACCTCGTTATTGCTGTCAAACTCTATACTATTGTAGGCAATAGCTGTGTCGTTTTCCATAAGCATCTTACCGTTAAAATCATAAAGCTTGATATGACTGGTGCATTTTTTATCATTGTTGGAGTATGCTACTCCTATATATTTATTATTGTAAAATACGCTGTCTATCAGCTTTTCCAGCTTAATAGTCTGCTTGAGCTTTGGCTTCTGGCTTCCGTCAAATACCATAATATTCTGATCTGAAACTGCTATCATCCTGCTGTCGGAAACATATGCTATTTCAGGTATGAGCTGATTCTCATACTTGTAGGTGCCGACATTGTTGTCTATCTCATTTTGTCCTACTGATCCAAAATTGTAAAAGGATATAACGCTGTCCGTCTTTCCTCCGGAGACATCTATCATATCTACAGCCAGTTTTTAGCATCATATGAAAGAGCTATATCAACAGGTATGTTCTTCTGTTCTCCGAAAAACTCACCACTTGCCAGCTCTTTTCCGTTTACATCATACAGCTTTACATAATAATTTTCATTCTCACTGACAAGGACTGCCACTGTGCCCTGGCTTGCTATGCAGGCTTTTATAATAGGCCACGATGTTCCTATTTCTTTTTTTACTCCATTCTTGTCCATGATATAGAGGACTGTTCCACCCCTGTCATAGATAGTCATAAAGCTTTCGCATGTGACTACCTGTGGCGATGACATCTCAAATGCCTGGTTCCATATGCGGTTTCCGTCCGAGTCTGTATACAATACACCATCATTGCTGTACTCCACTACCGCTCCGCAGAAATCCACGAACGACACCGCACTCTTGTCCTTCTGCTCCACGCTGTTTTTGACGTCAAATGACTTGTAGGTGCGCAGCGCCATCCACAACCATACTATAAGAAATAAAGCCACGACTGTTGCCACGACTATTATTATTCTTTTTGCTATTTTTCTTCTATGCTTTCGTATTTTCTCCTCGAGCTCGTCCAAATCGGTCTCGACAGTTTTAAAGTCTGATTTCCGTGCCATAATCTTATCCTTTTGTCTACTTCCAAAGTTTTTGTTACTTGTCAGTATACCATTCACCGGATATTTTTTCCACTGGAATTAAATCTTCTTCTGTGGACATGGCAGGAAGTGTCTCCTTTTTGTCCATTGTGCCGCTCATTCCAGCGCCGGCTTTAAGCCCGATAAGCACTATAAGCACTGCTATCGCTGCAATCATCACTACAGATGCAAACGAACCCTTGTGCTCTTCTTTTCCTGCCTCCATGGCTTTTCTGTACCGGCCGCGTTCTTTCGATATGCTGCCAAATTCCTCAGGAAACGACACATTGATTCTGTCGTCTGCCGAAGCTCTTCTATGTATCCGGCTGTAGCTGCTTTTGGACGCTGTGTCAGTGTCCTCATACCGGCTGCTGCTTTTATTATTGTCATCGTCATTACTATAACTGTCTATTTTATTATTGTTGTTTGCATTACTATAGCTGTAGGTTTTATTGTAGGTGTCAGTTTCATTATAGCTGTCAGCACTATCACAATGCTCATTCATGCGGTAATATACAAAAAATCCTGTCTTTTTCTTCAGATGATTATTCTTTTTGATAAAGAAGTTTTCCTCCTGCTCTGTCCTGTTCAAAAGGAACATAAGCTGATGAGCGCCACCAAAGTGCTCCCTGTGTATATTTTCAAGCATGGGTGTTGGCTCAGCCGGAAAATCCTCCTGCCTGAATGCCCATCCGACGATAATCAGCTCCTCGTAGCTTTTCTTTATCTCCGCAAACACTCTGCTCCATACCTTGTTAGTCCAAAGAGGCGCATTTTTTTCAAACTCCATATCATATACTGCAATCGCCGCCTCCACAAATGTGGCATACCTGCCTCCGCTGCTCTCCGTATGCCCCATAAGTACAAAAACCTCTTTATCCTTAAAACCCTCTGTCTTTATACGTTTGTACGCTTTCTCCGATATGTAAACCCGGCCCTCATCCGCCGGTGTACCAATCTGCTTGACGTTGTTCGTCACAATATCTATCATGCCAGCCTCCTTTTTCGGTCAGCATAGCACTTGCAAAATGTAAATTTATGCAAAATTGTGCGATTATAAAGGTATTTTGCAGTTAATCCCCAACGAAAAAAGGGCGCATGAATCCATGCGCCCGACTTTTCCCATATGAAGTAGTATATTGCTTCGCACTCAACAAACTACATACCAACGGAAGGCATACAGCATGTTCCGAAGAAACAATATGAACTGCCGCAGGGTTCCATTATGTAAAATAGCAAGAATGACTAAACTCATTCCACACGCTATCCACACGAAATCCTGCGGCTGACTTCATATTTTTCTGAAGAATATACTGTATGCTGCACCGGTGAACACAGCCTCCAAGTGCGAAGCACATAAAATCCACTACTTCATATAATTCTTTACTTTGTTGTAGATGCCCTCTGCATCCAGTCCATACTTGTGGATAAGCTCCACTGCCGGTCCTGACTCGCCGAAGCGGTCCTCTACACCGATACGCAGAAGCTTTGCAGGCTGCTCCTCACAGAGTACCTCTGCCACAGCACTTCCGAGTCCTCCATTGATAGAGTGCTCCTCTACTGTGACTGCCTTGCCTGTCTTTGATACAGATTTAACAATCAGCTCTCTGTCGATTGGCTTGATTGTATGGATATTGATAACCTCAGCATCTATGCCGTCTGCTGCGAGCATTTTTGCTGCCTCAAGTGTCTCTGATACCTCAAGTCCTGTTGCAAATATAGATACATCCTTGCCTTCCTTGAGTACGATACCCTTTCCGATTTCAAACTTGTAGTCCGGTGTGTCGTTGATTACAGGCACTGCAAGTCTGCCGAATCTAAGGTATACAGGGCCCACATGGTCGTATGCTGCCTTTACTGCGGCTCTTGCCTCCACATCGTCTGATGGGTTTATTACAACCATGCCCGGGATTTCTCTCATGAGTGAAAGGTCCTCGAGGCACTGATGTGTAGCTCCGTCCTCACCTACAGAGATTCCTGCATGTGTGGCACCTATCTTGACATTGAGATGAGGATATCCGATTGAGTTTCTTACCTGGTCATAGTTTCTGCCTGCTGCAAACATGGCAAATGAGCTGATAAAAGGCACCTTGCCACATGTAGCAAGTCCTGCTGCGATACCTGTCATATTGCACTCTGCGATTCCGCAGTCCCAGTGACGCTCAGGAAACTCCTTCTGGAATATACAGGTCTTTGTGGCACCTGCCAGGTCAGCATCAAGTACAATAAGGTCATCGTGTGCTTTTCCAAGCTCTACGAGTGCGTTTCCGTAGCTATCTCTTGTAGCGATTTTCTTTACTTCTGACATAATGCTTCACCTGCCTTTTCTAAGTCTGCCATTGCGATTTCATACTCCTCGTCATTTGGAGCCTTTCCATGCCATCCTGCGGCATTTTCCATGAATGATACGCCTTGCCCTTTACAGTCTTTGCGATAATGGCTGTAGGCATGCCCTTTGTCTCACGAGCTTCCTTGAAGGCTGCCCTGATCTGGTCGAAATCGTTGCCGTCGATGTTGATTACGTGGAAATTGAATGCCTCAAACTTCTTGTCGATCGGGTATGGTGAGCATACATCCTCAACAGAACCGTCTATCTGGAGGTTATTGTTGTCAACGATGACTACGAGGTTGTCGAGCTTGCGGTGGCCTGCCCACATGGCTGCCTCCCAGATCTGTCCCTCCTGAATCTCGCCATCTCCTGTGAGTGTGTATACACGGTAATCCTTCTTGTCATATTTTCCTGCTGCAGCCATTCCTACTGCGACAGATACACCCTGTCCGAGCGAGCCGCTTGACATATCAATGCCAGGGATGTGCTTCATATCAGGATGTCCCTGCAGATATGAGCCTGTATGACGGAGTGTCTTTAAATCCTCCTTTGGAAAATATCCTTTCTCTGCGAGTGTAGAGTAAAGTCCCGGTGCTACGTGTCCCTTCGAGAGCACGAAACGGTCCCTGTCCTCCCATTTAGGATTGGCAGGGTCTACATTCATCTCCTCAAAATACAGATATGTAAAAATATCTGCTGATGAAAGTGATCCACCCGGATGTCCGGATTTGGCACTGTGAACTGCTGTCACAATGTCCTTGCGAATTTCATTCGCCATCTTCTCAAGTTCAAGATTGTTCATGATGTCTCCTTCTATCATTTATATCTCTGTTCTTCCTGAAGCGCCTAAGCAGGGTCACCTCGTCAATATATTCCAAATCGCCTCCTACGGGAACTCCGCTTGCGATTCGTGTCACTTTGATGCCGGTAGGCTTGATGAGCTTGCTGATATACATGGCCGTAGTCTCGCCCTCCAGGCTTGAATTGGTCGCTATAATGACCTCATTTACGTCTTTTTCAAGGCGTACCATGAGCTCCTTCAGACGGATATCCGCCGGCCCTATGCCAAGCATGGGTGAAATTGCGCCACCCAGCACATGATACACTCCCTCATATTTACCGGTCTTTTCGTATGCCACAAGATCCCTCGTATTCTCAACAACCATGATGGTCTTGTGGTCTCTTGCCGCATCCTTGCAGATGGGGCATAGCTCGTCATCTGTTAGTGTATAGCAGCATTTGCAGTATCTGACATGCTCCTTCGCATCGATTATGGCGTCAGAGAGCGATTTTGCCTGCTCCTTTGGCATATTTATGATATGAAATGCCAGTCTCTGCGCTGTCTTGGCTCCGATTCCCGGAAGCTGTGACAGCTCCTCTATTAGTTTTGATATCTCACTGCTGTAAAAATCCATTAAAACAGACCGCCACCCAGGCCACCGGTAATTTTGGACATAGATGCCTGTGACTGCTCATCAATCTGGCGAAGCGCCTCATTGGTTGCTGCATGATGAGATCCTCGAGCATCTCGATATCGTCAGGATCCACTACCTCCTCAGATAATTTGACCTTTGTGATTTCCTTTTTTCCAGAAACAGTGACTTCGACTGCTCCGCCGCCTGCCTTTGCTGTAACCTCAGCATCCTCAAGCTGCTTCTGAGCCTCCTCCATCTGACGCTGCATCTTCTGCGCCTGTTTCATAAGATTGTTCATGTTTCCCGGCATTCCTCCAGGGAATCCACCTCTTCTTGCCATTCTGGCGTCCTCCTTGTTTTTAATGGGCTAATCCCAGCCCTGTTTATAACTTAGTTTTCTTCCTCTATATCAAAATTTATCATATCTGTCAAGTCCACAACCGCTTCCTTTGCACTGACTGCGGAATTATTTTTCTTGACCGTCACCTCGACTTTTTTGCCTATACGCTTTTCTATAAGCGAAGCCAGCGTATCCATACAGCCTGCACGGTTTTCAGAGAGATACTCATATGCATTCTCATCATCAAACATTAAAATCAGGTCAGAGGAATTGCCAAGCGATGTCACAGCCTTGTTCAGATAAACCTTTGATGTTGCTCCCATCTCCGAAAGTATGGATTTCCAGTGCTTCATGAGCTCTGAGATATCCTGCGGTATTGCTTTGGGAAGCTCCTTCTTCACTATAGGCTCGCTTGCTGCGGCCTGCTGCATATCCTGTGTCTGCGCAGCCTGTGCCGCTACAGGTATACCCTTTTCAAGCTTTTTCTCTATGCTGTTTATGCGGTCAAGTACCGAATCATAGCTCTTTTCCATCTGCGGCCTGCACAGCTTTATTATGGCTATCTCGACCATAATACGCTTTTGCGATGCAAACTTTACCTGGCTGGACAGCTCGGAAAATACCCTGATATACCTGATGAGTGTCTCAGGCTTTACAAGCGCAGCCTCTTCCTTAAGCGCCTCAAGATTGTCCTTTGAGATGTCGAGCACCTCCTCCATATCGTCGGAGCTCTGCAAAAGCAAAAGATTCCTCATATACCATGTGAAATCATTGACAAGCTGCGACAGCTCCCTGCCCTCATCTATGAGCTCGCCCAGTATACGGATGGCGCCTGTCACATCCTCGTCGAGTATGCGCCTTAAGAGCCTCGAAAACACCTCTGTGTCTACCGCTCCAAGCACCTCGAGCACATTTTCATAGGTGAGCTTCTCTCCCAGATGGAAAGCAATGCACTGGTCAAGGAGACTTAACGCATCCCTCATGGAGCCGTCTCCTGCCTTGGCCACGTACCTTATGGCACGCTCCTCGACCTCCACCTTCTCCTGCTCCATCAAATCGCTGAGTCTGGATGCAATCGTATCTATGGAAATCCTGTGGAAATCATAGCGCTGGCATCTGGACAGGATAGTAATGGGTATCTTGTGTGCTCGGTGGTCGCCAGTATAAATATAACGTAGCTCGGCGGCTCCTCAAGTGTTTTTAAAAGTGCATTGAAGGCTCCTGCCGAAAGCATGTGAACCTCGTCGATGATATAGACCTTGTACCTGCCCTCTGTCGGGCGGTATGTGACCTCCTCACGAATCTGTCTGATATTGTCCACGCCGTTGTTTGACGCTGCATCTATCTCTATGACATTCATGGATGAGCCTCAGTGATTGCCCTGCACGACGGACATTCGCCACATGGGCTGCCGTCTACAGGGTGCTCACAGTTGACTGCCTTTGCAAATATCTTGGCCACAGTGGTCTTTCCTGTACCTCTCGTACCGCAAAATAAATAGGCATGCCCTATTCTGTCAGCTTTTATCTGATTTTTCAGTGTTGTTACAATGTGTTCCTGTCCCTTTACGTCCTCGAACTCCTGTGGACGGAACTTACGGTATAGGGCCTGATAAGACACGCCTTTTCACCTTCCTTATATCTAATATTGCTGCTTAATCTCCGAAGCAGATACCGGTGCGCTTTGCTTCCTTGATCATCTGGCTCTTTGGATCTACAGTCTTAAGCTTTCCTGCCACGTCGCAAGCGGAACCCTCTTTGTCTGTCCGTTTACCATAGCTATCATGCAGCCGTAATCCTCATCATGATGGCCTTTGCTGCTGCTGAGCCAAGACGTGTACAAAGCACTCTGTCGTAAGGGCATGGGCTGCCGCCTCGCTGTGTATGTCCCGGAACTGCCACTCTGACCTCAAGACCGAGTCTTTCGCTGATGCGGTCTGCAACCTCATATGATACTGACGGGTATTTGCTCTTTGCAAGCTTCTTCTTGTATTCCTTTTTGGAAAGGGCTGCATCCTCCTTGGAGATGGCTCCCTCTGCTACTGCAAGAATGGTAAAGCCCTTGCCCTCCTTTGTTCTCTTGTGGATGGCATCTACGACCTTGTCAATATCGTATGGTATCTCAGGAAGCAGAATGATGTCCGCACCGCCCGCAACACCTGCGTACAGTGTGAGCCAGCCTACCTTGTGGCCCATAACCTCAACGATGAATACACGGTTGTGGGATGCTGCTGTGGTGTGGATGCAGTCGATTGCATCTGTAGCTATATTGATCGCGCTCTGGAAGCCAAAGGTCACATCTGTGCCGTAGATATCATTGTCGATTGTCTTTGGCAGATGAATGACATTAAGTCCCTCTTCCCTGAGAAGATTGGCTGTCTTTTGTGTGCCGTTTCCACCCAGGATAACGAGACAGTCAAGACCAAGCTTCTTGTATGTGTTTTTCATGGCTGCGACCTTGTCCAGTCCGTTCTCATCCGGCACTCTCATAAGCTTAAAAGGCTGTCTTGATGAGCCGAGTATTGTGCCGCCCTTTGTCAGGATGCCCGAAAAATCCTTTGATGTGAGTATTCTGTAGTTCTCATATATGAGTCCCTTGTACCCGTTCTCAAAGCCGTAAATCTCAAGCTCGTCGATATTGTGTGCCAGCGCCTTTACCACACCTCTCATGGCTGCGTTAAGTGCCTGGCAGTCTCCTCCGCTGGTAAGCATTCCAATTTTCTTCATTGCTGCTTCCTCCTTATGCATTATTATGATTGTCTTTTATTATGCTAACCCCTGTACTCCTTATCCTTCTCCTCCTCGCGGAGCCTGTCCTCCTCAGGCATGAGCTTTCTGAAAATACGCTCAAAAATAAACTCATAGGTGAGTGCTGCGCCGACAGGAAGTATGAAAATGAGTGGAATAAGAATCCATACAAGTATAAGTGATACCACAAGTATCACTATGACCAATAATGTCCACGGCAGGTTGGCGATAAGAATGAGCATTGTATTCTTAAGGGTTATCTTTGTGACCTGCTCAAATCGTGAAATATACGCTGATGTGTATATGGCCCAGGCTGCGGCGATAAGTGCCATTATGATGAACACGATGGAAAAGGTTCCCCACTGATTGCCTGTCTTAAGACCTGACCATGTAATATAAATATCTCCCAAAAGCACGATAAGTATTATAAGCTGTACCAGCCATGCCTTGGTGGCCTGCTTGAAATTTACCTTAAACGCATGCCAGTAGCCTCTCCACACATAGCCCTCATCGCGATGGATGACACGGCGCGATGTATCATAAAGTGCTGTGGATGCCGCTCCTATTGTAAAAACAGGTATGCATGATATGATCCAACAAAAGCTCAAAATAACCATATCTACCAGTTTGTTTAATGCTCTGAAAAATTTGTTGTCTATGTTGAAAATGCCCATAATGCTCTCCTATATCCTGTGGTGTTCTCTGTTTTGTTCTCTCTTTTTCTCATAGCGCTCTTCACGCTGCCTCTTCCTCTCCTCAGGCGTGAGGCGCTCCTTTTTCCTGCCGATATAGATATTCCACTTAAGATATGCCTCCTGGGCATTTCTTGACTTGTAGATGATATTTTTCTCCTCACCTACTATATCTGTGATGCTGTACCAGCCTCTATCGTACATGAACTCTGACTGCTTATCATCAAAGTCCTTGGTCCCTAGCACAAACTTGTGTATTGCATGCTGCTGTCCCATGTAATCCAGTCCTCCTTGTTGTAATTTTATTTTATAGCCACCTTGTCCAGTACATAGTCAACTGCCTGCCTAAGGTGCTTATCCTTCTCATACTGCTCAGTTTCCTTAAGCTTTAAAGCTTCTTCTCTGGTGAACATATCACGCAGTACCACCCGATGATGCTCTACCGGTATATATGACACCTTGTCCTCAAACACAGGCTTCAGCACATAGTACGGCACCGCCTTTTCTCTCTTAGATGCCGCAAGCGATACTATGTTGTCAACCACGCATACGCCAAGGGTTTCACTATATATAATCTGTTTCTTTTGAAACATGCTTTTACCTCCGTATTTACATACACATCTATAATATCACAGACAGCGTCCTTTTTCAAAAACATTTTATCTGGCATTTATTTTTTTATCTTTCTGGTCATAGAAATATGGTCAGACGCATGTATACTTATCCTATATTTTGTTAATGGCGGTACACTTGCAGTGTGGCAATCACCTGTGATATACGCTTTCATAATTTCTTAGCCTAGTGGGAGTAAATGCCGCCTCAAACAGAGTTTATCAAGCGCAAAAAATTTGGAGGATATATGAAGAAAGTAGCCGTTTTTAACGATTTGTCCGGCTTTGGAAAATGCTCTCTGACCGCCGCAATTCCGGTACTGTCCGCGCAGGGCGTACAGTGCTGTCCCATGGCATCAGCAGTGCTGACAAACCAGACAGGATATGAATATCATAAATGCACAGACCTGACAGCCATGATTAAGGACTACATCGACAACTGGCAGAAAAATAATGCCCATTTTGACGGCATTTACAGCGGTTTCATGACAGGCTCAAAGCAGATTGAGCTTTTTATGGATTTTTTGGATGTATTTTATGAAGAAAACACGATGCTGCTCGTGGATCCTGTGATGGGCGATGACGGCAGAACCTACGGCATATACTCTGCCGCTCTTTTGGATGGCATGAAGGCTCTTTCCAGGAAGGCCGATGTCATCACACCAAATCTGACCGAGGCATGCCTTTTGGCAGACTATGATATCGAAAAGGTTTACAGCGACACGAGAAAGGATGTGCTCCTGCCACTTGCGGCAGAAATAAGCGAGACGCTGCGAGATCTGTCCGGCAAAAACCAGGATGTCATCATCACCGGTATCAAATGCAGGGATGACAAGGCACCCTTTATATACAATCTCGTGACTACCGCAAACGGCACTACAACCCACAGATCACACTTTTTCGACGTGAGCTTTTCCGGCACCGGCGATTTGTTTGCATCTGTTATATGCGGAAGCAGGCTGAACGGATTTTCCACAGAGGAGGCCGCAGAGCGCGCCGGAAAATTCCTGTATGACAGCATCGCAGATACCATGAATGATGACACCATGCCGAATGACGGAGTGAATTTCGAGAAATTTTGCGAGAGTTGATGTAATTTTTATCACCATTTGCTGAAAAATGCACTGTATTATCAGTTAAACTCTTAAGTCAGGATTAATACAATACAAAGGAGAACCTATTTTTATGAACTCACAGGTTAAAAAACTCACATTTACTGCCCTCATGGCAGCCATGATTACTATTTTCACAGCATATATATGTCACATTCCGGTGGGACAGAATGGCGGATATATTCATTTTGGCGACAGTCTTATCTATATCGCTGCCTGCCTCCTTCCATGGCCGTATGCAATGACAGCCGCAGCTATCGGCGGTGGCATGGCAGATTTGCTGACCGCACCTGTCTGGGCGCCTGCAACAATCATCATCAAGGCTCTCATATCCATTCCGTTTACCAACAAATCAGATAAAATTGCGACCGCAAGAAATGTAATATCAACTATCATAGCTTTCGCTATTTCCGCAACCGGCTATGCTATTGCAGAGGCATTTATCACATATGGTTTCACAAAGCAGGCCTTCACCGGTCTCATCGCAATAATTCCGGTTTCTGTTCCGGGAAGCTGTATACAAAGCGGCGGAAGTGCTATAATATTTGTTATTCTTGGACTGGTACTCGATAAAATCGGATTCAAGAGAAGATTTTTCACATTGGAGGAGACTAAATAATGGCTGATATAATCTATACATACAAGAACGAAGTTTATGCAAATATCACAAATAAATGTGACTGCGCTTGTACATTCTGTATACGCTCTCAGAAGGACGCAATAGGTGATGCGACAACGCTCTGGCACAAAGTTGATCCGACATACGACGAGATAATCGCCGCAATTGATGCTTTTGATTTACAGGATATGAGGAATTCGTTTTCTGTGGATATGGTGAGCCGACATGTGCTCTTGAAATGCTAGAGAAAACAGCTAAATATGTGAAGGAAAAGTATAAGCTTCCTATCCGCGTAAACACTAACGGACTAGGCAATCTCTACCACGGACGGGATATCGTACCGGAGCTTGCTGAGTATATTGATTCGGTTTCCATAAGCTTGAATGCTGCAAATGCCGAGGAATACAATAAGGTCACAAGACCATCCTTTGACAATGCTTATGAGGCTATGCTGGATTTTGCTGAGGAATGCAACCGCATGATCAAGCATACACAGCTTTCCATCGTGGATGTACTCCCTGAGGAGGATATTAAGACCTGTCAGCAGATTGCTGATGAGAGGGGTATTCATCTGAAGATACGTCATTTTTCGAATTAGGAATAGAGTAAAAAATACCCATTTCATTATAGAATATAGTTATAATGGAAAATGGGTATTTATATTGCTTCATTGTCAGTTAAGAACTTCTCCTTTATTCACTATCCTTCTCCCTTTCTTTTTCATCTTCATAAACATATTATCCCATTCAGTTTCATCGACCCACTCGTCATCAGATGCTATCATAGCCTTGCCTGCTTAGCTCCATTGTAAAGAAATTAGTCATGTTGCACTATCTCTCAATCTTACCCCAAAAATAATTGCAGATACCATCAATATTCCCGTAAGTCCATAGTACACTATTCGAATACTAAATATATTCAAAAGTCCTCCAACAATAAGAGAGCCTACTGTTCTTGAAATAAGAATTGTAAATCTTGCTGTCGTGAAAGTCCTTCCTACTATCTCCGGGCTGCTTTCCACCTGTATTTCGGTCTTAAATCCCAGCGGGCAGAATGTTGATGTCATACCAACAAGTCCTGCTCCAATAAAATACATCCAAATATTTGGTGAAATTCCTATCATTAAATAACTTAATGCTGCTGTAAAAAGTCCTAACGAAATTATGTTTTCGGGCTTTAATTTCTTTATTTTTCCAAGAATAAATGCTGAAGCCACCATCATTCCTAAACCTTCAACCATATTTCCAATTCCATACCAAGCTGATGACATTTTAAGGGTATCTTCTATCATCGTAATTTCAAGTGGTAATGCAATTCCTATGCATAGCATAAAAATATTCCAAAAAATTACAGTAGACAATATTCTCTCTTTTTGAAATATCTTAATATAGGTTCTCCATATTCCTTTTTTCCTATATATCTTTATATCCTTTTCCTCTGTACACTTTATGTCCTGCATACAATTCATTTGTATGAAACCATAAATTACTGCTGATATAATATACAATAATATATTGATTACTAGATTTATTCCAATATCGAATTTTGCAGCCAGAAATGATGCACAAATTGGTCCCATAATTAGTGATGCTGAATCAACAACATTCATTACCGAAGCCATCTTAAATATTTCTTCCTTAGAAAACACATCAACCATTAGCGCACTTGACGTACTGTGCTCAAATTCTAAAATTAAATTCATCAAAAAAGTAGTAAGATAAATACTCCAAACACTTCTATTATTTAACAATACTAAACAAATTACAGCCTTTATAAAACCAGAAATTATCATCAATCTCTTTTTGTTATACCGGTCAATCATCTCACCCAGCATCAACATTACAAATGCTGGGAGAAATTGTGATACAAAAAATCCTCCGATTACAGCTACGGACTCTGTCATGTTGTATAAATAAATTACAATTCCTACATCGTAAACATATCCTGCAAAACCTGACAGAAATTTTGCAGTTGATAACATTGTAAGATTTTTATAAATACTCATATTTTCTTTATTTGTCATATATAAGATTCCTCACACATCAAATGGGCTGCCATTTGACAGCCCTTTGATTTAACTAATACTCTTTGAAGTTACCTAAGCCATATACTTCCGTATAGCTTTCTGATTTTTGACCGGTCTGTGCACTTGCCAACATCATCTTTTCATTCCTCCTCTCAATTAAACTATATTTATGGTTATCTTCCTGGTAAATTACAGGAATAGTGCCATCTAATGAGTAACAACACATAATTAATGCCATAGATTTAAATATTCACTTGTATTTTTATTTATTTGGCTAAATTTATTTTCTCCAAGCTCTGGGTACTCTACTAAAATCCAAAATATTTTTTCCATTGCTTTTTTCCACTCACTGCAATAAGGATATTTTGCCTTCACATCATTCGTCACTTGAAAAGTCTCTCCTCTACAACGTCCACCACACAGAAACTTTATATTACATTTCGCACAGTCTTCATTTATCTGAGAAATATTTAATTTTTGAAATTCTTTTCTTATATCTGATTTTTCATACTTTTCTTTAAAATCTTCGTCAAAAATGTTACAAAATTCAAACTGTCCATCGTATAAATTTAGGCATGGATATATGCCTCCATCTGGAGCTATCGTCAAAGTTATTACTCCAGCTCCACAGGCAACCATTTTTTGTGAAAAACGTGCTCCCATAACCAATCCCATAAATGAAGTTTCATCCAAGACATCTATAATATCAGGTCTTTTTTTTATTAGCTTGTACATTATATCCACAAATTCGTCTAATGGCACCCTCTCCATTTGCCCCACAGCTCTCCCCATATTCATAAGTGAAATCAATCTTACTTTTTTAATATTGTTGTTTATTGCAAAATCAAAGTACTCTTCTAATTTATTAATATTTCCTCTGTGATACACTAAATTTGTTTGTATATCTACACAATATTTATTTAATAATCTTATTGCCGATATTACACTATCCCATGTTCCTTTGCCTCTCACAAACTCATGACTCTCTCTATCTGTGCCATCCAAAGATATTTGCACATTTATATTATTTTTCTTTGCCATCCTTGCAAATGCCTCGTCTACCAAAGTACCATTTGTGGATAAGCCAACTTTGAATCCTAATGATCGTGCATATTCCACTAACTCTGGAAATTTTTCTCCACACAATGGTTCTCCACCCAAAAAAGATAATCCCTTTTCTTTTTCATCCATGATTAAAAGACATCTGTCCAATGCTTTCTTAGCTTTATCCAAAGACATGCTTTCAAGATTTTGATTGGGCATATCAGCTACACAACAATGCCTGCATCTTAAATTGCATCTCATTGTTTGTAAAAATGTAATCTTATTTGGTTTTAATACTTTTCTATTTGTTACTACATTCCCCTTTAATGTCGAATGTAAAACATTACTTTCTTCCAGTGGTAAAAAGAATTTGTTAATTTCCTCTACTTGTTCTTTTTCCGATTTTCCATAAAGTTTCTGTGCCACTTTAACTTTATCACCGTTTTTTCTCATTTCCTCTAATGCTTTAAATCCAGTTTCTGTGACCGCAATCCAAAATGGAACATTTGGAAAAATAACTATTCTATTTTTTCCTCTAACTGAAAATGTTTCGTAATCTTCAAGTACCAACTTATCTTTCTGCATTACATAAATGTTTCCTTCCGAATACTATTATTTTATATTTTTATAATCAACGATTACTTTCATTTGAAATAATACTCTTACTAAAACAAAAAGACCATAGCAAATCCGTTTAATTATGATTAACCGAATACGTTATGGTCTTTTATAATAATTTTAGCAATACTTATAACATTATTTTTTTATGAAAGGACAACCATTATGAAATTTTCTAAATTAAAAAAACATTTATTAATTGGCATACTTTTATGTTACATCATTTCAACAACAAAACCTTTAAATCCAAATTCATCATCATATATTAATAATACATCAGATGAATGCGAAAATGATATTGAACTCTTATATGATTTAGAAAATCCTTATTAATCAAATTGTTCATATCTTCTTTTTATTATTTCAAGGTTTCTTTTATTTTCAGGATAAGCCTGACAAAGCTGATATGCAGTCCAGATATACAGCTTTGCCAGACGCTTTTCTTCATCATTTCCTTTTATTTGCAGGCTGCATCCAATATTATAATAGAAATTGTAAAGATAATTCATCTTATTTTCTGCCAGCCCTCTTTTTATTGCTTTAAAGCAAATTTCCATACTTTTCTCATGTTCTCCCATTACCCCAAGAATATTCGAATAGCCTATATAAATCAAATATATCGGTTTAGTATCATTTACCATATCAGCACGCTCAAAATATTTTATCAAGTTTTCATAAAAGACGCAGGCCTTATCCAGCTTTCCTAAAAGCTTATAAAAAATAGCGATTTCATGTAAAATAATAATCTCTGTTTCACGATAAATTCTGTTCATATTAAATTCTTCTGTATTAATATTTCCACATGTGTATGACCAAGCCTCCTCAAGTTTTTCAATAACCTGTCTTTCATTAATCATTCCCTGCTCATATTGGATAATTGTTTCCACCCATTGCAGATACTGTCGGTTTTCAAAATAATCCAAATTGAAATTATTATTTTGAATAAGGTTGTTTTTTATTCTCTCTGCTTCTTCCCAATCATGCTGTTCAATCGCTTTATTCAGCTTTTCACTCTCATCTTCGACTTCTAAAAGACTTGTTTCCAACTGAAAAATGAATGTACTGCCCTTTTCCCCCATCTTTTCCATAAGGCGCAAAAATTTACTATCTGAAGGATCAATTTTCCCGCTTTCATATCTGGAAAGAGTTACAGGATCACATACCGACTCAGAAAGTTCCTCTTGAGTTATTCCAAGCGACTTTCTAGTATATTTTATAATTGCTGACTTGCTGTATTCTCCCATAAATTTAATCCCTCTTTTGTAAATTTTCCGTTCTCTCCCATTGCCATAAGTTTTAATGCCAGTTGTAAATTTTCATTTGTTTTCTTAGCTATTCCAAGTCTTGCACAAATGATTTCTTTTAATTCTAAAACCTCATATAAACAATCGTATTCATAATTTTCAATCAATACTTTTTCAGCCTGCAGGATAAGCTCATAACTTGCGCCATAATTATAAGCTTCAAATTCACATTGTGCCAAGCGATATAGTATACAAGGATAATATTCTTTCCATTTTTCTTTTCCTGCTGGTCTTTGCTCCATTTGATTTTTTAACATGCGAAAATAGGTACAGGCATCCTTCTTCTTTCCGTCTATATATAGAAATTTCCCAATCAGATAAAGCAACTCTGTCTCTGTATTAGTCAATAAAATATCCGTCTGATTTGCTACATTAGTTTCACTGCATTCCGTACATTTCAAAGCCTGCTCAAAAACATTGATTGCATCACTATATTTTTCTTCTCGTCCGAGAATAAGTCCCTTTTTAAGAAGAATATATTGTCTGTGCAGACGTTCCTTTTCCTGAACCTGTTTTTCATACTCCTTCAAGGCTTCCCGGCAAGCCTGAACATCTCTTTTTTCATATAATAATTTTTCAATTTGCGCACGCTTCATACTATATTCAAATTCCTGATCAGATGCAACAAATTCATATTTAGACGGCTGAAACCCAAGCCGTTCCAAAAGTGCATCCATCAAAAATTTATCCGGTATTCGTTCATCTGATTCATACCTTGACAATGCCATTACTGTACATAGTCCACGGCATACTTTCTGCTTTGAAAGCTTTTGTTTTTCCCTGTTTTCACGAAGTATTCTGCCTAGTGTATTACTTTCCATTTTGCTCCATAGTGTTCTGAATGTTCTAAGTCACCAACAACCAGTTCAACTGGTAGTTTGATTAACCCTCTAAAGGCTATGTTACTGCTCTTTTAAATAATTTTGTACTGCTTCATCTTTTCCCTTTTTTTCATAACCTTTTTTCATAATATATTATGGTTTTCATTATATTGTTATTACATGGTATGTGCAAGCTTTAGATAAAAAGTATATTAATCAAAAAACATTCGGGGGATAACATAGTATCACTGCACTATAGATACTCCCCAAGCATTTCACTAACACAATCTCTTATATTCAGTGCGGTTTTCCTTGCCATTGTCATATTTAATCCAATTTTTTTGGCAACCGCGAGAATATCATCCAGTTCCGGATTTACACCATTTCCATTTACCGTGGTAGCATGCTCTCCACCGATCGAATTACTGTAGGTGAGGTCATACGCCGGTGACAATTTCCAGCTACATTCATCTTCATCATACAGATAGGTAAAATTCTTCGAATGGTCATCCCTGTTATGCGCATACACATTAAAGCACATAAGTCTATACAATTTCTCACACTCTTCCATAGATTTGGTAAGCTGGAGTGTAAGCTGCATAAGAATATCATAATCGAGATTTGGTATTCTGTGAGGTGTTTCTAAAAGCCCGGAAACGGATATCATGTGAATCCTTCTGCTTTTTGAGCCATTAGTACGGTCAAATCTCTTCGTTCCAAAATATCCTTTCGTGCGCTCAGAGGAAAATAATCTTACGTTTTCCATTGCTATTCCACATTCTTTGGCACACATTGCATAATCATATTCCTGTCTGCCTATATCTTTGCTATCATAAGATGACGGGAATTTGATGATCCAATCCTCTCCATCTACCTTTGTAAGTATCTTAGGTCTGGCTCCGCCGGAAGAGCCTCCCTTAGAAAACAGAAAGTCCAGATTATCGCAAGTCTCTGTGCTCAATATTTTTTCACATTCCAATGCAATTTCATCCAACGATTTCTCATCGTGATTTTTTTCCATTGTTATAACAGGCTGGTAGGTTAAAGCCCCATTCCTGAGTTTCCTACAACCGCTAGTCTCTCAAGGCTGCCTATCTCATGTGGATTTATGCCATTTTTCTTCATAAGTCTATCAACCAACAATCTGCCCCATCCATCAGGCAGACTATCTGCAAAAACACCAAAAAGTCCCTCAAACGGATCTATCTTTGGTATAAAAACTTTTTTCTCCAAAGGCAGTGAAAAAGGCTTATGGAAAATCCATTTGCCAGCCAGTTACTGTCATACTCAAACGCAGCCAGACGATTTTGGTACAAAGCAATCGTTCCGACGAGTCTTTCATGATAAAAGACTTCCAGCTTATTTAGTCTGTTCATTAATTACCTCCTCGATAGATGCAAAAGGCACATTATTAAACAAGTCTTCAAGTTCGTTCTCCACATCAAGAGCTATAGCAATTTTGGTCAAAGATTGCAGGGATATCTCACCGCTCTGCTCAAATCGCTTAAGTGAACCAAGACTTACACCTGACCTTGCAGCTAATTGCTTTTGAGTGATTTTCTTTCTTTTGCGCAAACGTACTATCTTTTGTGCAATGTCGTTATTTATTTCTGTCCATGTTTTTTGATATAAGGTAATCATGCTAATATATTATCCCTTTTTGGCATTTTTATCAAGATATAACTAATATATTATCCCTAAATATTCATAACTCCAAAACCAAAGGTAAATAGTAACCCGAGAATCCCCTTTGTAACCCAAGACTCCCTCTTTGTAAATGAAAATCCTGTTTTGTAAGCGAGATTCCCGGTTTGTAAATGAAATTCCCGGTTTGTAAGCAAGATTCCCGAATTTTCATTTCTATTTCGATATGATATAATACGTTCAGCAATAAATTTGCGTACAACAACCAGAGATCAATTCTCTCTCGAAATTTTTGTATTCGGAGAATCCATCCCTGTTTTTGATTGAATAGAGTTGTTCTATTCTGGCTCTGACGGCACTCAGCAAATTTATTTGTTACTTTTTGAGAAGTTTAGGCTTTAAGATGATGTTCTCGGCGGCAATCGGTGAGCATCCCAGTCTCTTAAGCACATCTTCTCCATAGTAAAAGCTGAATGTTTCGTATGGGCTACGGTTGTTCAGCTTTTTTCTTTTATAAGAATTGATATGGTTCATCATCAGAGTAATATCCTGTTGTGTCAGCTCATCGAAACTGCTTCCTTTTGGCAGGATACGACGTATCAATTCATGGTTGACTTCACAGGCTCCTTTTTGATAAGGAGCACTTGGATCGCAATAAAATATCTTTGTTCTATTGCATGGAATGGTGCTACGTTTTTCGATTTCCTTTGGATTTGAAAACTCACTTCCGTTATCTGTCAGAATAACCGGAAACAAGCTATTAAATGTTTTTGCCCCAAGGACTTCATCCAATAAGTTTATGATCTCTATTACAGAGGCTGATGTATTTGCGTCCCGCAAAAAAGCCAGCATGAGACTGCTTTCTACAAAGTGTATGGTAAGAAGACATTTTCCTCCCACACGACCAATCACGCTATCCATTTGTACAATGGTCGTTTCCGGGTTTGCTCCCAGATATTTTTGAAAGTCAGCGTAACTTCGGTCAATACGGCAGCCCCGGTCAACTTTAAATTCAGGCTTCTTATAACGGGGACGGTATTTCACTTTACGGGGCAGATCAATGTTCCTGATATCAAAGAGCTGGGCATCCACATAGTTATACAATGTCTTTTCACTGCACATCAGTTCATCTACATGAGCAAGATAGATTTGATGAAGCGACTGCCCGTTTTTAACTAAAGGACTGATGATCCGTTAATTCTTGCAATATCATCTTCGTTGGACATGATACCGGTTCTGGCTTCCGAAACAGCATGATGTGCACGCTCATGTGCATCTGCCGGATCATAAATACGTTTTAATAACGTGCATTTCGACAGCTGACTGCAGCCATTACAAACATAAGGTGGCTTATTTTTGACAGAACAGACATCTTCTACAAAATCAGAACAATGTAAGGTGCATTCAGAGCACAGGCTGCATTTGTAAGCAGATTGGTGTGTACAGCTTGTTCCGCAAATCCTTTTTGCTTTGCATGTAGCACGGAATTTACAAGGATTATACGGATATCCAGGACGACCGCTTTTCTTGTCATAGGAATACTTTTTAATCTCCTTGGCAATGGTTGTACGGTCCTTTCCTAACTCTTTGCCAATTGCCCCAAAGGATGCATTCTCCTGAAGGCGTTGAGCAATAATCATTCGATCTTCATAAGATAAAAACTTTGACATGGTGACTCCTTTCCAGCCGCCAGAAATCAAAGCATAACAGAAAAGAGACCAACTATCCAGTCAGTCTCAATTCATTTGTAAAAGAAAATCCATACCTTTCTTTTACACTGATAACTATTAACTTTTACACTTATCCAAGATAGCGGGTATGGAATCTTGGATTACAATTAAGCACTCCAAAACCAAAAAATGTAAATAATAAGCTGAGGATCAAAAAACAAAGGAAAAAGTTTATGGTATTTTAAAGAATCAATTGAATTATATGCAAAAAGACACCGCAGGGGTGTCTTATTCGCTATTATAATATACTTTATTAATCTTTGAAAAGATCAGTTGAGTAGTATCTGTCTCCGCTGTCAGGAAGAAGTGCTACGACTGTCTTGCCCTTGAACTCAGGTCTCTTGGCTACCTCGATTGCTGCATAGAGAGCTGCTCCTGAAGAAATACCTACAAGTACGCCCTCCTCTTTTGCGATAATCTTGCCGTACTCGAAGGATGCCTCATTTGATACAGGGATAATCTCATCATATACCTCTGTATTTAATGTGTTTGGTACGAAGCCTGCTCCGATTCCCTGAATCTTGTGTGCTCCGGCTTTTCCTGTTGAAAGCACTGCTGATGTCTCAGGCTCCACTGCGATAATCTTTACATCAGGTTCTTGCTCTTTAAGTACTCACCTGTTCCTGTGATTGTTCCGCCTGTTCCAACTCCGGCTACGAATGCATCTACCTGTCCGTCTGTATCGTTCCAGATCTCAGGACCTGTTGTCTTTCTGTGTGCCTCCGGGTTTGCAGGGTTCTCAAACTGCTCCGGAATGAAGCTGTCAGGAATCTGCTCATGAAGCTCCTCTGCCTTGCGATAGCTCCCTTCATACCCTTTGTTCCGTCTGAAAGCACGAGCTCTGCGCCATATGCCTTGATGATGTTTCTTCTCTCGATGGACATTGTCTCAGGAAGAACGATGATAATCTTATATCCCTTTGCTGCTGCGATTGCTGCAAGTCCGATTCCTGTATTTCCTGATGTTGGCTCAATAATTGTTGAGCCCGGCTTGAGCTTTCCGTCTCTCTCTGCCTGCTCGATCATCTCTTTTGCGATTCTATCCTTTACTGATCCTGCCGGGTTGAAGTACTCAAGCTTTGCAAGAAGTCTTGCCTCAAGTCCGTATGCCTTCTCTACGTGTGTAAGCTCTACGAGCGGTGTATTTCCAATAAGTCCTAATGTTCCCTGATAAATATTTGACATGTTTGTGTCCTCCTTGATGTCATTGTAATGTTAATGCTTTGTTTTAATCTCCTATATTCATACTGTATTTGTATGAATTAATTGTTGATATAAATATACCCCATGAATCCCTATCTGTCAACAGGAATTTATGGGGGTTTTTAATATTTTATTTTTATGCCCTGTTATAATATTCTCTTAGATAATGAGCTTATTGAGTAAAAAGAAAGTCACCTAATGCGGTGCTAATCTTCATAATGAAATTTACAGGAATATATTATGAGATTTTGGTTACTATCAAAGTTATATGTAAGTCTGTGTTCGTCCGTTATCCGTCTGCTACATACTTTCCTATACTTCAACGGTTCAGGCTTACCGATTCCTTCTAATAGTCCATCACGATCTATACTCTTTATAAGCTCGTTAATCCGCTTTACGATCTTTTTATCTTCCTTCTGCCAGTCTGTGTACTGCTGCCATGCAGTCGGAGTAAATACAACATTCATTATTCGTATGCTCCTAACTCATCCACTGTCTTTGTAATAAAACCACCTGCTTCGGCTTCAGCCATAGATTTATCCAGCATAGCAAGGTATTCAGCATTTCTCTTGGCTTTCATAATCTCATTGTATTCAGATTCCGACATCATCACTATGTTTTCATTCTTTGGTCTTGATACAATCAATGTTTCTCCTCTGAAAACCTTATCACATAACGATTTAAAATTTTCTCTTACATCCATGCTCTTTACTGCTAACATATTTAACGCCTCATTTCCGTACAAAAAATCGTATGTTTTTTAGTACTTTTATTTTATGCTATTATTATTCACTTGTCAACAGATCTTATGCAGAAAAATATTAAACGTATAGTTTTATCTCAGGCAAACAGATCATCCATCATAACAACCGACTGCAGCTCCTGCGAATACGAGTTTTCCACCACACCATAGGTTGTAATAAGTGTTGGGTATATCGCATACTTTGTACCGTAAACCACTCTCAGATCACTTATTTTATTCCTAATGCTCCTGTCCACTTTCTCCGTTATGGTATATTCTGACTGCGAATATTTCATCTCGCACAAATTAATCACCTGATCTTTTCTGGCAATCAGCATATCAATCTGTGAGCCGAAAATGCCATTATCAGGATCTGATTTGCAGTACCACGAATTTACCTCTGTCAGCACGCCAGAAATACCCAATTTAAACTTAATCTGATCTACATGCTCCATGCACACTCTTTCAAACGCCAGCCCCAGCCACGTATTCACTGCGGGCGTATTAATCTGGTTCGTCCAAAAATGCTCATCTGTCTGTTCTGATTTCAAAAATTTGAAATAAAACAATGTAAAGCAATCCATCAACTGGTATATCGCATTTTTCTTTTTCATCCCAAATGCATTGTACTTGCGAATAAATCCACAGCTTTCAAGCTCTTCGAGCTTCGTTGTCAGATCTCCCGAATTAGGTATTTTGGTCGCTGTAATGATTTCTTCCCTTGTCATTCCAACCTTTTTAGTCCCAAGAGCTTCTATTATTTTTACATAGTTCTCCGGTTTTTTGAATACAGAAGCATATAAATACTTAAATTCATCGCGCAGAGGCGCATCCTTTTCAAACAATATACTATCAATATTCTGCGAAAGGCTTAATCCCTTTTTCAAAAATCCCCAATAGTAAGGTACTCCGCCAAAAATCATATAATACTGCAATATCTGATTTCTATTTAATGCCAGCCCGGCAGCTTTTACATACGCTTCACACTCCCTGAGGCAGAATGTGCGCAGATGTATCTGCTCTGTCAATCTGTTATACAATCCGCCTTTGTTGTGTACGACCTTTGAGAGCATCCATGATGTGGCTGACGCGCACACTATAAGGACTATATCTTTCCTTGCAGAAGCAAATCCATTCCAGAAATTCTCCAAAGCAACCATAAGATCACTCTTTTGTGTGTCCATCCACGACAGCTCATCAATAAATATTATTTTCTTCTTTTCACTCGACAATCTTATGACATCCTTTAATGCTTCAAATGCCTCAAGCCAGTTTTTGGGCTGCTTTTTCACATCATACCCTGCATCTTTGAGAGATGACGTAAACGCATATATCTGTTCCTTCATTCCTCCCTCTGACAGACCGGCATGCTGAAATGCAAATCTATAACCAAAAGCCTCACGTATCAGAAAGGTCTTTCCCACTCTCCTTCGCCCGTATACTGCCACAAAATGTGAGCTATCATCATTTTGTATATCATGCAATAAATGTAATTCTTTTTCTCTACCTACAAGCATCCTGCACCTCCACCCAAAATATATTATATCGCTATACTTTTCTTAATCTCTATTTTTTATACACTTTAAGTAAAGTATAACGGTATTTTGGACAAAAAACAAGTCAAAACTCAAATATACTCTTCTTAATCTTATAAAAAATAGTAGATTAGAAGAGTATACGTTGTTTCGTTGCAATATCTATGTGTTATTACACATTAAGCTCGTGATTCCAAATGGTCTAAAATCGTATTGGTAAGAATAGTTACATAAAATTAAAA
>ENA-OQBT01000456-OQBT01000456.1-human-gut-metagenome-genome-assembly--contig:-NODE-456-length-25033-cov-3.072472_pt1 | contig 25033 bp, 40 predicted proteins | sample MGYA00242749_ERZ504557 | MGnify/ENA primary metagenome ERZ504557 (study PRJEB26092, sample SAMD00036243) | human gut metagenome | host: Homo sapiens | study: EMG produced TPA metagenomics assembly of... | reverse complement strand
ATGACATTTTCGTCATATAAACTGTCTGAATTGAAATTACGCTTTCTATAAAGCATCATGAGCTCATTCATTTTCTCATCAAGCTCTCTTTTTTTGTCCTCATCAGCTCATGCCACTCGTTTGTTAGCCTCGCTGTCTCTGCAATAGCCTCCTCATGACCTGTAAGTGCCGCAAAAGGTGCAAACTGTGCTGAGCGGTCCCATATAGACATCTGCGGATGTACCTTTGACACATGATGTGGTAAATCTATAATATCATCATATTTTCCCATGCCATGCTCCTTATATACTTTTTCGTAACTATTTTAAACCACTAAAAAAATCCATTTAAGAACCACAGCGGTTGCTGCTATGCCTTGTGTCCGCCAATCTGATTGTTCCTTGAAATAGTTGTGGCACCCTCCTCAAGATTCATGCCCTTTAGCATGGCATTCTTTCCATATTTCTTCTTGACGGAAATCATAGCCTCCTGAAGCTTTCTCTCCTTGGAAAGCGCCTCATCCTCTTTTAGCTTTTCCTTAGCCCTCTCCTGATAATCTGTAAATAAATCAAGCTGCTCAAACTGCTCACTTTCCTGCACCTTGCTCTCATCACAGACCCTGTTTGCCACCACAGTAATCCTTCGTGTCAGAAGAGAAGGATCTATGATACGGTCATAAAGCTCCATCACAGCATCCATGATGATGCGCGTGGATGACGTATAACGCCCTAAATTTGCTGTACCATGTGCATGCTTTGGAACCTTTCTGCCGTATCGGTCTATGGTAATCTCACCTGTATAATCTCTGTGTTGTACCTTTTTTACCGCCAACACTGTCTCTGCCTTTATTATTTACTGCGTGGTCATAATTATTGCCCAAACAGCTATCAGCCTTATTAGACAGATTTGCAATATCATACCCTATAGTGAGTACTATCTGGTCTGTAACCAGCCTCTTATCTACCAGATCAAGCACAAGAAGGTCCGTCATCTCACGCACAATAAGCTTTGTCTTCTCATAATCATACGGCTCCTGAAGCACCTGCCTGAACTGATGCTGTTGGTCTGCGGTCTGTATGCCTTGATATCAGCTATTGTAACAGGCTCATACCCCCATGCATGGTCTATAAGAAGCTCTGCATTGATGCCAAACATCTTATACAGCTTTTCCTCATTGTAAAAATCATTCGAACCGCCTGTTGAGCACCTGGCCACATCTCCCATTGTATACATGCCGGCTGCCTCGAGCTTTTTGGCATAACCTGCTCCCACTCTCCAAAAATCGGTAATCGGCCTGTGGTCCCATAGCTTTCGCCTATAGCTATTCTCATTAAGCTCTGCTATACGCACTCCTCGCTCATCAGGCTTGGCATGCTTTGCCATAATATCCATGGCTATCTTGCACAGATACAGATTGGTACCAATGCCGCAGGTTGCCGTGATACCGGTATCCTTAAGGACATCGTCTATCATCTTAGACGCAAGCTCCCTTGCCGTCATGTGATAAGTGCGAAGATAGTGTGTCACATCCATAAAAACCTCATCTATCGAGTAAACACTGATATCCTCAGGTGCGATATACTTAAGATAAATATTGTATATGCGTGTACTGTAATCCATATACAAAGCCATACGCGGCGGTGCGACAATGTATGTCAGCTCATACTCAGGATGTGCGTCAAGCAGATTTGCATTATATGATGCATAATCAAAGCCTGCCATTGTGCTTTCTGTTATATCATTTTCTGCTATATCAATTTCTGTTATATATTTTTTTCTTTCATCCGGATTGCCCTCAGCCTGGAGTCTTTTTTGCTTTTCACCTGCTGATTGTTTTCTGTCAGATTGTTCGCCCTCAATTTGTCGGCTTCTCTCCACTGTCCCGGCAACATGTCCACTCGCCATAAGCTTCGACAGACGCAGCTTGTTTACCTCCTTCACACGCTGTACCACCTCAAAAAGGCGCGCCCTGCCCGGTATGCCATATGCCTTAAGAGCCGGCGATACTGCAAGACAGATAGTCTTCTCCGTGCGGGTTGGATCTGCCACGACCAGATTAGTGGTCAGAGCATCCTTTCCCCTCTCTCTGCACTCTACTGATGCGTAAAATGATTTTAAATCTATTGCCACATAAATGTGCTCTTCATTATGCTTGTCCATATTATGATTTTACATGGATTATGTTTAAATGTCAAGAACATATGTTTGTATATATAAATTATTGTCACCACATAAGAAAATGCCGCTACAGCACAGTTTAATGTATCTGCAAGCCTTACGCAGTCACTTAGTGGCTGTTAGAATTATATCCGCACACAACAATGCCCCGCCAAGGATGGCGGGGCAAGGCGTTATATGTCACTAAGCTTTAAAACACTACACTACAAGGAAGAACTTCACAAGGAAAAGAAGCGAAATAGCATAAGTAAGGATAGAAACCTCCTTTGCTTTTCCTGTAAAGACCTTGAGTACAGTATATGTGATAAGTCCAAGACCTATACCATGTCCGATAGATCCGGAGATAGGCATTGCAATAAGCATGAGTGCTACCGGAGCAACCTGTGAGAGATCCTCGAAATCCACCTTCTTAAGACCGCCAAGCATCAGGATACCAACATAGATAAGTGCTGATGATGTTGCTGCGGCAGGAATGATTGCTGCAAGCGGTGCTATAAATATGCATGCAAGGAACAGGATACCTGTTGTGAAAGCTGTAAGACCTGTTCGTCCACCGGCCTCTACACCTGATGCAGACTCAACAAAAGTTGTTACTGTAGATGTACCTGTTACAGCACCAACACTGTGGCAACTGAATCGGAAATCAAAGCCTCCTTCATGTTTGGCATATTTCCCTCTTTGTCAACCATTCCTGCTCGTGATGCAGTACCAACAAGTGTTCCGATGGTATCAAACATATCTATGATACAGAATGTGATGATGAGTGAAATTGCTGTAAACCATCCAATACTGATGAAATCCTTAAAATCGAACTTGAACAGTGTTGTATCTGCCATATCCTTAAACTGTGGCACAAATGAAGCTGTTGCAAGTGATGCAAAAGGATTTGTTCCAAAGAATATAGCCTCTCCTGCCCAGTAACTACGCAGCTGCAAGCATACCAAAAAGTACTGCTCCGTTGACGCCCTTATGAGCTAAAATAATGATAAACAAAAAGTCCGATGAACATAGTCACAACAGTGAGCACCATTGAAGAATATCCATCTGTCATATTTGTTTTGGCAAGTCCCGGTGTGAGTGCACCAAAGAAATCCTTCATCACATAAAATGGTCCGCCATCCTTTGAGTAAACACCGGCATTTGAGCCAAAGCCGATATTTAAAAGCATAAGACCGATAGCCGGTGAAATACCCATGCGGACACCATAAGGAATGGCATCTACTATCTTGTCACGGATATTGAATATTGAAAGTATGAAGAATAAAATACCCTCAATAAGGATGATACACAGTGCAGCCTGGAATGAATCAACATATGACAGGCCTGTGATGCTTACGATATTGGCAACTACTACAGCAAAGAAGCTGTTAAGTCCCATACCCGGAGCCAGTGCAAATGGCTTGTTGGCAAGAAATGCCATGACAAACATACCGACTGCCGAAGCAATACATGTTGCCAGAAACACTCCGTTCCATAGTGCTTTTGTTCCCTCAGCACCAAATCCGGTGAGGAGGTTTGGGTTAAGAGCAATGATGTATGCCATGGTCATGAATGTTGTCAGACCGGCAAGAATCTCTGTCTTGACCGTTGTGTTGTTTTGTTTGAGTTTGAAGATTTTTTCTAACATTTTTCTTCCTTTCCTTTTATTTTTTTTGCAGCTGTTATCCGCTTTCCTGCTACAGGCGCCTGTTAATAGCTGCATTGTATATAAAATTGTGAATCACAATTGATTCCTTGTTTTTTCCACGAACTCACTCGTGAAAACATCAAGTGTAACCGGCTTTGAATAGAAATAGCCTGAATAATATTACAGCCAAACTGCTGTAATAGCCTTACCTGCTCCTCATTCTCTGCCCCCTCGGCAACACACTCTATGCCAAGCTCCATAATCATGGATATGAGGTGCTTTAACATAATCCTGCTCTTCTCATTGCTCTCGAGATTCTTGACCAGGGAACGGTCAATTTTAGCAATGCTGAACGGAAACTTAAAGAGCATCTCAAGATTTGAGTACTTCGTGCCAAAGTCATCCATCGAAAGACGAAAGCCCATTGAAATCAGCGACTGCGCAATATTATTTATCAATACAATATCCATATCACCAACAGACTCTGTTATCTCTATCTGAACAAGCCCCTCCGGGAGATCATACCTGTTCATTATCTCCTTCACCTGATCCAGGAGGTCTGCATATTCCAGTGTATTTTTTGAAAAATTCACAGATACCGGAACCACTCTCCTGTCACTTATACAGCGAAGCTTCTGCGCCTTGCATACCTCATCAAGTACAAATAAATCAATAAGATGCGAGCATCTGTTTTCTTCTAAAATCTCGATAAAATGAATTGGTCCTACAACGCCATGAGCCTCATCAAAAAATCTGATAAGGGCCTCCGCCCCGACTGTGATGCCTGTTCTTGAATCAACCTTCGGCTGATAATACACCATGAAGCTTCCCTTTTCAATCTCAGAAACCACATCCTTAAATACCTTATTTCTCATTATACTGTCAAGACTCTTAAGCTTTGCGTCCTTTTCAATATCATACATTAAGCGAACCTCTGAGAGCTGCCTTGCTATGTCGGGCTTGTCCGTCCAACTAAAGCCTGTCGATACTGAGAAATCCAGATCATCAAGGCTTTCCCTTACTATCCTGACAAGTCCCATAAATGATTTTTTTATCAATATCCTTGCAAAAAACAACTATCTCATCCTGCTCGTACCTGTATATATCATAGCCTGTAAAAACGTCCCTGATCACATCTGCAACCATCTTAAGACGCGCATTTCCTGCCATATACCCAAATTTTTCATTTATATCTGAAAGCCTTATGATATCTGATGCAAATACTCCCATAAAGCTGCAGTCATACTCCACATAGCTCTCTCCCAAATTATTAAAGGTCTCTCTCTTTCTTAAGCCTGTGACCTGGTCAAAATTGAGCCTGTACTCATACTCTGCCCTCGCCTTCTCATAAAACAGACTATTCGATATTGAAATACCAATCATTTCAATCAAATCCAGACTTCCTGAATTGGCTCTTGGATTCATAACCACGATGACACCAAAGCATTGTTCCCCCTTGTTTAGAAGAACAGCAGATGTAGACCATATTCTGACATCAGCCATACGCTTGAATAAATCCCTGTATTCACCCTCAATTGACTGAATATCACTTATAAACACACGGCCGGTGTCATTAAACAGAGCGAGAAAATCTGTAATTGCACCTCTTGAAACAGATTCATTAACCACCTTTGCCATAATCTTAGCACTTGGTATATGTATCTCCTCAATTGTGTCCCACGCACTCTCTCCATTATAAATGACAGCCACACAATCTGCATTATAAAACTCTCTAAGCAGCCGTAAATAGTTCTTATACCCCAAGCCTTCAGTGGTATCATTAACAGCATCAATGAAATTCTGCATAAACGCCCTGTAGCTGATTATCCGTCTCATAACAGCATTCAGCTTTGACTCATCACTCAAATCTATCATCTTGAGCAGTCTATAGCCATTATAATCCTTATGATTCAGCTTGATTATGAGCTTCTTTTCGCCTAACAGCTTTGCAACTATATTGTCGGGATGATCCTTTCCTGAAAAAACCGATACTCTGTTTCCCTGCTCTTTTTTCCGTAAAAACAAATCAATAAACCCATCCTCAAACGGCTTTGAAATAAATTCATCAATCTGAGATGCTGTCATAACGCTTGAATTTCTGATAGCCTTATTGACAAATACTATTCTACGGCTCTCCTCATCTACTGCAAGTATATAGTCCGGCATTTCATCATACGAGAATATCTCCCTATCTGATATCCTGCAGGATACATCTGTAATGGAAGGAGCGCAGGAATTATGCGGAACGGTTATATCATTTTTCCTGATAGAATTGAAAAACGATATGCGATTCTTTCCCTGCCTCTTTGAGTAATACATAGCCTGATCCGCCTCATAGTACAGATCCTTAAAGGTCAGCTCTCTGTCATCGCCGGTAGTCATGCCGATTGATGCAGAATACTCCATATCAAAGATAATATTCTTCAGTCTGCCTGACAGCTTTACGCAGAACTCGTCCACAGCATCACTGTCCTCTAATCCAAATACGATCGCTGCAAACTCATCACCGCCAAGCCTGCCAACTATACCATTGGCTCCAACTGCTTCCTTAAGCACCTGTCCTGTCTGGCTTAATACCCTATCCCCTACATTGTGTCCCAAGGTGTCATTTACTATCTTGAAATCATCCACATCAAGCATCACAAATAAAAGCTTTGTTCCCTTTTGCCTGATAAGTGATGTACATTTATTCTCAAATGCAAGGTGATTGTATGTTCCTGTCAGCGAGTCCAAAAGCCCATTTTCATCTCTGATATCAAACATTACTCCAACTACCATACATACCTTTTTATCCAAATCAGGTATGCTGACCATGTACATCTCAACCGGCTTGCTCTTGCCATCCTCTGATATAAAACTAAGCTGGAATGCAGTACGCATAGGCCGAAGCAGACATTTATCAAGCTGCTTTTTGAAGCATTCGATGCTGTCTGCCGGACACTCTGACATGTATGTGTCAATATTTTGTTTAAAAACCGGATATACTGTCTCCTGAGCCGGAGAAGAGTTGACTATTTTGAAAATATATGCCTCATCATCTTCCACATAGTACTCAAACATGCGCTCATGATTGTTTTCTGCAACAATCTTCATCAGCTCATAGTAAGCCTCTGTTATTCTATCTGTAATTCTTCTCCCTCTGTTACGCTTATCTTCCATGCGGAAACCCCATTATCTACAACATATTCATAAACTTTGCTTCAAACTAAATTCTTATCAGTGCTTTTCAATTTCCTCAAATACTCTGTCAGCCACCCGCGGCAGCTCAGAGAATTTGCGAATAGCAGGCACATCGTCATCTATTGTGCCGAACCCGTATGCTGCATGGATGAACTTAACTCCTGCCTTTTTGCTGGAATCGTAGTCTCCCTGTATATCACCTACATACACTGCCTCATCTATATTATTGCGCTCTACAATAAGCTTTATGTTTTCTGACTTCTCAAGCTCATTGTTGCCATAGCACTCAGTATCCTTAAAATACCTGCCAAGTCCGTGGTACGCAAAAAAAGACTCTATATAGCACAGCTGGCAATTGCTGACTATATACAGGTCATAGCTTTTTGACAACTCATCAAGTGTCTTTTCAACATCCGGATAAACCTCTCCTCCGTGAGCTGTCAGGTAATCGTTTTCTTCTTTATAGCATACATTAATTAGCTCGTCTCTGCAAGCACAATTAGGAAAGATAATGGATGCTAATACATCCATTGTCTTTCCCATTACTGAATACATGTCTTCTTTTGTGATAGGTGCCCTCTCATATCCATAATCAGCTATGGCCTTATTCCATGATTTTGCCACATTCTCTGCTGAATCCCAGAGAGTGCCATCCATATCAAAAATAATACCCTTATGCTTCATCTATTGCCTTTCCGATATCATGTCTCATGTATTTATTATCAAACTGTACCACTCTGTTGCCTCATAAGCCTTGGCTCTGGCCTCCTTGAGTGTAGCTCCTGTTGCTGTGATACCAAGCACACGGCCACCGTTTGTGACGATATTTCCGTCAGCATCAAATTTGGTGCCTGCATGATAGCAGTAATAATCCTCTTTGCCGTCAAACTTCTCAAAGCCTGTTATCTTAAAGCCCTTCTCATACTTAACAGGATATCCGTCTGATGCCAGAACTACGCATACACATGCATTGTCCTCAAACTGTAAATCTATTGTGTCAAGAGTTCCATCTACACAGGCCTCCATCACATCAATGATATCATTTTTCATACGAGGGAGCACAACCTGAGCCTCAGGATCTCCGAATCTTGCATTGTACTCAAGCACCTTTGGTCCATCCTCTGTGAGCATGAGTCCAAAGAAGATAACTCCTGTAAAAGGTCTGCCCTCTTTAGCCATAGCATCTACAGTTGCCTGATAAATATACTTCTTGCAGAATCATCGACCTCTTTTGTATAGAACGGACTAGGTGAGAAGTTGCCCATGCCGCCTGTATTAAGACCAGTATCTCCATCGCCTGCACGCTTATGATCCTGCGCAGATGACATAATCTTGATAGTCTTTCCGTCTACAAATGAAAGCACAGAAACCTCACGGCCTGTCATGAACTCCTCAACTACCATAGTGTTTCCGGCTGTTCCGAATTTCTTATCCTCCATGATGGTTCTGACACCCTCTTTTGCCTCCTCAAGAGTATTGCAGATAAGCACACCCTTTCCGAGAGCAAGTCCGTCTGCCTTTAACACGATAGGGAACTTTGCTGTCTCTAAATATTTAAGAGCCTCCTTGGCATCAGTAAAATTCTCATATGCCGCAGTTGGTATATTATACTTTTTCATGAGATCCTTTGAAAATGCCTTTGAGCCCTCAAGAATAGCTGCATTCTTCTTTGGTCCGAAGCACTTGAGTCCTGCCTTTTCAAACTCATCAACGATACCACCTACAAGCGGATCATCCATGCCGATGATTGTGAAATCAATGGCATTATCCTTTGCAAATGATACAAGCTTATCAAACTCCATCGCACCGATTGGCACACACTCTGCAAGTGCAGCGATACCTGCATTGCCCGGTGCACAGTATATCTTGTCAACGCGTGGGCTCTTTGCAACAGCCCTGCATATTGCATGCTCTCTTCCGCCGCTTCCTACTACTAATACCTTCATTTTTGCCTCCTATACCTAAGCTATATAAGCTTTTCATTGTCCGGTAATCATAATCTATCTGTATTTACATACTAATTACTTACAGCACTGTCATTACTTCTCATCTATAATAACATGTCCGTCTTCCACTGACACCTTTCCATTCGCTATCAGGTCGATAGCGTGTGGCATAATTTTCCACTCAGCCTGCTCCATAACCCTGCGCTGAAGCACCTCAGGTGTGTCTCCCTGCTTCACCTCGACTGCCTTCTGTAAAATAATAGGGCCTGTGTCTGTGCCTTCATCAACAAAGTGGCAGGTGGCACCTGTCACCCTCACACCGCGTGCAAGCACTCCCTCATGCACCTTAAGTCCATAGTAGCCTGTACCGCAGAAGGATGGTATAAGCGATGGATGGATATTTATGATCCTGTTTCTGTACTGCTTTATCATCTCAGGTGGAATCACCACCAAAAAGCCTGCCAGTACGACTAAATCCACATGATATGAGTTAAGCTGCTTTAGGAAATCCTCATTGAAGGCAGCTCTGTTTTCATAGCTCTTTGGCGAGATGCATACTGCCTTTATTCCTGCTTTTTTTGCTCTCTCAAGTGCATTATGCATCTGCGTTGTTGCTGATAACAACCTCTATCTGTGTGTTTGTAATTGTTCCGTTATCTATTGCATCTATGATGGCCTGAAGATTGGTGCCGCCACCCGATACACATACTGCAATTTTCATTCTTTTTCCTCGCAACGATGTCAATTGTCTGTAATTTATACGAGATCTACACCCTTCTCGCCGTCAATAATCTTTCCGACTACGTATGGTGTATCTCCGGCAGACTTCATGGCCTCCATAGTCTTGTCCACATCTGCAGGGTCAACTGCAACAATCATTCCAAGTCCCATGTTGTAGGTATTGTACATCATCTGCTCCTCGACATTTCCCTCTCTTGCCATCATTTTAAAGATTGGTGGAACAGGGTAGCTGTTTTTCTCAACTACGGCACGCTTGCCATCGATGAGCATACGTGGGATATTCTCATAGAATCCACCACCTGTGATATGGCTGCAGGCCTTTACTGTGACTCCTGCATCCTTTACAGCCTTAAGAGCCTTTACATAGATTCTTGTAGGGGCAAGAAGTGCCTCTCCAAGTGTAGTGCCAAGCTCCTCATGGTATGTATTTAATGTCTCCTTGTCCATCTTGAAAATCTTTCTGACAAGTGAAAATCCATTTGAATGTACGCCTGTTGATGCCATTCCGATAAGTACATCGCCATCCTTTAAGCCCTCGCCTGTGATGATATCCTTTCTGTCAACCACACCAACTGCAAAGCCTGCAAGGTCGTACTCGTCCTCAGGCATAAGACCGGATGCTCTGCTGTCTCACCGCCAACAAGTGCACAGCCTGACTGCTTACAGCCCTCTGCCACACCGCTTACGATTGTAGCAATCTTCTCCGGATAGTTCTTGCCACATGCTATATAATCAAGGAAAAATAATGGCTCACCGCCTGCACATGCCACATCATTTACGCACATAGCAACTGCATCGATTCCGATTGTATCATGCTTGTCCATGATGAAAGCAAGCTTTACCTTGGTTCCGCAGCCATCTGTTCCCGATAAAAGCACCGGATCCTCCATATCCTTGATGGAAGCAAGTGAGAATGCTCCTGAGAAGCCTCCGAGACCACCTAACACCTCCGGTCTCATAGTCTCCTTTACATGCTTTTTCATAAGCTCTACTGACTTGTAACCTGCCTCGATATCAACACCTGAATTCTTGTAATCCATTATTGTTCCTCCTAATAATCTGCAATTCGTTCAATACCTATAGTATACCTTCATAGTGCCAAATTTTCCAATTATATATTGTAATTATTCTTATTAGTTTTACTAATATAATATATCTTTTATAGAAATAATACTTATAATTTATTTCACGGATTATATTGACATCAGACATTCATCGTCCTACACTATCCATACAATTAATATTAAGATTTGAACGATTAATAATACAAAAGAAAGCTATGATACACAGCACTGAAATAAATACCTTATAAGCTGTCAGATCATAAAGGAGAACAACAAATGCTTAAACAGATAAAAAATTTTCTGATAATGACACTCAGTATCACCATTATGGCAATCGGTGTATACTATTTCAAGTTCCCAAACAACTTTACCTTCGGCGGCGTAACCGGTGCCGCAGTTGTGTTTGCGAAGATAACACCACTCTCGGCAAGTATGTTTTCTACTATTGTAAATATGCTCCTGCTTGTAGTGGGTTTTTTCTTCCTTGGCAAAGGCTTTGCTATTAAGACCACCTATGCCACAATACTTTTATCTGTTGAGCTTCTGGTGCTTGAAAAGCTTGACCCGCTCACTCATCCGCTCTCAAACGAGCCAATGCTTGAGCTGATTTTTGCCATCGCGCTTCCTGCAATCGCATCTGCACTGCTTTTCTATGTGGGGGCTTCAAGTGGCGGAACCGATGTCATCGCCATGATTGTAAAAAAATATGCACATGTAGAAAATATCGGCATGGCTTTATTTCTCACTGACCTCGTCATGATTATCATTGCCTGCTTTGTGTTTGACATAAAGACTGCTCTGTATTCATTTGTCGGACTTGTTGTGAAATCATTTATGATTGATGCAATCATCGAAAACATTATGCTCAGAAAATCCATAATGCTTATCTGCGATGACAAAAATGTGATATGTGATTATATTATAAATGTTCTCGGAAAAAGTGCCACCTATGTGGAGGCGCGAGGTGCCTACACCGGAGAACCAAACTATATCGTTTTCAGCACTCTCACAAAGAAGCAGGCCGTGGAGCTGAGAAGCTTCATACATCAGAATAAGCTGCATGCTTTTATGTCTGTGATGAGCACCAGTGAAGTTTTTGGTAAGGGATTTTCTTCCCTGTAAATTTATTAGAAATCTTCCCTTACCTGAACTTCAGGCTGTATCCGTCCTTCTTCCATAAAATCATCTGAAAACATATCCAGACTACTAAGCAATCCAGTCCATTCATTATCCTTCGCTAAAAGAAAAAACATAACAGAACACCTCCTTTTTCATTTAGTTTATAATTTCGAATAAGCTGCATCGTTTCTGGAAAGAAGATATACACAATACTGATTCATACTGATACCTTCCCTCTTAGAATGTTCTGCAAGGGAACGATGAAGACTTCGTGGAATTCTAAGTTTAAATTGTCCAGAATAATCCTCTAAGCTGTCCGGCTCATGGATTTCAATACCCTCTTCCATAGCAGCTTCTAACCATGCTTTCTTGGCATCTAAAGCGTTTGCGACAGCGGATTCTACTGTTTCTCCGCAGGTAATACATCCCGGAAGCTCCGGAAATGAAACCACAAAACCGCCCTCATCCTTATCCTCTACAATTTCCATACGATAATTCATTGCAAAATAATCATTCAGCGTTTTCATCATTCACCGCCTCACTTTCCAATACCTTACGCAATTCATCAAACCGGAGGTCTTTTGATAAAGCACATATTCTCGTTAATAGTTTATCCCATTTTGACATTCTAAACACCTCATGTCTATATTATACGTGGTGTCGCATTTGGTGTCTATGCCGTTTATCAAAAAAGAGAGTTGCATGATATAAACCATTTATGATAATGTCCTAATATACAACAAAACAGCCGTAACCACGATTTATCTTTCATTTGACCAATCGCAGCTACGGCTGTTATATTTACATGAACTAATCTATTTCAAAAACCACAGAATTTATTCATATTCTTGTCTAAATGTTGATAGAAATTTTATAACGTCATTTTCCTCTGATTCAGTAAATTTTCCATCTTCTGCTTCTGCTACTACCGCATAAGTACCTCCATAATAATTCCATGAGCACTCTTCATATACGCCTCCGCCTCCCTTAAATGTGGTCTTACCCAAATAACTTTCCGGAACAACCGCGTAATAAGTTGGTCCATCAAATTCCTGTTCACCTTCATCGCTAAGACCATCTTCTATAGCAATAACCTTGATTTTTGCAACACAAAACTTTCCCAAATCATCCTCATTGCCTTCGTTTTCCATACGAAAATCACAATCCGCAACCTTATCCACGCTTGCAGTTTGTAAATCATATCCACCTCCATAATATTGGGAAAATTGTTCCGCATAGTGCCAAAATATAATTTCAGCACCCTTGCGATCCTCTATCTTTTCCTGTCTATACTCTGTTCCTTCACCAATATCTATATACTTCCAGTTTACTGAATAATCATATGCAAACAGTATTTTAGGTTTTTCCCTTCTTCCAAGAGTATAAAATGTTTCGCCAAGTTCAGTATTATCCTGTTCATTCTCGGTAGCCACTTCTGTCTCTTTTGTGCTGTATACATTATTTTCTGTATCAACACCTGAATGAGCTTCTGAAGTATTATTAGAATTTACTTTTGTACTTCCACAGGCTGTTAAGAGACTGATGCATACAAGCAGCATAGTAAATGATAATTTATTTTGATACTTTAAATGTTGCAGAACCATGACCTATTCCTTCCATTATTTCGTCATTTATTTTAATAAAGGCTCTAATATTGACCTTATCCGTTGATAGTACTCTTTCCGGCTTTGAAATCCACTCTCCTGCTTTAAGATCCAGCATTAAAGTTTCTCTATCTATTGTTCCCGAAAAACTATAGCTGCCCGGCTGTGTATATTTGTCTATTCTATCAGGTGTATAGCTATAAGAGCCCGACACCTCATCGCCATTTACCTCTGAAATATTAAGAGATACTGTTCCACTACTTCCGACAGCCGTGTAATTTCCGGTCCACTCACCTGTAATATCAAGATTTTCTAATTTTGCGTTAGTCTCAATTGATGGTTCATTCCAACCGCTACTGTAGGTAAATGTTAATTCCATTTCCACAGAAAATGTAGCATATTTTTTAGTTAGTGTTGCACTGCATTTAACAGTCTGTATGGTTCCCTTCGCTCCCGAAGACTGTTCTTTTATTTTAAAATCACTTATCTCAGATTCTGTCATAGGAATTTCCTGAACTGTAGAATCACTTATTAGTGAAACTAAACCTGAACCATTTGACTTATTACCATATTGAAAAGATTGTTTTGTAATATAGTTTAATATTGATTTTTCTGAAGTATCAAGCTTTTTGTCTTCTTTGACTTCAGATGTTACATTAGATGCATCGGTTATACCTTTAAAATTCCACTCTTTATCAAAATTATATTCAACAATGATGCTTCCCTTTGCTTTTTCTACTGCTCCATCTAAAGTGATATCAACAGTTATTTTATCTCTTTTGTTTTTCAAGTCTGTTTCCTGCTTGGTTATTGATAAATCACTGATTTCACCTTTTTCTATTTCCCATTCCTCATTTTTAAGCTTTATTACTTCACCTACAAGATCTGATTCTATGACTTTTTTACTTACTCCTTTAAGAGGCGTAATTTTCCACTCTGAATTTATATTTACTTGAACGTTTGCCAACTCCCATTCCTTAGATTTTTTATATATTGCATTCACCTGTTTTTCATATGATATATCATTCTTTTCTGTCTTTACTGTACAATATAGCGTATATGAATCATCATTACTTTCAGAATTATCAATTTTTACCGAATCAATTTTTGCCCGCCAGATTTCAAATTTTCATTTTCAAAAGTCTTCAAGTCTTCCGTTACCTTTTTTTCATCCGGCTTACTAGAACATCCCGACAGCATAAATGCCATACATACAGTTAATAATATTATCTTTCCAAATATTTTTTTTCATTTTTTATTTCCCCTTTTTAATATAAATGTGAATAATAGTCCAATATAGGAACTCTTTTTTCAATCAACAAATTTCCCACTGCTTCCTCAATATCTGCTCTCTTATACCCTTTTGGAATATTTTTTAACGGAAATATCAACACAAAGTCCCTATTCCACTCTTTTCCAAGCTTATGAACCAATATTCCTGATGAATTGTGAAGCCATGTCTCTTCATATTTTTTTGAGTAAGGATTGTATACGTTGTGTTTTCTATCATACTCACGACTACTCTGTGGGATATCAAAATTCACATCATTACTTGTAGCCACAACACCCACATATCCATCTTTTGTAAATTTAATCCATACCAAATCTCTTTCATCTTCCAAATCAAACTCTGCTTTTATTCTGCTATAATCTAATTTTTGTGGATTAAATATCGGATTTTCTATTGTCCTTATTCCAATTTCATTCAAAAAATCTTTAATATATTTAATTACCATATCCACATCAACAGTAGCATATCCAGCCTGCTCTTTTGCTTTGTTAAAACGAATATAACTCTTTCCATGAACAGACTGCATATATTGTTTTCCATTATACTCGTAATACGCTTCCGGAACTCTATATAAATATTTTTCCAGTATTTTGTTCATCTCTTTTATCTCCTACAAGCTTGTATGTTATCTTACAATGGTTTCAGACTCTTTATGACCACAATATTTACATATGTACCACTGATAATAATATAATTTCGTTACAGGTACATCCTTTTCATATGTTCCGGTCACCTCATGATTTCTATTGTAAATATTATATTCTTTTCTTTCTACAACATTTTCCTTACCTAAAAACTCCCTTTTACCGGGTTTCATGGCAAATATTTTCTTACATGCCGGACATCTATCCATAGATAGCGCAAACCATACACCGCCTCCTCCAATTGCTAAACATATAATACCAGCAATCATCGATCCCAATGCACCATTACACCAACCCTATGCGATAAAACTAAATTCGCAAAAAAATCAAATAGCAGCATCAATAAAAAAATGCTCCTATAAGGCCTATAAAACCAAAAAAAATTAGAGCTAACACCTGTAAAAATCTTTTCATAAATATACATCTCCTTTGTAATTTTTATTGATTATACCATATTGTGAATATCTCCACAATATTTATTTTAATAATACATCAATATAATCAAGCTATCAAATATAAGGAGATGATAAATATTATTAGCTATGCACCATTATGGAAAACACTAGAAATGAAGAACATTTCTCAATATCACTTATTAAAATCAGGCTTGGATAATAAAACTTTAGACGGTTTAAAGAAAAACAAAAACATAACTTTGCTAACCGTAGAAAAATTATGCAATATCATTGATTGCACTCCAAATGATATTGTAGAATTTAAATAGATAATTGAAAACAGCCGTAACCGCGATTTATCTTTCATCTGATCAATCGCAGCTACGGCTGTTATATTCCCATGTATTAAATTATCTGCATGAACTAATTTATTTCAAAAATTAGTGCTTCGGAATAAGCTTCTCTGTACCACCCATGTATGGCTGAAGTGCCTTAGGAATATTTACAGAGCCATCTGCATTCAGGTTGTTCTCAAGGAATGCGATGAGCATACGTGGTGGAGCAACAACTGTGTTGTTAAGAGTATGTGCAAAGTATTTCTTGCCATCCTCGCCCTTTACACGAATCTTAAGACGTCTTGCCTGTGCATCGCCTAAGTTAGAGCAGCTTCCAACCTCGAAGTACTTCTTCTGTCTTGGTGACCATGCCTCTACGTCGCATGATTTAACCTTGAGATCTGCGAGGTCTCCTGAACAGCACTCAAGAGTACGGACAGGCACATCGAGACTTCTGAAAAGCTCTACTGTGTACTTCCACATCTTCTCATACCATTCCTTTGAATCCTGTGCTTGCAGACAACAATCATCTCCTGCTTCTCAAACTGGTGGATACGGTAAACACCTCTCTCCTCAATGCCATGTGCACCCTTTTCCTTACGGAAGCAAGGTGAGTAGCTTGTGAGTGTGTATGGAAGCTTTGACTCATCGTTTATTGTATCGATGAACTTACCGATCATTGAGTGCTCAGATGTGCCGATAAGGTAGAGATCCTCTCCCTCAATCTTGTACATCATGGCATCCATCTCCTCAAAGCTCATAACGCCTGTTACGACATTTGAACGGATCATAAATGGTGGGATACAGTATGTAAAGCCCTTTCCAATCATGAAGTCACGCGCATATGCTGTCATGGCTGAGTGAAGACGTGCGATATCTCCCATCAGATAATAGAAACCGTTTCCTGCAACCTTTCCTGCTGCATCAAGGTCTATTCCGTCAAATCTCTCCATGATATCTGTATGATAAGGAATCTCGAAATCAGGAACAACAGGCTCACCAAACTTCTCGTTCTCCACGTTGAAGGTATCATCCTTCCAATTGGAACTGATGGATCGATGATGTTTGGAATCTTCATCATATCCTCAAGCACCTTGTCCTGATACTCTTTCTCGAGCGGCTCAAGCTCTGTGAGACGCTTTGAAATCTGTGCTACCTCAGCCTTTACAGCCTCAGCCTCTTCCTTCTTGCCCTGTGCCATAAGAGCACCAATCTGCTTAGAAACCTGATTCTTCTTTGCACGAAGATCATCCGCCTCCTGCTGTGCTTCTCTTGCCTTCTTGTCATACTCGATTACTTCATCAACGAGCGGAAGCTTGTGGTCCTGGAATTTCTTTTTAATATTTTCTTTTACGAGATCCGGATTCTCTCTTAAAAACTTTAAGTCTATCATAATTCCTCCAAAGTATTATGTTTTTATAACTTATAACATTTTACTCTGAAAACCCTTAAAATGCAAGAGGATACTTATCAGTAAGTGTCTTGATGATAGCCTTTGCAGCTCAACTGCGCTCTCGCCCTCTTTGATGATCATGCGATTGCCTCTGCAACCTTGTCGAAATCATCCTCCTTTAAGCCTCTTGATGTAGCAGCAGGTGTTCCGAGACGGATACCGCTTGTGACAAATGGCTTCTGTGGGTCGTTAGGAATAGTATTCTTGTTGGCTGTGATATGAGCCGCATCGAGAAGCTTCTCGATAGATTTTCCTGTGAGACCAAACGGAGTTAAGTCTACAAGCATGAGGTGGTTGTCTGTGCCGTCTGATACAATCTTGATGCCACGGCTCTGAAGACCCTTGCAAAGTGCCTGTGCGTTCTTTACAATCTGCTTCTGATACTCCTTGAACTCAGGCTGTAATGCCTCCTTGAAGCAGACTGCCTTTGCAGCAATAACGTGCATGAGAGGTCCACCCTGGATTCCCGGGAAAATAGCCTTGTTGAAATTGTACTTATCCTGCATCTCCTGGCTGCAGAGAATCATACCTCCACGAGGTCCGCGGAGAGTCTTGTGTGTAGTGGTTGTGGTGACATGTGCATATGGGATTGGGCTTGGATGAAGTCCTGCGGCTACAAGTCCTGCGATATGAGCCATATCAACCATGAGCACTGCGTCTACCTTGTCTGCAATCTCTCTGAAACGCTTGAAATCTATAGTTCTCGCATATGCAGATGCACCTGCGATAATCATCTTTGGCTTGCACTCAAGGGCGATCTCCTCTACCTTGTCGTAATCGATGAAGCCCTCGTCATTTACTCCATAAGGCACTACATGGAAATATGAGCCTGAGAAGTTGACCGGTGAACCATGTGTGAGGTGTCCGCCGTGGTCAAGATTCATTCCCATGATGGTATCGCCCGGCTTTAAGATGGCGAACTGTACTGCCATGTTGGCTGAGCACCTGAGTGCGGCTGTACATTTACATACTCTGCACCGAAAAGCTTCTTGGCTCTTTCTCTGGCAAGCTCCTCTACCTCGTCCACGCACTCGCAGCCGCCATAGTATCTTCTTCCCGGATATCCCTCAGCGTACTTATTGGTGAGGATGCTTCCCATAGCTGACATAACAGCAGGGCTTACCCAGTTCTCAGAAGCAATAAGCTCGATGTGGCTGTTCTGGCGCTCAAACTCGTCTGTGATGGCGCTTGCAATCTCCTGATCTTCTTTCTTGATGTCGTCAAGTGTATACATATATGTGTCTCCTTTTCTTTATTGCAAAATACTTGCATTATTTATCGCAATTATATGCTTTGCTGTGATTTATTACTTTGATGCGCTACCGCGCAAAAATAATCCTTGCTACAATTCTACTATTTAAAGCAGAAAGTAGCAAGGATTATTTGATATATCCTTCATATTTAATTCTAATAAGTAACTATACCCAAATCAAATAACTAAATCACATATATGAATACATTTAAAAAATACGGTCATCCTATAAAAAAGGAGTCTGAAAACATGACTACTGACCAAAAAGAAAAACGAAATGATGAATATAACAAATATGTAAAGCGCGTCACACCTACTCACTGCCTTTCTGCAAACATGCTAAAGGCATTTATACTCGGCGGAATCATATGCACTATCGGACAGCTCATAGTAAATATCTGCACTCAATACTTTGGGTTAAGCAGCGACGAGGCCTCTGCCTGGTGCAGCATGATTTTGATTCTCATAAGCTGCATACTGACAGCGCTAAACCTGTATGCACCACTCGCAAACTGGGGAGGCGCAGGCGCTCTCGTTCCTATAACAGGCTTTGCAAACGGAGTATGCTCATCCGCATGTGAATTTCAGGTGGAGGGGCAGGTATTTGGCATAGGCTGTCAGATATTTAGAATTGCAGGTCCTGTGATACTGTACGGCATATTTTCAAGCTGGGTGCTTGGTGTGATATACCTTGTTGTAACGGGCTTGTGATTGATTAGAGATGTAATCGGCACAGTCAGGATAATTCCCATTGTGCCTGATATTTCTCGCATTATCTCAATTGCCATAATATTCTGTATTGCCTTGTTCCTTCTATACCATCACAGTCTATGTTCCCATCATAGCAGATATTCTTTTGTACCAAATCATTTCTTTCTTATTTTTATAGCATCTTCTATTTCTTCTTTAGTCAATTCCACCACAATATCTGCTATCAGATCGACCGAATATCCCTCTTCATACATGTTAAAAACCATTTGTTTACGCATTTCTTTTTCAAAGCCCTTTTTATACCCTCTCAGGAAGCCCTCTGCATACGCATCGGCTCTCTCGAGCTCAAGTTGTCTGTCGAATTCATAATTTAATAATGCCATGTTTAAACTTATAATCAAATTTATTGATTATCTTTCCCCTTTTTATATACTTCTTCCATATATTCTATAAACTCAACTCTTTCAGGATTCTCATATCCTCTAAATACAACATCATTTACATCAGAATGATTAAACAAAAAATTGAACTCATCATTTAGGTAACCTTCCGGATATATTACTCCTATATAGTCATATTCTTGTTCTGTGCCATCATCATCTTTTGATACTGGTTTAATACCAGTAACCATTATTTTTTTAATTCCACCTTTTAATAACACTACACTTCCTATCGGCAATAATTCTTTAAACATGTCTACCTCCATTATCCTTACATTACATACCATATGCTTTATTCAATTCATCATAAACAGTCCAAACTGTCTGTGCAGCTTTACCTGCTTTTTCTGCCACTTTACAAAAACCTGATACTACTTTTTTTCCTACAAGTTCAGCTGCGCCACATCCCGCAGCTAATCCTCGCAATACTATAGGATTATTTTTATTTCCAATATATTGAACAAGCTTACTATTACTGTTAACCATATTTGTAACATCATCTTCAAGTTCTTTAGCTGTTTTATCACCATCGAAAGATACAACTCCAAAAGTCACTGAACTTGCCAACTTACTCAGACCATTTGTTGCAGAATAAATACCTACAGACGCACCATCCACAATATCAACTTTTCCATCTTTGGATACCTGTCCATAACGCTTCACTCCACTAGAAACTGCACTAACACCTGCATCAAATATATCAATATATGTACTCGCCGTTGAAATTTTCTTTCCAACTGTTGCAGCAGTTGTGTATTTTAATGATGATTCAGTTGCTAAAATCTGATTTTTTACTCCTTTAGAACAGTCTTCTAAGTTATTCACTATTCGTAAAGATTTTGTACTAGACATTTTTGCAATTTTTAGTTTTCCATAAAAATCAGCTAATGAACCTCCTACATTAATCGCCTGACCAACTTTGTCATATGCGTTACTATTTTCATCAACCATTACATCATGCATTTTTACACTATTCTCACCAATTTCAGCAACACTCGAAATTGCAGACAGTACAATATTTCCTTTTCCATATTTTTCACCTAATTTTGATGCTTCATATGGTGTCAAGTCAAACTATCAATTTGTCCATTCATTTTTCTAGTACATGATTTATATAACTTGAGTGAGTTTGCTGTTTTTCCCTCCTTAATTGCAGAACGAATGACTTCATCAAGAATTTTTTGATATTCCGTAAATATATCCTCCAGTTCAGCCGCACATTCCGAATTAAACTTCACAACTTCATTGATATAATTCTCGTCAAATTTCAAATTACTCATGAACGTTCCTCCTAACAAAACTATTTACCAACATAACGCATTTGATTATTCAAATAATCTATATTACAAGAGAATCTTTTTATCGAACTATAATTATTACTGATTTGATTCTGTAATTTTCTTATCTGACTATTAACCTTATCAATAGACCTGTATATCTCATTACATGCTTTCCTATACTCACTTCCATTTACTACCCCATGCATGGCAGAAGTATATGAACTTACAATTTTTGAATTAATATATGACATATTATTTATATCTGAAATTCTAGCGTTTTGCATATTATGTTTATAATTAAAATCATAAAGCAATCTATTAAAACTATTCCTGAGTCCTTCAAGATTTTCAATCTGTGACTCCTGCTCATTTATAGTGGTTCGAATATTTCCAATTTGATTCTGATTGTAAATGAGCTTTTTCCTTATATCATCTCTCGTCATCTCGCACACCCTCTCTCAAGAAGTTGTAATGGTACTTTATTCTTATTTCATTTTGTCACTATTTTTATCTTTTGTTAATACTATATTTACACACAGTAAATATAGATAGCATTTAATATACGCTAAAATAGCCGGCACAAAAGTGCGCTATTTACGTACTTAATAATTCTATTTTACAATTGAAAAGGTCAAACGACTAAAGCATTCCTTAGCAGATTTTTCTGAAACATTGTTTCCAATTAAAATACCTGTTTTAGAATCTTTGAGGTGAATTGCATAATCATATTCCTCATCATTGTTATTCCACATGATATACTCGTATGTTTCATTATCTCCTTTGTCAATAACGGTTGCTGTGTCTGTGTCATTAACCACACTGACATATGGATCATAATCATCAGCTGTAATAAAAGTACCCTGGCTCAAGGTTTTATTATCCTTTGATATAACAAATGGTAAATCAGAGGTAATATCATATCCATCTGCTGTATTCAGCTCAACCTTTACCTGATCCCCTGTATCAACCTTGAATGTATATGCTTTTGACGAATTAGTAGAACAAGCACAACAGCCAATTACAACTCCTACAATTAACACCATACAACTAAGCTTCTTTAATAAATTTTTCATTTTTTATTCTCCTTTTAACTCTCTAATTTTTGTATCTGCCATTTGTTTAAATGCCATCTGTTCTTCATCTTGATATCCCAAAGCATATACATGTGAAATTTACTCACGATTGAATAAAAACATTTTCTCTGCATCTAAATATCCCTCCGGAAAGATAACGCCGTATAGTCCCATATTGCATTAGGATCCTGACCACCTTTCTGACAGACACCAACAATCATAACTTTCTTTTTACTATTTCCAATTAAGACTACACTTCCAATAGGTAATTATTCATAATATATCCTAGATTAATTTTTTACCATAAAAATACATATAACAATAATTACCAATATACCAAACGATGCCAATAATCTCAAATCACCTGACAAATCATCTTGCAAGGAACAATATTTTCATCTAAAATTTCAACCAATCTATTTCTTCCTTTGGGTGTTTCCCAATAATTCACAGAAACTTTTTTCCCATTAGGTAAACTTTTTGTTTTAGATGAATAATGAATAGATTGTGCTTTTACTATATTACCATTTAATTCAACATTCACAATATACATAACATTTCCTCCATCACTATAAATTGTTTGATCTATGACTCCTGTTGTACTTATTTTATCCATGAACTATTTAAACCAGTTTGTTGCGGTTTTCCCTCCTTTCTCTAATCCATTCCATGCAGACTCGGCAGCATCACAAACAGTATCTACCATACCTCCAATATCTACCTCTGATCCTACAGAACCCCTCCAATCCAATAGAAGCTCCTATATCAAATTTGAATACTCCATCTTTGTAACCCACATCCGCATGTGCACCTACTCCAACACTTACACTTCCACTAACACCAACTTCACCTCCAAGTACATTTACTCCTAATGAGCCTTCCAGCTCAGCCGCGGTGGCTTCAGCTTTTGCACTAGCTCCGAATTGAGGTTTAAGTTTTCCATCTTCACCATATAACTGAACACCAATATCTGCTTTGGCTCCAGCATCCCCAGCCTTAACTGTTAGTAGACAGTCCTTCTTTTTTATTTTAAATTTTGCCACTTTAATTACTATGTGTCAACATTTTCTTTACTAACAGTTAATATTTTCATAATATATACACATACTTATTTTATACTTTATCTTTTCAGTTATCATATTTTTGTTTACTCCCAATAAATCTACTGTTCTAAAATCCTAATACAATTTCATATATTATAAATTAATTTTGGGAAGTTTTATGAATAGTTACAACATTGACGCTCAGGCGCTGGGTGAGCGCATCCGCAAATTACGGCTTAAGAAGAATAAGACACAGGCCTATTTTGCTGATATTCTTTACATATCACCATCATATTTAGCATTAATTGAAGCCGGCAAGCGAGTTCCAAATTTGGATGTTCTTGTTCATATAGCTGAAATCACTGATGTTTCCATCGATTACCTGATTTTCGGTGATAACAAAGAACCAAATTCACTACAGCTCACATTAGAAAGGCTAAACAAGTCTTATCCCCCAACGCAATGTAGAACATGCCCTTATGCTTGCCGAATACTATTTGAAACTCGAAAAAGGACTTTTCGATACCAAAGATTCTACAAATTGATATTTTTTCCCATTGCCAATTTCCTTCCTTATTTCTATAATATTCACATACCATATATTCAAATGCAGCATATTAAGAAAGGGGATTTTCAATGGACACTTTTTCAGAAGTTTTTAAGGCTATCGCAAGCTACCCATGGCAGGTAAATGTGGGTGTGCTTTCACTAATACCACTGTATATCATAGATTTTAAGTTTTTCGACAAATTAAATATTGGTTTACAGCGCAAGATAGCACTTGCAAAGGAGCGTGGACATGTGGCGAGAGGCATGATTGTGAAGGAGGATGCGAAGAGGCTCGTTGTCAATAATTCACAATCCGCTTACAGCTACTGGGCTGCCAGGTACACATATACTGTAGACGGAAAGGAGTACCGCAAGCGTTTTTTCATGCGATAACAGACATAGCACACGTTCTAAGCTTAGGACTATCATAAATGTGTACTGGCTTGATGACCCGAACAAGCCTTTCTGGGATTATAGCAGCGATTCACTTGGCGCATGGTTTGGAATTTTTACGATGTTGTTTCCATGGATTGGGGCTATACTTATCATACTGCTGTTAGGCGGTGCCGATGCAATAGCGCAGTACAACAACAGTCGGATGTGATACTTTTTGGCAAAAAATCCGCTATACCAAATACAATGGTTAGCGGATTTTTGCTATTTACCTTTTGATAAATTATTCATGCCTGATGCTACACAGTCTCAGGCACCTTATAGCCTGCTTCACTCATTAATTTTTCAAACTCACTGACACTGACACCGGCTTCCTCTGCTGCAGTATCAATATCGAGCTTGCCCTTTGTTACTAAAGTAAACAGCATCTTATTTTCTCCTATTTCCATCCCCTCTTCAATAGCATCAGCTCTTTCAAGCTCAAGCTGCCTGTCAAATTCATAATTTAACTGCATACTCTTCGTCACCTCACTTCTGTAAGTCTTTAGAAACTCCTTCAGAATATCATTGTCAATACAATAGTCTATAGCCTTCTCAATATCTATAGCCAGATCATCAAATGCCCCGTCTGCATGATACTCTCTGACCTTATTTACAAATGTCATATAATCATTCAGCCAGCCACAGGACTCCATAATAGCCTTGTTCTTTCCGTCGTTTATATTGTACACCTTAC
>ENA-OQBT01000455-OQBT01000455.1-human-gut-metagenome-genome-assembly--contig:-NODE-455-length-25035-cov-2.992051_pt1 | contig 25035 bp, 23 predicted proteins | sample MGYA00242749_ERZ504557 | MGnify/ENA primary metagenome ERZ504557 (study PRJEB26092, sample SAMD00036243) | human gut metagenome | host: Homo sapiens | study: EMG produced TPA metagenomics assembly of... | reverse complement strand
ATAAAAGAGAAGTTGAATTGGCTAAGTCCGGTAAAGTATCGCTTAAAGAATACAGTAGCATAAAAAATTCCGAGAAACCTATTCAGGCTTCTCGGAAATAAAAGTCTAACTTTTTGGGGTCACTACAGCGGAGGGTCCCTTTTTGAAAATTTAAGAGCACTTGATGAATATAAAAAGATATAAGCCTTGTAATTAGTATCATCAATCTGGCAGCTGCAATACTGATTTACAAGCTTCTAAAAAGTAAAAAAGCAAGAGGGTGAAACACCCTCCACCTCTTAAAAGTAATTATAGACTCAAGAGAATAAAAATGCAATATTGAGGAATGATATTAAATAATTGTAATGCAAAATATAATATCTATTGTATTAGGCGAGATAGTTTTTTACTTAATTTTCTTGACTATTTTATCAAAATCAGAGATATATCTTTGTCTTGGATGACGCGAAATTTTTTATATTCACTTTTAGCAAGTGATTTTGCTACCTCGGCGGATATTTTTCCTGCGTTATTTAAAATATCATACTCATTGAACTGCAAGAAATTATCAAGTCTGCCTGACCAATCGGACATGCTCATGGCAATTTGTCTTTCTGCCTGATTTTCCGCATAATCTAGGAACATTGTTACTACTCGGTTTAATTCTCGTAGCTCGGATTCAGTCAAATAGTTTTTTGCAGTGATAACATCGCTTTGGAGTATTTTGCCATCAGGCATATTTTTCCACGTTGTTAATCCCATATGTGGTTTTTGATGATTCGCACGCTCATGAATAATTTCAGCCGCCGTATGATTTGTAATGGCCCAATGGAGCTTATTTTGAACAGTAGAATAGAATAGTTGAGCCTCTTGGCTATTTTTATCGTAGTCATAGCTGCATTGTGAAAAAATATCGGTAATTTTTTGATAGAAACGTCTTTCAGAAGCACGAATCTCCCTGATACGTTCTAATAATTCATCGAAATAGTCTTTGCCGAATTGACGACCATTTTTTAGTAAATCATCATTTAAGGCGAATCCTTTTACAATATATTCTCGTAGTGTATTTGTGGCCCATATACGAAATTGAGTAGCCTCTTTACTATTAACTCGGTAGCCAACGGCGATGATGGCGTCAAGGTTATAATAGGTGACATTTTTGGTCTGAGTTTTTTCATCTATAGCACCATGTTTAGTGGTATGTGCAATTTCTGCACATACCACTGATTTATCAAGTTCGTGTTCATTAAAAATATTTTGTAAATGGCGGCTGATGGTTGAACGTTCAACATTGAACAATTGAGCTATATCTTTTTGAGGCATCCAAAATGTCTCATTTTTAAAAAGCACATTAGTGGTAATATTGGTATCATTTGATTGATAAATAATTACATCTCCTTGAGGATGTAATCCGTCCGGGAAAGGAAAAAACATATTGAACCTCCTAAAAATATTTTATTTCATATACTCACTAATTCTTTCTTAGAACAATTATAACATGAAAAGAGTTATAAGGATTAAAGGCGGCTTCGATGATAGGGATGGAATTAGTAAATTGACATTAAAATCCCTCCCCCTTACGTTAGAATCTGAGCCTTAACGTTAAGAGGAGGGATTTATTGAATACTATTTTTAGTTTTTATAAGAGCTGAATTAAATCACTTTCTATATCGATTCGCACATAAAAAGTAATTCTGATTTAGTTTATAGTAACTAGCAATTCTCACTTAGTTTTTACAAACCAGAAATTTTGACTAGTTTATACTAATAAGGCTTCCACTAGTCCCAACCTAACTTACGACGTTTTTCTTCGATGCCTTTGATAATCTGTTTAGCCAAGGCTTTTGGATCCGTATTAACGGTCATAACAGAACCGAGCGTGTCTTTCGTGTCGTGTTTTAAGAAGTTTTCCACATTAGTGGAGCCTTGTACCGGTGGTTCTACGCAGTGGTAGGAGTTGATACCGAACATGCGGAATGCAAGGGAAGCGTCGAGACCTTTTTCATTGGACCATTCAGGACTGGTGAAGGCGTAAGGCATATCTTTAATGTCTTTGCCCGCTGCCTGAGCGACGCCGGCTAAAACGGTGGATACACGCGTGTTATCTACGCATTCGCCTACATGCCATACCGGTGGTAATTTGCCGCCCAAGAATTCCTGTAAGGATTTACCGGCTTTGGACGCACCGTCTTTACTGCAATAGCCCAATTTTAAGAGTGGGAAGGATGCACAACCGTTTGTGAAAATTAAAATGTTGTTTTTCAATAATTCGTCGGCAATATCAACAATGGCTCGTTCGTAAATAACGCGCGGGTTGTTACAGCCAACCATGTTAACCATACCTTTGATTTGACCGCTCTTCAAAGCATCTACAAAAGCACCGAAACCATTGAATTCTTCAGCAATGTTTTCAGCATTGAAGCCTACATCGGCGGTTACTTCGTATGGTGGAATGAAAACCGGCACATCGCGACGATTAGCAAAGCTTTCGATAGCGCGGGTTACGATTTTGCGCGCCAATTTTTCAGTGTCTTCAATGTTGGAATGATGATGATCATACGCATAATGTTCAGGGCCTGGGAGACGAGCTGCATCGTTAGTAGTCACGACCGTTGTTTTGAAGCAACGCGCCACATCCATGATGGCAGGGAATACGTCCTGTACATCGGCTACCCATAAATCAAGCGCACCGGTACCTAAAACGAGTTCGGCACCAACGGCGTTTGACAAAGGAATAACGCCTTCGTAACGGTACATAGCGGACAAGCAGGAACAGCATACGCCGTAGAACTGAATCCCTTCGGCACCATGGGCTTTCGCCATGTCGATGAATTCCTGAGTGCGGCCGACACGAACGATTTCGCTCACTAAGGTTGGTAAATGACCGTGAACGGCAATGTTAACATTAGCTTTTTTCAAAGCACCGACATTTACTTTTGAAGTCGCCCGATGACCGATACCGAAGAGAACATCGGTAGCAATATCGGCAGCGACTACGCCGGTGTAGCAGAAAGCAAGACCGCAACGCAAGAATTGTTTCATAATGCTTTCCCAATCACCATCGGTACCGCAACCGGTGCGGTGGTAAGCATCGAATACTTCGTTATAAGCACTGATTGGAATAATGTCCAAATCTTGCCAAACTTTTTGGCGTTCAGCCGGAGCCAAGGCTTTGATGGCTTCGTAGTCATCCGGTGTGGCGCGAGATAAGTCGGCCAAGAGAACATCAGCCAATTTGCCGGCTAAGGCTTTAACATCATCCGTGTCATCCGGGATGCCAAAGGCTTTGCAAACTTGGTGTAATTTTTCAACACCGATAATCGGTAAATTCAAACGACCTTCAGCAACAAATTTTAAGGAAAAATAACTTCGCGAGCGTGCGCACCGTGTTGAGCCACGCCGGCAGCGGCACTGCGCAATAAGTTACGAGATACGATGAGGTCTGCATCGGCACCACAGACACCGCGTGGCGCTTGTGGTGTAATCTTACATGGACCCATGTTACAGATTTTACAGCAGACACCGGCTAAACCGAAGGTACACTGTGGTTTTTGTTTGTCAAAACGATCAAAAGTAGTATCGCAACCGATTTGTTCCATACGAAGAATCATTTCACGTACCGCAGGATCCGGCGTTTTGTCCAAAACGTCTTGTTTGGAGGCAAAAGTTTTGCGATATTCCGCAACGGCTTTCATGTAGTCGTTAACGTCGCCATGTACATGAGGATGATTGTGGTCATGAGGATGTACGTGGTCGGCGAGACAATCATGTTCATGGTCGTGGTCGTGTGCGTGATCATGAGCGTGTTCATGAGTATGAGGATGATGGTGGTCATGGTCATGATCGTGAAGATGCTCATGATTGTGGTGGTGATCATGGTTATGATCGTGAACGTGCTTTTTGTCTTGTTGATTGTCGTGTTCAGACATAAGAATTCACTTCCTTTAAGTGTAAAAAGAATAGTACTTACTACCGACTATTTGCTACTTTAAGTATAGAACTACTTCAGTGTATTATCAAGAAGAAATCGTTGTTTTTGTAAAATTATCAAGTACATTTGTATATTTAGGAAAAACGATTTTGCTGTATGCCCGAGTCATGTATAATGAGAGGTAATGAGACCAATGGTGGTCCGAAGATAAAAAATGAGTGGAATGGAAAGGGCGTTCCTGTCATTGCTTAAATAAAATACTACAAATAAATGAAAGGTCCCACTCGATTAATATCTGAGTGAGACCTTTTTCAGGTTTTACTTATTTCAAATATTGTTGATAGAATGCATCGATTTTATCAAACGGAATGTAGTTTGGATTATCATAGAAATCAGTATGCCATGCACCCGGAACAATAATCAACTCTTTGTTGTCCCCTTTAAGTTTTTTGAAGGCATCTTCACTGAAGTAACGGGAATGCGCTTCTTCACCGGCGATGATCAATACGGCACTCTGAATTTCATCGGAGCGTTGTAAGAACGGCATGTTGATAAAAGATAAGGCGGATGTTTTATTCCAACCGCCAAGGGAGTTGACGGAACGTGGATGGTAGCCTCGGTCCGTTGCATAATACTCAGCATAGTCGCGGATAAATTTCGGTGCATCAGCTGGTAATAAATCCGGATTTACATTGGCACCGGTGCGGACGAAGGTATCGTTTTTATAATCTTCCGTACGCTGTGCATTAAGCTCTTCTAACGTCTGATGACGTGCTTCGGCGCTGTCATTGGCATCGTTATAGCCATTCGCATAGTAACGGGTCATGTCGTACATAGTTGTAATAACGCTGGCTTTTACACGAGTATCCATGGAAGCGTTATTTAAGGCAATCCCACCGAAGCCGCAGATACCTAAGATGCCTAAGCGGTCAGTATCAACCAGACTTTGTGTGGTAAGAAAATCGATGGCGGCAGAATAATCTTCCGTGTTGATTTCCGGTGATGCTACATTGCGGACATTACCGCCACTTTCACCGGTGAAAGACGGGTCAAAGGCGATGGCAATATAACCGCGTTCTGCCAAAGTTTGGGCATACAGGCCGGATACCTGTTCCTTAACGGCGCCGAACGGGCCCACCACTACGATAGCCGGTAATTTTTCGCCGGCTTTGATATTTTTAGGCACATACATATCGGCTGCGAGAGTAATGCCGTAGCGGTTGTGGAACGTTACTTTTTGATGATTTACTTTATCGCTCTTTTTAAACTTTTTATCCCATTCGTTGGTAAGTTTAAGGTCTTCGGTGATTACACCCGGTGAAATGAGTGCGTTGGCTTGTGCTACTGCAGGGCCGGCCGCCGAAACTGTTTGGGCCGCGATGCCGGTAGCTGTCATGAGTGTGCCTAATGCTAAGGTCATAAGAATTCGTTTCGTTTTGAATAATTTCTTCATAAGGGTCTCCTCCGTAATCGTTTACTTTTTAGATTTTGTTAATTGATAAATAAGATAATCCAGACAGTCGATTTGTTGTTGTTTACAATGAAGTACATTCAATAATTCCTTACGATGAGCCAATAAGCGTCTGTGTAGCTGGACTCGTTTACCTTGTGTGAATTCATCCATACAAGATTTTGTCATCGTTTCACTACAGCCGGCATCAAGGAGATTTTGTCGAATGATACCCCTAATATCTGAAGCTTCGGGCATTCGTGTCACCCCTTTCTAATTGGTCGTTGTTTGTTTACTTCAACTGTATGACCATAGTATAATGGCTACAAAGACAAATTACCAATATCAATAATAAATTGAAATCTATTAAAAATCTTAATCGATTAAACCGAAAGGGGATGCAGTATGGATACCACTATTTTGCGCCATTTCCTGACGATAGCAAGGGAAGGCAGTATGACAGCGGCTGCCAATGAATTGCATATATCACAACCCACCCTCTCTGTTCAGATGAAACAGTTGGAAGATACCTTGGGGAAGAAGGTTTTTCAAAAACAGGGGCGTAATCTTGTGCTCACGGAGGAAGGCGTTTTGCTGAGAAAACGAGCGGAGGATATTCTGTCTTTGGTCGATAAAACGATGCAGGAATTTCAAGACATGGATAATCTCATAGGTGGCGAGATTCGTTTCGGTTGTGCAGAAACGTATTTGGTTCATCATATTGCCACTGTTTTTCACGAGTTACAACTACAGTATCCGTTACTTCATTTTCACATTACCAGCGGCAATACCGAGCAGGTTATTGAGCGCATTGAGCGAGGCATATTGGACTTCGCCTTAATTGTGGAGCCGCCGAGCTTGATAACTTTAATTATATTGAACTGCCGGGCACTGATACCTATGGTGTATTGATGCGGCCTGACCATCCATTGGCAGCGAAACAGGCCATTGTTTTTGATGATCTTGTTAGTGAAAACCTGATTGCTTCGGAGCAGACGATTCAAAATGATATCTCCCGTTGGTGTGGTGAAAAAGTGAATCAGTTGAACTTTATCGGGAATGTAAACTTGTTTTATAATGGCAGTCAGTTTGTAAAAAACGGCGTAGGCTGCAGCTTATTTTTGAACATTTAGTGCCGCAGTGTGATGAGTTAATATGGCGACCGCTGTCGCCTAAGCTGGAAACCCGTTGCTATATCGTGTGGAAAAAATATCAGATATTTACACCCATTACAGAAATATTTATAAAAGCGCTGACTAACTTGCTAGTGGCATGAGAACTATGTTTTTGTGTACCGGACAAAACGCTTGTGCTATACTGTAAGTAAATATCAAGTAGTGCGTTTCATTGATTGAAAGGGATGAGGTATATGAAGCGGTTATGGCAGGGATTATTTATTTGTTGTTTAGGGTTAGTTTTTATGTTCGCCGGTATGAATTCGGCAAGCGCTACGGATGTTTGGGTAGATCATTGGAATTATGAAAATATTGATATATATGTTATGAACGATACAATAACATATAGTTCTGATTCGAATGGTCGAGGTTTTTCAGTGTCCACTAAGTTCGTCAAAAATGGCCAATTAAAGCAAATCGTGGTTTGGAATTTTTCTAAGTTCAGAAACGATATGTGGCGCTATCGTACAAATACGATGAGAGGTGGACACACTACCGTAGTAATCCCTCATAATGGGGTATTTGAGTATGGCATGAATCAAATTGGCTGGCGTTATTATATTGATCAGACGTATTACTATTAAAAGTGTATAAAATCAAGAGGGTACTATTATGATGATAAGTCCGGAAGAGTTTGTAGAACAGCATAAGAATGACACACTTGAAGAATTAATAATGGTCCGTAGGCATTTAGAAAAAGACCTTGTGGAATTAGAAAAGAAGTTGTTTTATATTGGTGTCGATGAGAATGATCCGAGTATATTTACCTTGGTTGAATTTGAGGTAAATCCGGGACCTGAAGTGGAATACCAATGTAATCTTATGTATTTGGCTGAACTTTGTAATTTTTTGCTTGAAAAATATAATCGCGAAGAAATATGGGGATATTTGAACGACGATGATGACGATATTGATGACTTAGAGGCTGATATTGAAAAGTAATCATATGGAAGGGGAACTTATGAAAGAGTGTTTTAAACTATCAGGCAAGGATATAACCTTATATAAAGCTGAAAAGCCCAATCAACCATTAGTTGTACTGAATATGTTTGAAGACGATAGTTCCGGCGTGTTGGCAGAACTTCAGAAAATGGGCGATTTTGATATAAATCTTCTTGTTATCAGTAAGCTTAATTGGAATTCTGAGTTGTCACCGTGGGAAATTCCTCTCATTTCAAAACAAGAGCCGCCATTTACCGGCGATGCTTCTGTGTATCTCGATTGGCTCCTAAATGAGGCGTTGCCAAAAGGACTTGAGTTAATAGACGGTACACCGACAAAAACATATATTGCCGGTTATTCTATGGCGGGACTTTTTGCTTTGTATGCTCTTTATAACTGTGATGTATTTGAACGGGCTGCCTGCATGTCCAGTTCGTTTTGGTTCCCGGACTTTAAGGAATATGTTGAATCGCATCAAATGAAGCGTATTCCGGAAAAATTATACTTCTCTTTAGGTGATAAGGAATCTAAAACGAAACATCAGATTCTTAAAACGGTACAGGATAATACAGAAGCTATTGTTAAGCATTTAAGAGAACAGAATATAGATGTAACCTTTGAAATGAATGAAGGAAACCATTTTAAGGATATAGATTGGCGGATAGCAGGGGGATTGCGGAGATTTGCGGATAAATATGAAGTGCGAATGATTATAAAGGAGTGTATACGAATGGCTAGGGGTAAATCAATTGAATTATTTTTGGCCAATGGGACAGCTGATAGTCTTATTACGGCTGAGTTTTCAAATTGGAACGGTAAAGCAATTAAGATTCCAAGAATTGAAGTGAGTGAATGTAAACGCACAGATATAAAGGGAGCCGGTGTATATTATCTGTTTTGCAAGGAAGAGGATGACACTGATTCTGTGTACATTGGTGAAGCTGAAAATATTCAAGAAAGATTAATGCAGCATTTAAGAGATTATGCGGCTGAAAAAGAGACGTATTATTGGAATACAGTAGTATTATTTGTAGGTCGAGATTTAAATAAAGCTCTTATTAGATATCTTGAGTCTCGATTAGTTGATATGGCTAGAGATAGCAAACGTTATTTGGTGTTAACTAAAAATACTTATCGCAAAACGATTTTAAAAGAATCTCAAATTGCTGCTATGGAAGAATTTCTTGATAATATTAAAGTTTTAATTAATACGTTAGGGTATAAAGTTTTAGAACCTATTGTTCAAAAGAATGAGATAACACGTCAAGAATATCCTAAGTTATATTTAAATATTGGAAGTGCAACAGCTACAGCTATGATTACATCTGAAGGTTTTGTATTGTTGTCAGGAGCTTCTGTTAATGAAAGAACAGCCCCTAGATCATTCAGTTCCGGATTGATTAAATTAAGAGATAAACATTATAAAGCTGGTAGAATTAAAGATTGGAAAACAGTTGAAGATATATTATTTTCGAGTTCTTCCACCGCTGCATGTTTTGTCCTTGGATATAATGTTAGTGGGCCAGCAGTATGGAAAAACGAGGACGGTAAAACTTTAAAAGAGACTGAAGCGGAAAAATCATTCGAATAAATAATGTTTTGGGAATAGTTTAATGATAAAAGCTTAGATTCTTTCGACATTCTACGCAGCGTAGGTAGCCAGTACCCCCATTTTATCTTAAGATAGCCATAGCAAAAGAAAGAGGTGTAATGGCTATGAATTATATATCAGGCACGATGTTAAAAGAACTGCGTGAACGCAAGAAGCTCACGCAAAAAGAATTAGCTGAAAAGCTACTTATCAGTGACAAGACGATTTCTAAATGGGAGACCGGCAAGGGTCTACCGGATATTACTTTGGTTACGCCATTGGCGGAGGCACTCAGTATCTCCGTAGCAGAATTGTTTGCCGGCGAATATGCTATCAATGATAACTGCTCCGCCAATGTAAAAAAACTCAAATTTTATGTCTGCCCAATCTGCGGCAATATCATTACAAGTTTTGGTGAAGGTGACTTCAATTGCTGCGGTGTTAAACTACCGGTTCTTACTGTAGAAGAAGATTCACCGGAAGAATCTCCGGAACATATCATTAACGTTGAGAAGATTGAGCATGACTTTTTCGTGCATATGGAGCATCCCATGACGAAACAGCACTATATTTCCTTTATGGCGTATGTGACATCAGATAGATATACATTAGTGAAACTCTATCCTGAACAAAATGCAGAGTGCCGTTTTATGAGTCGTGGGCATGGCATTATTTATGCCTATTGTAACCGTCATGGGCTGTTTAAATTGAATGTATAAAAGAATCTGAAGAGTTTGTATTAAAAACAGGCAGTAATTGAACATAAATTGACAAAACTAAAGGCTACAAAGTTAGATATTTCTGACTTTGTAGGCCTAATTGTTATATAGATTTTATAGTATAGCAATACTAGTCAATTTGATGATTAAAGCAACTATTTTTGTTCTTCCACCCGCCCCGCACTCTTAAGCAGTGCGTCTTTGAGCTTACCTTCAATCTGCAGCAATTCCTGTTCCGCAGCTTGGCGTTTTTGGCGTCCTTCACTCTGGATACGGATAGTATCTCGATGGTAGCGATGAGATCTTCGTTAACCTGCTTAATTGTCTCGATGTCCACGATGGCCCGTTCATTTTCAACGGCCGTTTCGTGCGAGTTTTGTTTGAGAAGCGCAGCATTGCGTTTTAAGAGCTCATTGGTAGTTTCGGAAACAGCTTGCTGCATCTTGAGCGCTTCTTGCTGACGCCCGAGGCCGAGGGCAAGAACCATCTGGTTTTTCCACAATGGAATAGTGTTGTAGATGGCTGTTTGGATGCGGTCCACCAAAATCTTGTCGTTATTTTGATGATGCGGATTTGCGGCGCCGTTTGAATGGCAATCATTTTGCTGAGCTTCAAGTCATGCACTTTCTTTTCAAACTGAATCACGGAGTTTTTAAAATCCTGCACCACTTGGTGAGCCATCGGATTATCGGAGAGCTGAGCATCGGCTTCCAGCTTAGGAATCGTTACTTCATTAAGTTCCTGGAGTTTTTCTTCGCCCGCTTGGATGTAGAGCTGAAGCTGTTTGAAGTATTCCAGGTTCTTTTCAAACAAACCGTCAAACATGGCCACGTCTTTCATGAGCACCATTTTTTGCTTGTCCAGACCGGCTTGAATCTTATCGATTTGAACAGCCAGCGTAGTGTAAGACTCTTTGAGGTTCGCCACTTTTTTTGAAAAGGGAACCGACTACCGGCAGATTGGCCAACATGCCTTTAGTGCCATCCTGCTCTGCTTCGAATTCGTTAACCTGTTTTACCAAGTCGGTAAGCAAGGTGCCGGCCGCTTCGTGATTCGTGCTTTTCACGGTCGCCAAGATGCTGTCTGAAAACGTCGCAATGTTGTCCTGTGCCGCCATGCCGTATTGGGCGATAGCATTGGACGTCACTAAATCGATGGAGTTTTTGATTTGATCTACTTGTTTACGTTCTTCCGGCGTGAGCGTCTCTACTTGTTGGTTAACGCGAACCAATTCCGTTGTTTCAATGGTTGGTGTATCTTCCGTAGCTTCTGCCTGTTTCTTCGCTAAGAGGTCGTTCAAATTAATTTCAGCCATAATTGCACCCTACTTTCGTCTACGATTTAAAAATTAACCAATGTTGCTGCCCAACTTCACGCAAGGTACAGGTGGGGATTCTGAGCCATATATTAGATGGGTATCCTACGCCATGCCTTAGGTGGGAATTCTGCACCCTGCATTAGGGTGGGTATCCTGCGTTCATTTACTTACGATTTAAAAATTTATCACTAAGCTCAATCAGGGAATTGATGAGAGGATTATTCGCTTTAGTGATTGGTGGACGCTCTTGAATATTCGGATTGAGCCCGTCCGCCGACATATTCTCCCTCATGACCTTCATCTCCGCATCGAGATCGATGAGCTGTGAGTTAAGAACCTTGGTAAACTGATCGGCATAGGCTTCGTCGTAATAATGGAGGAGCTGTTTGATCTCTCGTTTAGAATGTTCCACTTCTGGCTCCTGAAGACCGGTCCGATCCAATTCTTTGTATTTTTGCACCAATAAGATGGCGCGGTCCTGATAATAATCGATGAAACGGCGCGCCAGCCCGATACGTTCCGGATGCTCTTGCAGATAGGTCAGAAAGTTCTTGGCAATACCTTGTGTTTTTTGTAACTGCTTGCGGAACGATTTATCGTTTAACGTTTTGATTTCCCGCTCCATTTTGTTGTAGTCCGTAATGGCTTTATTAAAAAGCTCCGTGTTGAAGCGGTCCAGCTCTTTGTTACCGCTGTTGAATTTTAGCTTAGGGTTAAAACTCTTTTTCCAACGAATGGCACGGTAAAGAGCCAAAAAACCAAGGATAACAAGGCTTGTTGTTTCAAAACCGGAAAAAAAAGATTCCGTTGAAAGGGTGAAGCAAAAAACTGCTATAAATAACCAAAAATATCGCATGTATGGTTCCTCCTTAATATGAAGAATCGCTTGTATTAATTTTATCATATTTTCATAAGCTCTGCCGATATCCATTTAGAACTCACAGGTGATAAATAGACCAATCGGGCGTGAAGTAAAAGGCATGCGAATATAGTCTGAGGGCCGTAGATTGACGAGGAAGTTTCTTAAGCCTATTTATTACATACTTGAAGAAATGCCGAAGAAAAGCTTGAAGAAAAACTCGACAAAAAAATGCGGAATCCGCAATAAAAATTCGAATTGTCTTGAAGCAAGTTAATATCATTGCTATAATATAGTCGAGGAAAAAATGCGGAATCCGCAATAAAATTTCGAAATATGAAGTGAGGTGAGAATATAATGGAATTTGCCAGAGCGGAATATATTGAAAAATTAGTGGCTAAAAAACATAATGGTAGAATCAAAGTGATAACGGGGATTCGAAGATGCGGAAAGTCGTATTTACTTTTTAAATTATTTGTTAATTACTTACATCAAAATAATGTTCATGATAATCAAATTGTCCAATTAGCTCTCGATGAAATTGCAATGCCAAATATAGAAATCCAATCGAGTTGGACGCGTATCTTAGATCGCAAATAGAGAGAACTTCAACACAATATTATATTTTAATTGACGAGATTCAATTTGTAGCTGAGATTAAGAATCCATACGTTAATGATAATACAGCAAAATTAACCTTCATAGATGTTTTGCTGGGGTTAATGAAGTTGCCTAATGTGGATATTTATGTAACCGGTAGTAATTCTAAAATGCTATCTTCAGATATTCTTACCCAATTTCGGGATCGTGCGGATGAAATTCAAGTATATCCTCTTTCCTTTGCAGAAATGTATGAAAAATATGAGGGACCGGAACGCAATGCATGGCTTGATTATTATACCTATGGCGGGATGCCGGTAGTTTTTTCACTACAAACGCACGAAGAAAAGAGTAAGTATTTAAGTGATTTATTTTTGCGAACCTATTTAAAGGATGTAGTAGAACGTTATCAAATTCAAAATGATACGTCCATTTTGGAAGATTTATTAAATATTATTGCTTCCAGTATAGGATCTTTAACGAATCCGACAAAAATAGCTAATACTTTTTTGAGTAAAAAACAAGTTAAAATCAATTCGACTACAATCAGTAGATATTTGAGTTATTTTGTTGATGCTTTTTTAATAAAGCAAGCTAATCGATATGATGTTAAAGGAAAAAAATATATCAAAACACCGTTAAAATATTATTACACTGATGTGGGTATACGAAATGCAAGATTAAGTTTTCGTCAACAGGAAGAAAACCATATTATGGAAAATGTTTTGTACTGTGACTTAGTACGTCGGGGCTATAATGTGGATGTAGGTGTTGTTGAGGAGTATATTAGAACTGATTCCGGTAAAAATACTCGTAAGCAATTGGAAGTTGATTTTATAGTCAATCAATCCAATCAGAGATACTACATACAATCGGCGCTATCGATTGATAAACCTGAAAAACGAAATCAGGAAATAGCTTCATTACTGCGGATCCCGGATTCGTTTGGCAAACTTGTGGTTATACGTGACTATATTAAACCTTGGCGTGATGATAATGGGATTGTTTATGTTGGCGTAGAGCAGTTCCTGTTAAATAAAGATATTACTCGATTATTTTAATAGTGTTATTTTGGCAATCATTTGATTAAATGATTGCCTGTTTTACTTTAAAAATCAGTTAAATAGATCGGCCCACGTTTAATATTTAATAGATAAATAAATTAGTAGATTAGAATTAAAATAGCAACCAAAACAATAACCAAAACAATAACCCAAACAATAACCCAAACAACAACCAAGTGAAAAATGGTTGTTTAAAACCATTTGACTTCGTGTAATTTTGGTTGTACAATGAAAGTGCAGAGAGGGGTTGAAGCTCATAAATAGGAGAAAGCTCCTTAGAGGCTTAAGCGTAATATACGGATGAGTCAATAACCGGTAGGCCTGAAACAATGTATCCGGTAAAAGTGTTAGCTCATCCGGCAAGAGTGTTAGTTTATCTAGTAAGAGTGTTGCTTCATCCTGTAAAGGAGGTTTTAAAATCATCTAGTAAGAACGTTTTTAAATTTTTTTAGCATTCTTTAAAATGGTTATACAAAACCAAAAAGAATAAAAGTGTTAGTCAATAGATTATCTAGTAAGCCCAAAAGTTATCTAGTAAATCTAAAAAGTATCTAGTCAGCAAAAACCATCTAGTAGAAAATATCTAGTAAAAACTATCTAGTAAACCCATAAATTCATCTAGTTAGCTTACTAGATAAAAACGGACGAATTTGTATTCACGTAAGGAGGAGTTAGTTATGTTAGGTTATTCAATTGGTATGTTAAAAGAATTCAGTGAGGATGTTCTTGAAAAGTTTGTCGGCAAAGTGGCGAGTGTTTTCGAATATTACTATTATGATTCTGACGATGATTTACCACTTATCCCGTTCAAGGACAGCATTTTGTTTGCTACGTTAATGTTCACTATGAAACGTCATAGACTTACTGAAAGCGAGGCAGAGGACTACATTGCAAAAGAGGTTAAGCTGCCTTCAATTAAAAAGGATTATATTGATTTGAGACAATACTATCCGAACGTATTACCACCTTTAGAGCCTTGTAAAACGGAAGAGCTATTTGCCTATATCCTTCTCGCCGAGCCAATTATTCGGTCGAAGTCTGAATACAATGTGGGAAGAAGTATTAATCGCTTGTTTGTTGAATTGTTAAGAGGTCAAGAGTCTGTATACGACTGGGGGTTTGCACAAGGTCAATTTCTGATTCAGTCACTCTTGAAAAATTCTTCAAAACCACAGGTATCGGGGATTGAAGTGAAAGAAAGTAACTATGTAGTTACTAAAATTCGGATGTGCATGGTGGGTGAAGCAGCAGACCTTCAACTGGGAAACCTTTTTATTGAAAAACAGGCCAATAGTGAAGGGGCCGCCGCCGTTATTTGCCCACCGCGTAAAAACCCGCTAACGGAGATTCAATATCGTGGCTATTATTTACAAAGCTCACTGGCTGAGTTGTTTTATAGCAGTTCAGACAGAGCTATGCATAACGGAGAATGGCCCTATGTTCTTAAAGCGTTGGATTCACTGCAACCCGGCGGTAAACTCATGGCCCTTACATCGACTGAGCCGCTTCAGATAAACTTTATAGGGCGATTCGTCGTAAACTGCTTGAAGAAGGTTTGGTGGAGAGCGTTATCTTATTATCGAATCGCCTGATTCCGGGAAATAAGAAAGCCGCTATCCTCTGGATTTTTTCAAAAAAAGATAATCGCTACGTACGCATGATTAATGCCGGTGAAATCAGGACTAAGAGAGAGCCGGTGTACTATTTATCGGACGAGAATATAAAACAGATTGCCGATCTTTATCGCTATGGTGAAAAATACACGGGAACTATGACTGATGACGAAACTGTCATTGAAGATATAGTGAGGGATGTAGCTGTTGAAGACCTCTTGAAGGCCCCTATGTCTCATAGACGGCACCATCGTTTTGATGACGAAGAAATTGTTAACGTATGGAATTTAGGCCGGGATGAAGGGCCGCAATGTGATTTGGCGCCGGATCGATACACCAATAGAAACGCTACGGCAACGACTGATACGGAGGAGCTGTTTAAGGGTCCATCCTATTTCCTCGGCGATGTGTGCAAGATTCGACGTGGCGCCGATGAAAAAGTCGATGAGTCGGATACGGCGGATACCGGTGATTTGGCAAAATACATTACGCCGAAACATCTAAATAACCGCACGATTGATGTTTTGAAAATGCCTTCGCTTACGACAGTCACAGTAACGGGAAATCGGAAACCGCTGAAGACAAACACAATTATTATGAGTAAATCGGCACCGTTTAAATTCGGCTTTATCGATGATTTGAAGGGGCGCAATGTATATTGCAGCGGCAATACCTATAAGCTGACCGTTGATGAAAATGAAATAAATTCCATCTATTTGTTTATGTATCTGACTTCGGATTTGGCAAAAGAACAATTGACTCGAATTAGTGAAAACATGAATCCTTCATCGCGCACGAAGACAATCAGTATCACCGATTTAGGGGAGGTTCAAATTCCAATCGTGCCTCGTGACGAACAAGAGATGCTTGCTAAGGAATTTTTGAAAATGGCAGCTGAAGAAGAAAACATTCAAAGGCAATTAGATACGATTTCAGAAGGCAAAAAGGCACTCATTGAGAACGCGATGGCTAAAGCAGAACAAGAGAATAAATAGGATTTTGTATAGTGAGGAGGATGTGTATGTTTACGAAAAAAAGCATTTTTTACGACCCAATCGAAGACGGCACCGCCGAAATTTTACGTATCAATGCGGATGGCAGCTATAACGTCATATCGGTTAATGTTTTTTACAGCATCGGTGGCGTTGCGCCGGGGTATTTGGAATTTAGAGAACGGGCGGAAGGCATGGTATTTGAAGACGTAACCATTGGTGAACGAAACTATGGCATGTGGATGCCTATCGGCAAAACGGCCTATAACGAAAAGGCCTCAAAGCTGCTTGGCAAACCGGTGCAAGGCAATGTGTATATCATTCGCACCGACAGCTATAGAGAATTTCTGGAAGACGAGGATATGGAATATATCCAAAAGGTGCTTGGTTAATCAGGCCTGCCGGCGGATATATACGCGAAGAGGCATATACGAAGATGCATACATGAAGAGGCATATAGAAAGATGTATAGATGAAGAGGCCTATGCTGAGTTAAGGGGGATACTATGTTTCGCAAAGATTTTATCGAAGGCAGTCGAGGCCTTCATTATGAAGACGAAGAGGAGTACATGAAGATGCATAAAGTTATGTTGCCGTATAAAAAAGACGGGCGCGTGGTGGCATCCATTCGCGGGGAAATGCGCGGGAGCATGACCTTGCGTGATGAAAAAGGCAAGGTGTTGGCCCGTTATAGCTTGGTTAATAATTCTACGAAGGTTGTGAATGGTAAAAGCCTTGGTAGGGGCAATCGGTTGGCACAACTTTTAGTGGAGTATGTAGCGAGTTTGTCCTGTGAAAAAACTGCTGTGGCTGAGGTTGATAGCGGGAATGAGCCGGAGACGTTGAATAAAATGGCCGAATCGGATAATTAGTTGTCGTGTGGGAGTAAGGAGCGTGTTTTTTATGAAAAAATATAAAGAACTGGAGATTGGGCGTGATGGTGTATCTCGATTTGTAGAAGTAGAGGCGGGGCCCTATGGTCAAGACGGAATAGCCGGTGCCGCACGACATAGACACTTCTGTAGTATACGGAAAATTAAAGTTAAAAATTTAGGCAAGAATTTTTATATCGTTGTAAATGGTCACAACACGATTAATCCGTTTAATAAAGACCCCCGGAAGGGATTTACTAAAGCCGATGATGCCGAACTTTTCAATGAAAATGCCTCAAAGCTTGCGGAACGAAATATATTCGGAAATGCCTATGTCGTGAAATTTGATAATGGCACTTACCGTGCCCTCTATGATGAGGATATTAGGGAGTTGAAAAAAGTATATCCATTTCCGATTAAAGGGGACGATGAGGAGCCAAAATAGCACCAAGCGAGCCATATGAAATTAGTAAGAAAAAGCAGGTAAAATACCCGAAAAATTAGCTCATAAAAGAGGAAACGCATTACATGTAGTCGAATATTATAAGGTAATGCGTTTTTTTACAAAACTTATTAGGCTATAGGAGATCGTTGCTATTTAGGGGATAGAGGACTGCTGCTATGAAACGGGATAAAGTGTTAAAAATCGGGTATGACGGCCATTCTGAATTTATTACCATTGAGACCGATAACCATGGTTGGGGCAAGATACTGGATATTTGCAAGCACGAAAGTTTTCACAAAGTCGATATATTTGGGGCCTATCGTCTGGCGGGCTATGTATTTGTGGTTGATGCTAAAAACTCCATCAAGAGGATGGAAGCTGAATTGATAAATCCCTTCTTTTGCCCGCTTGATGACAACTATTATAATGGCAACGCAGCATGCTAATCGGCACGAACATCTACGGCAATGCTATGTGGTGAAGGCTATGGGATGAAGTACGGGGCTTTTAGCAAAAAAGATATGGGGGATCTGGCAAGGAAATATCCGTTTACCATTGATAATTTGAGTGAAATGGGGATTACGCCGAAGGGGCGTTAAAACCGGGAAACGTGAAAATGCGTTAGTTCTGTTGATTGATTTAAGATGAAACAATATATGCTGATTTGAAAATGCGGTTTGAGCGGATATGTGAATTCAAACCGCATTAATGCTATATAAGTTTATTTTTATCAAGCCAAAACTCCTTGATTAAGGTATAATTAAATATAAGATTAAAAGTGACGATAACTTAGTAAGATGATTAGGTAAAAGGTATCTGTTGAGGTGAGTTTATGGCTATACCTAAGTATTTTGAGTTTTTTCCTACAGTTATTGAATGTTTAAGTGATGCTACGTTGCATACTTCAAAAGAAATTCGAGAGTATTGTATTTCTGCATTTAAATTGACAAAAGATGATTGCCTTGAACAGTTAGAAAGTGGTCAACTAGTTGTTAATACACGCATAAGCTGGGCTTGTACTTATTTAAAGAAAGCAGGACTGATTGATAGACCTCAAAGAGGTTCTTATTTGTTAACTAAATTAGGTAAAGCTGCTTTAAAAGATGGTGTAGATAATATTATATTGGACTATTTAAAACAATTTGAAGCTTTTCGCGATTTTGTGCACGTTGAGCCAGGAATACAAAGTAGCGGAAATACCCCTCTTGCTCCTAAATCTGATGATAAAAGTCCGGAGGAGCTAATTGAATATGCAATGAATCAACTAAATTCATCATTAGCGGATGCATTATTGATTGAAGTAATGAAAATGACACCATATGAATTTGAGAAACTTGTTGTTAAGTTGTTAATTAAAATGGGGTATGGATCAGCTGAGTTATCTTTAAATTCTGTTACAAAGTTATCTGGTGATGAAGGTGTAGATGGTATGGTTGCTGCGGATCGATTAGGATTTGATGTAATTTATACGCAAGCAAAACAATGGAAACCGGATTCGGTAGTAGGACGCCCGGAAATTCAGAAGTTTTTAGGGGCATTAGCCGGCCAAGGTGTGGCTAAAGGAATATTTATTACAACGGCTAAGGTTTCATCAGAAGCTAGAGAATATGTGGCGAAACAATTGCTACAAAAAATAGTTCTCATTGATGGCAAACGACTTATGGAATTGATGATAGAATATAATCTTGGAGTTTCTGTTGAAAATCTTTACACCGTGAAGAAGCTTGATACAGACTTCTTTACTGAGGATTAATTAGGCTTGTAAAGGAGAAAAATTGTGGCGGACAAAAATACAGTTAATGTTGGATTTGAAAAACAAATATGGGATGCAGCCTGTGTACTACGAGGTAATATGGATGCCTCAGAATATAAGGGAGTAGTATTAGGCTTAATCTTTTTAAAATATATTTCAGATAGATTTGAAGATAAACATAAGGCGTTAGTGGCAGAAGGCGATGGATTTGAGGAAGATATTGACGAATACACTTCAGAAGGTATTTTCTTTGTCCCTAGTGGTGCGCGCTGGAGTGATATAGCTTCTAAATCTCATACCCCTGAAATTGGTGTAGTTATTGACAATGCAATGCGTGCTATTGAGAAAGAAAATAAACGACTTAAAGACATTTTACCTAAAAACTTTGCTCGCCCAGAATTAGATAAAGGCAGACTTGGCAATGTTGTTGATCTATTTTCTAATATTAAGATGATTGAGCATGGCAGTGAAAAGGATATACTTGGACGTACGTATGAATATTGCTTATCAATGTTTGCGGAACAAGAAGGTAAACGAGGCGGTGAGTTTTTCACACCTTCGTGCATTGTAAGAACCTTAGTTGAGATTTTACAACCGTATAAAGGGCGAGTATATGATCCTTGCTGTGGCTCAGGAGGTATGTTTGTTCAATCTGCTCAATTTGTAGAAAATCATAGCGGAAATATTAGTAATATTTCTATTTATGGCCAAGATTCAAACCCTACTACATGGAAAATGGCGCAAATGAATTTAGCTATTCGTGGAATTGAACCTAATTTGGGCGGGTATTCAGCGGATACTTTTTTGAACGATTTGCATCCAACACTTCGCGCTGACTATATTATGGCAAATCCTCCATTTAACTTGTCACCATGGGGAGCTGAACAGTTAAAAGAAGATGTTCGTTGGAAATACGGAATGCCACCGGCAGGCAATGCCAACTTTGCTTGGTTACAGCACATGATTTATCATTTAGCTCCGGCAGGTAAAATAGGGATGGTTCTTGCAAATGGCGCTTTATCATCACAGTCGGGTGGTGAAGGTGAAATCCGTAAAAATATCATTAATGATGATTTAGTTGAGTGCATTGTGGCTATGCCGACACAACTCTTCTATACGACACAGATACCTGTTTCTTTATGGTTTTTGAATAAACAAAAGAAACAAAAAGGCAAAACACTCTTTATTGATGCCAGAAAAATGGGGTCTATGGTGACACGTAAACTCCGTGAACTCACAGAAGAAGATATTAAGCAGATAGGTGATACCTATGTCTCTTTCGTTGATGGTACATTAGAAAATGAAAAAGGCTATTGTGCTGTAGTAGATACAGAAGAAATTGCTAAACAAGACTATATCCTTACACCAGGTCGTTATGTAGGTATTGAAGCGCAAGAAGATGATGGGGAGCCATTTGAAGAAAAAATGGCAAGACTTACATCTGAGCTTGCAGAAATGTTTGAAAAAAGTCATGAACTAGAGGCTGAAATTCGAAAGAACTTGGAGGCTATCGGGTATGAAATGTAAGTTAGGAGAAATAGTAGATATTACTATGGGGCAATCGCCTAAGTCTATTTATTATAATCAAGTAGGTGAAGGATATCCTTTTTTACAGGGCAACAGGACTTTTGGATTAAAATATCCTACTTTTGATACTTATACAACGGTTATGACAAAATTAGCTAAATCTGGTGATGTTATAATGAGCGTTCGAGCACCAGTAGGAGCATTGAATATTACGCCCAGAGATATGTGTTTAGGCCGCGGAGTCTGTTCTTTACGAATGAAAAATGGTAATCAAGAGTTTTTATATTATATGATGAAATATTATGTATCTGATCTTATTAGTAAAGAAAGTGGCACTGTTTTTGGTTCAGTAAACAGAAATGATATAAATGATTTAGAGGTTGATATTCCTGAGAATGTAGAGAAACAGGTAAGAATTGGGCGAATTTTATCTTCAATCGATGATAAAATTGAATTAAATAATCAGATAAACAATAATTTAGTGGCTTAAGGTGTAAGTTCTCCTGTCATTAATTTTGGTAAAATGAAATTTTTTTGTTCTGCTAAAAGATAATTTTCTTTTTCATTTTTCTTCATATATTTAATAATAGGATGTACTAATTCCATGTATTTCTGAAGTTCTGCTTGAGGTAGCATAGGTATTAATAGTGATTTAATTGTTGTTAAACTCAAATTAGCCTGAACTGCTTGTTGCACATGCCTTTTATAATAGTCATTATGCCAATTGCCTAAAAAGGAACTATATAAATATTCAGGTAAAATCTTATCTTTATTTACTCTAATAATCGCAACAGCTTGATTTGTATTGGCAGGGAGAATACTATCATCTACTAGTGCAAACCGCCCTAATGTACCTGCAATTGTAAATAAAATATCCCCTGAATGAAGTATCGAACGTTTTAGGATAAAGTTAGTGGTTTTATTAATATATGAAAACTTTTCTCTATTAAACGAATGATTTTCAAGAATAGATTCAACTTTTTATAAAAATTTATTCCATATTAGTAAAATTTTTTCCTAAAGTAGTAGGTGTTGTTCCTTTTGTAATTAATTTACATAATTCGGATAAAGGCGTTAATTTAAAAGAATGAAAATTCGGATTATTAATTACAAGATGATTGAATATAATTTTTGCTTGTTGCTCTAAATTATTGTTTATCTCTCCACCACCTCATTAACCAAAAAAATCTAAAGGAGGTTAATTATGCCAAACTTATTTAATGAAGATACATACGAACAGGCGATTATAGAATTGTTTGAAGAAATGGGCTATTCTCATCTCTATGCGCCGGATGTAGAACGCGATTATACAAGCCCTTTGTTAGAAGATGTATTAAAAGATAGCTTGGCACGTATTAACCGCGAACTACCTAAAGAGGCAATTGATGAGGCGCTCCTTAAACTACATGATTTAGAAACGGGCAGTTTATTGGAAAAAAATATTAGATTTATGGATTACTTGCAGAATGGCATCACTGTAAAGTTTTTTGCGAATGGGGTAGAGGATTCTCAAATTGTACGTTTAATTGACTATAAAAATGTAAACAATAACACTTTTTATGTTGTAAATCAGTTTACTCTCATTGAAAATGCAGAACGGCGTCCGGATGTGATATTATTCATAAACGGGTTACCGCTAGTTGTTATGGAGCTGAAAACTCCTGTTAAAGATGAAGTTACTGCAGAAAATGCATTTAATCAGATTAGAAATTATATGCAGGATATTCCACCGTTGTTTTACTATAATGCCATTTGCGTAATTAGTGATTTATCGACGAATAAAGCCGGTACAATTACATCCGGAATGGATCGTTTCATGGAATGGAAAACTAAAGATGGTAATTATGAAGAAACGGCGTATGCCTCGTTTGATACTTTTTATGAAGGTATGTTTCAAAAAGAGCGATTGTTGGATATTATAAAGAATTTTATCCTTTTTTCGGGAACACCTACAAATCGATTTAAAGTGCTAGCTGGATATCACCAATATTTTGCCGTAAAAAAAGCGATTGAGAAAGCTAAGGTTGCAACACAAACTGATGGTAAGGGCGGTGTATTTTGGCATACTCAAGGTTCGGGTAAATCCTTATCCATGGTCTTCTATGCTCATTTGTTACAAGAAGTTCTAGAGAGCCCGACTATAGTTGTTATGACAGATCGTATCGATTTGGATGATCAACTTTTTACTCAATTTTCGCAATGTGCACAGTTTTTACGTCAGGAGCCGGAACAGGCTGAAAGTAAAGCAGATTTAACTCGACTTTTGGAAAATCGCAGTGTAAATGGCATAATTTTTACAACAATGTTTAAGTTTGAACGTGGTGAGAAACCCTTGTCAGAGCGTCGCAATATTGTAGTTATGGCGGATGAAGCTCATCGTGGGCAATATGGTTTTGAAGAACGTATTATAATGTCAAAAAATGAAGCGGGTGAACTTGAAGCGCATACGTCTATTGGTAATGCTCGTATTATTCATGATGCTTTGCCAAATGCTACTTTCATTGGATTTACCGGAACGCCGATAGCAGCTAAAGACCGTAATACACGAGAAGTGTTTGGCGATTATATTGATGTGTATGATATGACTCAAGCTGTAGAAGATGGTGCTACGAGACCGGTATATTATGAAAGCCGTGTAGTCCATTTAAAATTAGATACTAATACATTGGCGTTAATTGACTCTACATATGATGTGTTGGAAGAACAGTCAGATAAAGAGACCATTGAAAAAAGTAAAAAAATGTTAGGCCAGATGGAGAGCGTATTAGGTGCTGATTCTACTATCGATTCATTGTGTAGCGATATTATAGAGCATTATGAAAAATACAGAGCTAATTTATTAACCGGTAAGGCGATGATTGTTGCTTATTCCAGACCAATTGCGATGAAGATTTATAGACGCATATTGGAGCTTCGTCCGGAGTGGAAAGAAAAAGTCGGCGTAGTAATGACCGGCGGAAATAATGACCCGGAAGATTGGAAAGTAGTTATTGGTACTAAGGCTCACAAAGAAAAATTGGCCACTAGGTTTAAAGATAATAATGATTCAATGAAGATTGCTATCGTAGTAGATATGTGGTTGACTGGGTTTGATGTTCCTTCATTGGCCACTATGTATATCTATAAAGCAATGTATGGATATAATTTAATGCAGGCGATCGCTCGTGTAAACCGTGTTTTTAAGGATAAAGAAGGCGGTTTGATTGTAGATTACGTTGGTATTGCATCGGCATTAAAAGCGGCCATGAAAGAATATACTAAGCGTGATCAGTCTAAATATGGCGATATGGATATTGCTAAAGAAGCATATCCAAAATTCCAAGAGAAGTTGCAAGTATGTAAAGACTTATTGCATGGATTTGACTTTAGTGATTTTATTAATGGCTCACCACTTGTGAAAGCCAGACTTATATCTGGTGGTGTAAATTTTGTCCTAGATCCACATGAACCTGAGAGAGTAGATTTATTTTTGAAAGAAGCTTTGTTACTGAAACAAGCACATTCGCTTTGCTCCAGTATGACTCTTGAAAGGGAACGCGCAGAGGCTGCATATATGGAAGCCATTCGTTCGACTGTAATTAAAATTAAGCATGGTGGGGATGGCGGAAGAACATTGTCACTTAATGAAATTAATGCACAAATCAATGAATTGTTAAAGGCAGCCATTCAATGTAATGGAGTTATTAGTTTGTTTGATAGTAGCAAGGCTAAAGGTGAGATTTTTAGCCTGTTTGATCCGAAAGTTTTGGATGAGATTTCAAAAATGAAGGAGAAAAATATAGCTGTTGAAATGTTGAAAAAGTTGATGTTGGATCAAGTTAGTGTTTATAAGTCAACTAACGTTGTACAGTCTGAAAAATTCTCTGAAAAAATCACTAAATTAATGAATTCTTATTATAATGGCTTAATTACTAATGAAGAAGTTATAAAAGAACTTTTGAAAACAGCCGAGGAAATTAAGAATCTTTATAAAAATGGTGAGAAATTGGACCTTTCACAGGAAGAACTTGCTTTCTATGATGCGTTAACTAAACCGGAAAATATTAAAGATTTTTATGAAAATGACGAATTAGTAGCTTTGACTAAAGAGCTTACTGAGCAGCTGCGTAAGAATAGAACAATTGATTGGCAAAAGAAAGAAACAGCAAGGGCTTCTATGAGAAAAATGGTAGCAGATTATTAATGAAAATAACAATATCCTCAAG
>ENA-OQBT01000454-OQBT01000454.1-human-gut-metagenome-genome-assembly--contig:-NODE-454-length-25051-cov-3.126906_pt1 | contig 25051 bp, 37 predicted proteins | sample MGYA00242749_ERZ504557 | MGnify/ENA primary metagenome ERZ504557 (study PRJEB26092, sample SAMD00036243) | human gut metagenome | host: Homo sapiens | study: EMG produced TPA metagenomics assembly of... | reverse complement strand
CGATCGTCGTTCTAATGCCGGATTTGCCTTTTATGACTTCGAAAACGCTGCTACTAAAAAGGTAGCAGTACTCATATTTGGCATTTTTGCACACGGGTATTCGCCAAGGGTCCATTTCGCCGCCCGAGCCCCGCTTCGTCGCTTCGCTCCTCGCGTGCTGCGCTGGAAAACGCTTCGCGTTTCCTCAGCTCCGCACCCTTGCGGGTTCGAATCCCATGCACCGGGCCCAAAAAAGAAAGGCCTCCATCGCTGGAGGCCTAACAATTCAATGGTGGGCGATGAGGGATTCGAACCCCCAGCCTTGTGCGTGTAAAGCACCTGCGCTAACCGTTGCGCCAATCGCCCGCAGGGACTGAGTATAGCGGAAACCCCGTGCTGTTCACCGCTAATTCATAACGAAATCTAAGCGGCGACTTCGGTGCCCTTGTTCTCGTCGATAAAGAAACGCTTGTACCAGATGAGGAACGTCAGCGTGGTATAGATCTTGCGCTGGTTGAGCGCGCGACCCTCAAAGTGATCGTCGAGCAGTTTCATGAGCGCATCGGTGTCAAAGAAATCAGCAGCCCACGGTGCGGTGAAGTATTCCTTTACGTAGTCGTAGTACTTTTGCTCGCGCAGCCAGAACTTGACCGGTACGGGGAAGCCCACCTTCTTGCGCGTTGCCCACTCGTCGGGCAGCGTGCGGTTGGCAGCGTGACGCAGAACGAGCTTGCAGCCTTCTTCGTTAACACGGTAGTTGGCGGGAATGTGCTCGGCAAACTCCATGACCTTCTTGTCCAGAAACGGGACGCGAAGCTCCAGAGAATGCGCCATGCACATCTTGTCGGCCTTGAGCAGAATGTCGCCCGGTAGCCACATGTTCATATCCAGATACTGTTTCTTGGAAAGCTCGCAGCAGTTGGGAACCTGCTTGTAGTACTCGGCGCACATCTCGGCGGCGTTCTTGCCGGTGTCATAAGCGGGCTTGAGCACTCGTCGACTTCGGAGGGATCGAACACCTTTGCCTGACCCACATACCAGCGCTCGGGAACCTCGGCGCATTTCGTCAGGAAGTTGTGACCCTTAAAGTAGGGGAGATGCTGAACGAGTGAGCCCAGGGCGCGACGTATGCCGAGCGGCACGCGCTTCTTAAAAGTGCGCATCTCGGGGGTGTCCTCGTACCACTCATAGCCGGCAAACAGCTCGTCGGCACCCTCGCCCGAAAGGACGACGGTGACCTCCTTGGAAGCCATCTGCGCCAGATAGTACAGCGGCACGCTGGACAGGTTCGATTGCGGCTCGTCCATGTGGTACTGGATATCGGGCAGTGCATCAAAGAACTCGTCGGCGGTAATCATCTTGCGCACGTTCTTGATGCCCAGCTTGTCGGAAAGCTCGGCGGCGTAGTTGGTCTCGTTGAAGTTCTTGTAATCGAAGCCGACAGAATACGTGGTGTCGGGCATGAGACAGGCGGCAATGTAGCTGGAGTCCACACCGCCAGAAAGGAACGAGCCCACCTTAACATCGGCGATTCGGTGCGCAGCGACGCTTTCGTGCACGACCTTGTCGCACTCGTCCACGTACTCCTCGAAGGTCTTGGAGTTGTCGTCGGTGAAGTCACAGCTCCAGTAACGCTTGATGTCCATGGTGTTGGTCGTCAGGTCATACGTAAAGCAATGCGCCGGGGCAAGCTTGAACACGCCCTTAAAGAAGGTCTCCTCCGTGGCGGGGAATTGCAGCGTCAGGTAGGGGCGCAGCGCGTCGTGGTTGACAGCCTTCTCAAACTTGGGATGGTCCAGGAAGCTCTTGATCTCGGAGCCAAACAGCAGCGAGCCATCGGATGCCTGGTAGTAATAGAACGGCTTGATACCAAAGATGTCACGAGCACCAAAGAGTTTGTTCTTGTTCTGGTCGTGAATCACGAACGCGTACATGCCGCGCAGACGGTTGACCAGGTCCTCGCCCCACTCCTCGTAACCGTGTACCAGGACTTCGGTATCAGCGTTGCAGTGGAAGGCGTAGCCGGCCGCCTCCAGCTCGGCGCGAAGCTCCTGGAAGTTGTAGATCTCTCCGTTGAAGACAATCGTGACCTTGCCGTCGTCGCTCGACATGGGCTGGGCTCCAGCTTCGGAAAGATCGAGAATCGAAAGACGACGGAAGCCAAGGGCAACGTTGTCGACGATATGCTGGCCGCCCATATCGGGACCACGGTGGATGATGCGATTCATCATGGCCGTGAGAACCAGCTCACTCTGTTCATCTGTACCGGTAAAACCGACAAAACCGCACATGCAAGATCCTTTCTGCTGACGGCTCAGGTGTACTGCCGCAAGGATTGCGGCAGCTGATGTCAAATAATCTTTACTATCATGCCAATCTTTTGTTTCGTGATAGGGCATAAGCGCCGAGCGAACCGAAAAAACCACGTCCCGATCTTCAGGCGAAGCGGCGGGACGTGGTTGCGAACGCTATGCTAAAGAACAGCACCCAGATTTCCTTGGTTTTACACGGGGTGAACACCGTTGCCATTTATTAGACCACGGCACAGTCCATGCAATTTTTTAGAAGGCTGTGATGCGCGCAAGGTCAGGTGGCATATTAGGATGGTTGATAATACAGAATGTTTCATCGTTTCTGCCGCGGGACGTCTTCTGCCCTTTAAGGCTGAATTTAGCGAGAGAGGTCTTTGTATGTCGAGTCCGACACAAGAGAAGCTAACTCTGATGCGCTATATAGAGTTGCTCGAGGAAGATGACCTTGTTGTTTCCAGACCGAGCGCTTCGTGCGACCAGCGCATTGAGTTTGCGACTGATGACTCGCGCCAGGTGCGTCCGGGCACGTTGTTTGTCTGCAAAGGCCGTGCGTTTAAGCGCGAGTACCTGCTTTCGGCAATCGCCGATGGCGCCGTGGCCTACGTTTCCGAGGTCGATTACGATGTTGATCTTCCCGCGGTGATTGTGAGCGATATTCGTCGCACGCTCGCCGTGGTGGCAGATGCCTTTTATGGGCACCCGTCGGGTAAGGTGAAGGTCTGCGCCTTTACAGGCACCAAGGGCAAGTCGACCTGCAGCTTTTATCTGCGCGGCATCCTCGCCAACGAGGCCAAGCTTACGGGCTGTCATCGACCCGCTCTTAATACGGGCATTGAGTTCGACGACGGCATCGAGACGGGCCCTTCCAAGCTGACGACCCCCGAATCCTTCCTGCTGCAGTCTCGCATCGCACATGCTGCGGAGGCGGGTGCCCCGTGGCTGGTTATGGAGCATCGAGTCAGGGCCTCAAATACGAGCGCACGGGCAAGATTGACTTTGAAGTCGGCGCCTTTACCAATATCGGCGAGGATCACATTTCGCCGATTGAGCATCCGACGCTCGAGGATTACTTTGCCAGCAAGCTCAAAATCTTCTCGCAGAGCCGTTTTGCCGTGGTCAATCTCGATATGGATAAGGTCGATCGCGTGCTCGAGGCGGCATCTCGTTGCGAACGTACGGTGACGTTCTCCCTGACCGACGAGCGTGCCGACGTGCTTGCGCTGACGATTCGCAATGGCGACTGCGGCGTGGTGGCAACGGTGCGCACGCCCCGTTTTACGCGTGACATTGTGATTCCCACGCCGGTTAAGTTCAATGTGTCCAACGCGCTTGCCGCTATTGCCTGCGCCGAGGCCCTGGGCATTTCCGAAGAGGGTATCGTCCATGGCTTTGAGGGCGTCTTCGTTCCCGGTCGTATGGAGCTCTATCCGTCCGTATCGGGCAAAATCCTGGGCATCGTCGATTTTGCACATAACGGCATGAGCCTCGAGACACTCCTGCGCGACTTGCGCGAGAACTATCCCGAGCGCGAGCTGGCGGTTGTATTTGGCGCTACGGGCGGTAAGGGTGTCGATCGACGCACCACGATGGGCATCGCCGCTGGCAAGTATGCCGACCGAATCGTGATTACCGAGGATGACCCCGGCCCCGAGGATGTCGAGGACATCTGCGCCGAGATCGCGCGCAACGTTCAAGCGCAGGGAAATGATAACTGGCAAATCGTGACTGATCGCGTTGCCGCTATCGAGACTGCCGTGCGCGAAACTGTCCGTCCTGCCGTGGTCATCGTGACCGGTAAGGGCGAGGAAGAGTGTATGCTGCGCAAGAACGGACCGAGCCTTGTGAGCGCGACGGTTCGATTCTCAAGCGCACCCTTGCGGCGTACGACGCCTAGACCAGCCCCTTCTATGTAAACGGAGTGACCATGTCCCACAACATCCTGCCGACCGTTGCCGAGCTTTCGGGCGAGGTGCGCGAGCGCCTTGCCAAGGTCAAGTATGTCTTTACCGATCTGGACGCCACGATGCTCGCCCCCCGGCTCGTGTGTACTGCGCGATAACGACGGCAATCCCTCGACCAAGCTCGTCGAGGCGGTTGTCGCGCTCGCTCGTGCCGGCATCCAGGTGGTCCCCACCTCGGGTCGCAATCGCACCATGATCCATGAGGACGCCCGCGTGCTCGGCCTCAACTCCTACATTGGCGAGATGGGCGGCCTGGTCATGTACGACCTCAAGGCCAACGACTGGGAGTACCTGACGGGCGACATGCCCTACGACCCCGCCTGCGGTCTCACGCCGCACCAGGTGATCGAGCAGACCGGCGTGTGCGAGAAGATCCTTGCCCGCTGGCCGCACAAGATCGAATACCACAACGACATGTCGACCGGCTACAAGTACCGTGAGGTCACCGTCGGCATGCGCGGCGATGTGCCCGACGATGAGGTCCAGGCCATCCTGGACGAGGCCGGCTGCGGTCTGGTCTGGGCTTGCAACGGCCATCTGACTCACCTGTCCAAGCCGACGACGCTCGAGCTTAATCGCGTCGAGGACGGCCGCGCCTTCAACATCAATCCGGCGGGTCTCAACAAAGGCGTTGCCATTGCGCGCTTCTGCGAGCACCTGGGGATCGAGCGCGAGGAGACGCTTGCGCTCGGCGACTCCGAGTCCGACTTCTACATGGCCGACCATGTTGGCATGTTCTGCCTGGTCGAGAACGGTCTGACGAGCGCCGGTGCCCCGGAGTTCTTGGATGCCTGCGACAATGCCTATATTACGCGCGGCAAGATTGTCGACGGTTGGGTGGCAACGGCCGAGCTGTTGGTCGCGGCCCGTTCGTAGCGCGACGCATCACGCATGGTCGCATTTTTCGAGAGAGAATCTGGTGAGGTAATGTCCGATATCGATAATCTGGCCGGGGACACGCGTCCGATCGGCGTGTTCGACTCGGGCCTGGGCGGCTTAACGGTCGCGCGCGCGATTGCAACGGCGCTTCCGCACGAGTCCGTCTACTATTTCGGTGACACTAAGCGCTGCCCTTATGGCACCCGCACCGAGGACGAGGTTCGCTCGTTTGCGCTGCAGGCGGGCCGCTGGCTATCGAGGCACGACGTTAAGATCATGGTCATCGCCTGTAACACGGCGACCGCCGCGGCCTTGCGTCTGGCTCAGCAAGTGCTTGACGTTCCCGTGATCGGCGTGATCGCTCCGGGCGCACGTGCTGCCATCAACAGCACGCGTACGCGTCGCGTGGGCGTGCTCGCCACCAACCTCACCATTCGCTCGGGTGCCTACACGCGCGCCATTCAGGACTTGGATGCTGGTGTCGATGTGTATGGCTGCCCGGCCTCGAGCTTTGTCGAGGTCGTCGAGCACGAGCTCGCCTCGGGCGCGCACCTGCAGGAGCAGTGGCTCGAGAACGAGGATATTTTTGATACGCCAGCCGTTCGCGCGCTGGTCGGCGCCACAGTCGAGCCGCTGCACGATCGCGGCATCGATACCGTGGTGCTCGGCTGTACGCACTTCCCGCTGCTGGTGGATCCCATCCGCCATGCGCTGGGACCCGGGGTGCGCGTGGTGAGCTCCGCCGAGGAGACCACCCGCGAGCTGACCGATATCCTCACGCGCCGTGAGCAGCTGGCGGGCGATACCGCCGAGCCACAGCATCGCTTTGCCACCACGTCTGACAACATTGCCGAGTTTGCGGTGGCGGGTAGCTTTATCTTTGGCCAGCCGCTCAAGAGCATCGAACATATCGATATCGACGAACTGAAATAGATGCAGGGTTATCGTCCAAAGACTTGCCCCCTTCTTTTGCCGAAAGGATATTTCTATGGAGTACATGCAGGTCAACCGCGCCAACGGCCGTGCCGCCAACGAGCTGCGCCCCGTCAAGCTCACCCGTGGTGTTATGAAGCATGCCCACGGCTCGTGCCTGGCTGAGTTCGGTGACACGCGCGTGCTGTGTGCCGCCACCATCGAGGAGGGCGTGCCGGGCTGGCGCAAGGGCGCCAAGGCCGGTTGGGTAACCGCAGAGTATGCCATGCTGCCGGCATCGACCGGTAAGCGCTGCAAGCGCGAGTACGCCAATCGTAAGGGCCGCTCCATGGAGATCGAGCGCCTCATCGGCCGCAGCCTGCGTACCGTCGTCAACATGAAGGCGCTCGGCGAGTACACCGTCACCGTCGACTGCGATGTGATCCAGGCCGATGGCGGCACGCGTACGGCGAGCATTACCGGCGCCTGGGTGGCGCTGCATGATGCCCTTGCCATGTGGGTCGAGGCGGGCAAACTCGAGCGCATTCCGCTCACGGGCCAGGTCGCTGCCATCTCAATGGGCGTTGTCGACGGCAACACCCTGCTCGACCTCGATTATTCCGAGGACAGCCACGCCGAGGTCGACATGAACCTCGTTGCCACCGATACCGGTGAGATGATCGAGCTCCAGGGTACCGGCGAGCAGGCACCTTTCGACCGCAAGCGCCTCAATGCCCTGCTCGATTTGGGCGACAAGGGCATCGCCGAGCTCATCGAGCTTCAGCGCCAAGCCCTCGCCTAACCTGCCAAAAAGGGACAGGTTTATTTTGGCAGGTTTTATCTGGGAAAACGTCGAAGTATAAGACTGCCGTTGATTGAGACGGGAGAGAGGCCGAAGTCCTCGTCGTCCTCAACTCGGCATTGCTGTAGAGACAAAGGAGGCCAGCTATGGCACTTGAGAAGATTGACATCGACACTCTCGACCCGGCGGCGACCATCGTCGTGGCAACCGGCAACGCCCATAAGCTCACCGAGATCGAGGCCATTTTGGGCAAGGTCATGCCCGAGGTGCGCTTTGTGGCGCTCGGTCAGCTGGGCGATTTTGAGGACCCCGAGGAAAACGGCACGACGTTTTTGGAGAACGCCATCATCAAGCGCAGGTTGCCGTTGAGGAGACGGGCCTTATGGGCCATCGCCGACGATTCTGGCTTGGTCGTCGACGCGCTGGACGGCGAGCCGGGCGTGTATAGCGCGCGCTATGCTGGCGTGCATGGCGACGATGCCGCCAACAACGCCAAGCTTCTCGTTAACCTGGAAGGCGTGGCAGACGAGGACCGTACCGCGCGCTTTATGAGCGTCGTCGCGCTTATCGATACGGACGGCCTGGTCACTTATGGCGAGGGCGCCTGCGAAGGCGTTATCGCGCACGAGGCCGCGGCGAACACGGTTTTGGCTACGACCCGCTGTTCCTGCCGGTCGATACGCCGGGCAAGACCATGGCCGAGCTCACGGCGGACGAGAAGAACGCCATCAGCCATCGTTTCCATGCGCTCGAGCATCTGTCCGCCAAGCTGACGGGCGAGGAGTAGGCCGTGCGTGCGGTGGTACAGCGCGTGCTCAACGCCGGCGTGACAGTCGACGGCGAGTGCGTGGGCCGTATTGGACGCGGCTACCTGGTGCTGCTGGGCGTGGGCCACGGCGACACACGCGCCGAAGCGACAAGCTGTGGGGCAAGCTCCGCGGGCTGCGTATCAACGAGGATGAGAACGGCAAGACCAACTTGGCGCTGGCGGATGTCGACGGCGAGGTGCTCGTGGTGTCGCAGTTCACGCTGTTTGCCGACTGCCGCCACGGCCGCCGCCCGTCGTTTACGGACGCCGGCGCGCCCGATGTTGCTAACGAACTTTACGAGTACTTTCTGACACTCGTCGCTCAGGACGTTGAGCATGTGGCGCACGGTATCTTTGGCGCCGATATGAAGGTCGACCTGGTCAACGACGGTCCGTTCACCATCGTCCTCGACACCGATAGTCTGTAAGTAGTCAATTTGGGACCGGGCTTTTTTAGCTGCTTGCGTATGGCTGCAACAGGGTGCTATAGTATTAGAGTTTTGTCTATCTTAGGGGTATTATCCCCTTTTTGAATTGCACCCTCTGGAGGCCCTATTCATGGAAGAGATGGAAGTCAATCACGTCGACGACATCCACGAGAAGCTGACCGATATGGTGGGCGATCGCGTCAAGGTTAAGGCCAACATGGGCCGTACCCGCGTCATCGAGCGCATGGGCACCATCAAGAGCGTCCACCCCGCTGTCTTTATCGTTGAGGTTGACGAGCGTCGCGGCCGCAAATCGCGTCAGTCCTACCAGTACATCGATGTCCTTACCGGCCAGGTCGAACTGTTCGACCCCGAGAGCGGCGAACATATCTTTACCCCGCTCGGCAACCAGCTCGAGGAGCACTAACGGTGACCGATCGGTCCCTCATCCTTACCGCGCCGGCAAAGATTAACCTCTATCTGGGGGTTCATACCGAGCGCGACGCCCGCGGCTATCACAGGGTCGATTCCCTGATGGCAGCCGTCGGTCTAGCCGATGCCGTGACGGTCACGCCGGCGCAGGCGTTGACCGTCCAGACGGTTCCGGCATCCGATTTTCCCATGCAAAAAATACGGCCTATCGGGCGGCAATCGCTATGGCCGAGCGTTACGGTCGCGATGCCAACGTGTGCGTGACGATCGAAAAGCGTATCCCGCTGTGCGCCGGCTGGGAGGCCCCTCGACGGATGCCGCTGCGGTCATCGTTGCCTTGGCCGAGCTGTGGGGTATCGACCGTGCCGACCCCGCGCTCGATGACATCGCTCGCGGTATCGGCGCCGACGTGCCGTTCTTTTTGCACACGAGTCCCGCACTCTACGTCGGCGGGGGAGATGTGCTGGCCACTGAGTATCCTGTGCTTCCGGCGACACCTGTCGTATTGGTCAAACCGCACGAGACGAGCGTTTCAACGGTTGAAGCGTATCGACGATTTGATGAGAGCCCGGTGCCCGCGGAAAAACCCGATGCGATTGCTTCTGTCTTACGCGCCGGCGATGCCGAGGCGGCATATGCGCTCGTTCATAACAATCTGGGCGTCATATCCGCGCAGATGGAGCCGCGGATCCAGGCGGTTCTCGACTGGCTGCGCGCACAGGAGGGAACCGTTGCCGTGGACGTGTGCGGTTCGGGTGCCTGCTCGTTTGCCATTTGTGATACCGTCGCTGCAGCAGCCCATCTTGCGGGAGCTGCCCAGCAAAATGCTGGTGGGCCTGCACGACTGAGCTTATTCCCAACACGGTTCAAATCGACGCGCCAAAGAAATAAAAATTTCTCTAGCACGCGGCGAAAATCTTTGTTACTATAGTCGAGCTAACGGGTTGTGGCTCAGTTTGGTAGAGCACTGCGTTCGGGACGCAGGGGTCGCTGGTTCAAATCCAGTCAACCCGACCAGAGCATGAGGAGGGACCGCTTCTTGCGGTCCCTTTTTTTAGCTATTGTTGTGATACCGCGGCACCCGCGGTATACTCATTCGAGCTTGTCTCGCTGTATTGTGGAGGTCTACATGTTTGGACTGAGGGCTCCTGAGCTCATCATTATTCTCATCGTTGTCTTGATCATCTTCGGGCCTAAGAACCTGCCGAAGCTCGGCAAGTCTCTCGGCTCTACCGTCAAGAATATCCGCGAGGGTATGGAGGGCGACGATAAGGGCGAAACCAAGCAGGCCGAGGACGTTTTGGTCGAGGAGTCCAAGGAGGACAAGGAGATCGCAGAGCTCGAGGCCAAGCTCGCTGCTGCCAAGAAAAAGCAGGCAGAGGACAGCGACGCGGACGCAGAGTAGTCCCATCCCTTTGGGGTGAGCACCTGACCGGCTTGCCCGCAGGCTAGCCGGTCTTTTTCGTTTTGTTGACAGTTGATCGTTACATCATAGTTGGGGAGATATCCGTATGGACGCAAGCCAGATCGTACTGACCGCTGAGGGCCGCCAGAAGCTCGTCGAGGAGCTCGCTTGGCGTGAGGGCGATTACGCCAAGGAGATCGTCGAGGACATCAAGGAAGCCCGCGCGTTCGGCGACCTTTCGGAGAACTCCGAGTACGATGCCGCCAAGGACAAGCAGGCCCAGAATGCTGCTCGCATTGCCGAGATTCAGGCCATCCTCGCCAACGCTCAGGTTGCTGCCACCACGGGCGATCTGACCGTCTCCATCGGTTCCACCGTTTCTCTGATCGATCCCAACGGTGAGGTCATGGAAGTCACGCTCGTCGGTACCACCGAGACCAACTCGCTCGAGCACAAGATCTCCAACGAGTCTCCGGTCGGTCACGCCATCATCGGTCACGGCGAGGGCGACTCCGTTGAGGTCGTTACGCCTTCTGGCAAGACTCGCGTCTACACCATCGCCAAGATCGCACGCTAGACCACGGTCCCGCGTAAAGGTATGTTTTCGCTCCCTGGGACCGAATCCTGGGGAGCGTTTTAGTTTGAGGAGCTAACTTATGGCAGAGAACCAGAACGTCGCCGATCAGGCCTCGACGCTCAACGACGAGCGCGCCACGCGTCTGGCAAAGCGCGCCGCCCTGTTCGAGGTGGGCCAGAACCCCTATCCCGAGCACTCCGAGATCGAGGACTATGTCGTCGACATTGAGGCCAAATATGCCGATCTTGCCGATGGCGAGGATACTGAGGACGTCGTGAAGATCGCGGCCGCGTGGTCGCCAAGCGCGGTCAGGGCAAGATCATGTTTATCGTCGTGCGCGACGCTACCGCCGAGATTCAGCTGTTCTGCCGCATCAACGACATGGACGAGGCAGCTTGGAATACGCTCAAGGCTCTCGACCTGGGCGATATCCTGGGCGTGACCGGCGTGGTTGTTCGCACCAAGCGCGGCCAGCTCTCCGTTGCCCCCAAGAGCGCGACGCTGCTCTCCAAGGCCGTTCGCCCGCTGCCCGAGAAGTTCCACGGCCTCTCCGACAAGGAGACCCGCTATCGTCAGCGCTATGTCGACCTGATTGCCAACGACGATGTTCGCGAGACCTTCCGCAAGCGCTCGCAGATTCTCTCCACCTTCCGCCGCTTCATGGAATCTGACGGCTACATGGAGGTCGAGACCCCCATCCTGCAGACCATTCAGGGCGGCGCTACGGCCAAGCCGTTCATCACGCACTTCAACGCGCTCGATCAGGAGTGCTACCTGCGCATTGCTACCGAGCTGCACCTCAAGCGCTGCATCGTCGGTGGCTTTGAGCGCGTCTTCGAGATCGGCCGCATCTTCCGCAACGAGGGTATGGACCTCACCCACAACCCCGAGTTCACCACGATGGAGGCCTATCGTGCCTTCTCCGATCTCGAGGGCATGAAGGCACTCGCCCAGGGTGTCATCAAGGCTGCCAACAAGGCCATCGGCAACCCCGAGGTCATTGAGTACCAGGGTCAGACCATCGATCTTTCCGGTGAGTGGGCAAGCCGTCCCATGACCGACATCGTCTCGGACGTGCTCGGCAAGCAGGTCACCATCGACACGCCGGTCGAGGAGCTTGCCGCCGCCGCACGCGAGAAGGGCCTGGAGATTAAGCGAGTGGACTGCTGGCAAGATCATCGCCGAGATTTACGATGAGCTGGGCGAGGACACCATCGTCAACCCGACCTTCGTATGCGATTACCCCATCGAGGTCAGCCCGCTTGCCAAGCGTTTTGAGGACGATCCGCGCCTGACGCACCGCTTTGAGCTGGTCATCGCCGGCCACGAGTACGCCAACGCATTCTCCGAGCTCAACGACCCGGTCGACCAGGCCGAGCGCTTTGCTGCCAGATGGCTGAGAAGGCCGGCGGCGACGACGAGGCCATGGAGTACGACGAGGACTACGTGCGCGCCCTCGAGTACGGTATGCCTCCCGCGGGCGGCATTGGCATCGGTATCGACCGCGTGGTCATGCTGCTCACCAACCAGGCCTCCATTCGCGACGTCCTGCTGTTCCCGCACATGAAGCCCGAGAAGGGTTTCCAGTCCGGTGCCGCTGCCGCCAAGCTGCAGAGGCCGGCAACGCCGAAAGCCCGTTCGTCAAGCCGCTCAAGCCCACGCTCGATTACTCCAAGATCGCCGTTGAGCCGCTGTTCGAGGAGTTCGTCGACTTCGATACCTTCTCCAAGAGCGATTTCCGCGCCGTGAAGGTTAAGGCGTGCGAGGCCGTCAGGAAGTCCAAGAAGCTGCTGAACTTTACGCTCGACGACGGCACCGGCACCGACCGCACCATCCTCTCCGGCATCCATGGCTACTATGAGCCGAGGACCTGTCGGCAAGACCTTGCTCGCCATCACCAATCTGCCTCCGCGCAAGATGATGGGTATTCCCAGCTGCGGTATGCTGATCAGCGCCATCCACGAGGAGGAGGGCGAGGAGCGCCTCAACCTGATTCAGCTCGACGCTTCCATCCCCGCCGGCGCAAAGATGTACTAACTAGTTACGCGGTTTTACCAAACCGCGTAACGGCTCGACGCTGCGCGGGCCGCATTTGGACAATCTGACGTTCAACTTCAAGGGCGCGACCAGAAGGTCAGCGCCCTTTCGTTTCACGCCACCTTGTCACAAATGCGACCCGCTCGCTGACTTATGCTCAACCTATGGCGTCATCTCGCCCCAAAAGGGCCTCCCTCGCTCTGGCGGGTTTTCGCTGTCGATACCAAAACATCGGCGTTGCTTGATCCAAACCTACCAAAAGGGGGACAAGTTTATTTTGGTCGGTTTTATCTGGGCAAACGTGGCCGTCTATCGCAATGTAGTCGTTGGGAACGTTCTTGTTTGACTAGTCGTTTAAGAACATCCCCAACGACTACATAGCATGAGAGTGGATAATCTCCCGGTTTGAGTCTGCATTCGAGCTCAAAGGGGGGAGATTATCCACTCTCATTTGCTATGCGTCCGAAAATCCACGCTCGTTTGATTTCTGCCTACATTTGGAGGAAGAGCTCGTGGAGGCGGGTGTCGTCGAGCTCGGGGTGGAAGGTGACACCGAGCTGTTTGTCTTGACGGGCGGCGACGATACGGCCATCGACTTCGGCCAAGGCCTTGGCGTCGCCGTGCACCTCGACGATGCGGGGCGCACGGATAAATGTTAATGGCACTTCACCGTCGATGCCGTCTACCTGCCCCTTGGTGTGAAAGCTGCCGAGCTGTCTGCCATAGGCATTACGCTCAACGAGTACATCCATGGTTGCCAGGCGCGGCGTCCCCTTATCGTCGTGGGCGGCAAGGTCGCGCGCCAGCAGAATCAAGCCGGCGCAAGTTCCCAATACAGGCATGCTTCAACAATGCGGGTGCGAAGCCCTCGAGCATACCGAGTTCGGCAAGTAGCTTGCCTGAACGGTGGACTCGCCGCCGGGAAGGACCAGGCGGTCAAAGTTCTGCTGCAAATCGGCCGCCTGCCTCAGCTCAATACAGTGTGCGCCCAGCTCGGATAGTCTTGCCTCGTGCTCGGCAAAAGCGCCTTGGACCGCCAGCACGGCGACCGTCTGGTCTGCATAATCGCTCATGTGCGATCCTTTCTGCCGGACTAGCGCCCGCGCTCCTCCATGATAATCTCGATCTCATCGGCGTTGATGCCCACCATGGCCTCGCCCAGGTCCTCCGAAAGCTCGGCGATGAGCTTGGCGTCGGTGAAGTTGGCCACGGCCTTGACGATGGCGGCTGCGCGCTTGGCGGGGTCGCCGCTCTTAAAGATGCCCGAGCCGACAAAGACGCCCTCGGCGCCCAGCTGCATCATCAGCGCGGCGTCGGCGGGGGTCGCTACGCCTCCGGCGGCAAAGTTCACCACGGGAAGCTTGCCCGTGGCATGGACCTCGCGTACTAGCTCGACCGGAACCTGCAGTTGCTTGGCTGCCTCAAAGAGCTCATCATCGCGCAGAGCAACAACGTCGCGGATCTGCTTTTGGATCTTGCGCATGTGGCGTACAGCCTGGACGACGTCGCCCGTGCCTGGCTCGCCCTTGGTGCGGATCATCGTGGCACCCTCGGCAACACGGCGCAGCGCCTCGCCCAGGTCGCGGGCACCGCAGACAAACGGCACGTCAAACTGGTCTTGTCGATATGGTAGACATCGTCGGCGGGGGAGAGAACCTCGGACTCGTCGATGTAATCGATCTCGATGGCCTGCAGGACTGCGCCTCGACAATGTGGCCGATGCGGCACTTGGCCATGACGGGGGAGAGTGGAGACGGCCTCTTGAATGCCCTTGATCATCTTGGGGTCACTCATGCGCGAGACGCCGCCTGCGGCACGGATGTCGGCCGGGATGCGTTCGAGTGCCATGACGGCGCAGGCGCCCGCCTCTTCGGCGATGCGTGCCTGCTCGGGCGTGGTGACGTCCATGATCACGCCGCCCTTGAGCATCTGCGCGAGCTCGCGGTTGAGTTTGACGCGATCGGCCTTGCTGGTCTGTTCTGCCATGGTTGCTCCCTTGGTTGGCATGTGCATTGCTTGACGGAACATCCTATCGGGGAGCTGGGTATGGCGAAATACTCAGTTTTCGAGATAATAACAAGGTCAGACTAATATCAGACTGAACAGCTCGATAAGGTCAGGTGGTAAACTCATGCTTGACTACAATTTGGAAAAACGCGGCGAAGCATCGCTCTATGAGTATGTTTACCAGCAAATTCGAGATGATATCGTAGCTGGACGCATTGCGGCGGGGGAACATCTTCCGTCTAAGCGCGCCTTTGCCAGTCATCTGGGAATCAGTGTCATTACCATCGAGAATGCATATAGCCAGTTACTTGCCGAGGGTTATATTTGCTCAAAGCCGCGGCGTGGCTACTACGCTTGCGAGCTTCCTGATGCACCGGTTTTGCCTTTGGCTACAGGGAACATCGACCGAGATGCCGTCTCTGTGGGTCCTAGCGCGCATGATGCCAACGGACAGGTCGAGCGATTCGATGCGCTCTCTCCTTCCGCTTTGGAGGCGGCGCGGCTTTGGCAAAGCGCACTGCGGGCGACGCTGGCATCCGAAGACGAGCGCGAAATCTTCTCGCCCGCGCGCGCAGGGCACCGCTCGGCTACGACGCGCAATTGCTCACCATCTGCGCGGGACAAGGGGTATGAATGTCGACCCCGACAACATCGTTATCGGTGCAGGCGCCCAGTTGCTCGATGCCATGTTGGTTCAGCTGCTTGGCGCGGACAAGGTGTATGCCATTGAGGACCCGGGCTATTTGCGCCTGACGCGCATCTATCAGGCTATGGGCTGCAAAGTTCGACATATCCCGTTGGATGATGAGGGCGTGGACTTGAGCGCTCTGCAGAAAACCGGGACCGATGTCCTTCACCTGATGCCGTCTCATCAGTATCCAACCGGCCTGGTGACGAGCATCGCGCGCCGATATGCGCTGCTGAGCTGGGCCGCCGAGCGACCAGGTCGGTATCTCATCGAAGATGACTTTGATTGTGAGTTTCGCCTTGCCGGCAAGCCGATTCCTGCGCTTGCGTCGATCGATGCCGCCCAGTCGGTTATCTACACCAACACGTTTTCGAAGAGCCTGTCATCGGCATTGCGCCTAGCGTACATGGTGTTGCCCGATGAGCTAATGGAGCGGTTTAGGTGCAACCTTGGTTTTTACGCCTCGTCGGTGAGCTCTGTTGACCAGGTCGCTTTGGCGCGTTTGCTGGAATCGGGTGATTACGAGCGACATGTGAACCGCGTGCGCGTTCGTGCTCGTGAGGCGCGTGATAGCCTGACGGCGCTTGTGCGGAAAGCGTTTCCGACGGGGGAGGTCTCAATCGAGCATGCAGACGCGGGCCTTTACTGCACCGTTGCCCTGTCCGAGGACGGAGCGGGGAAGAGTTTCGCGAAGCTCTTGCTGACGCTCGTATTTCCTATGTCAACATCGCCGATTGCCTGTGGCCGGGTGATCGGGCATCGACTAAGAGCGCTCCATCTTGCGTCCTCATTCAATACGACGACCTGAGCCCTCAGTCGCTCATCGTTCTTCAAGAACAGCTGCAATAAGCCCACGAAAAAGGCCCGAACCAATACGGTCCGGGCCTCATCGAGCTAGAGGTTATGTCTCAGGCGGTTGGCTTAGCCAAAGTAGCGCTTGAGCAGGCCGGCGAAAGCCTTGCCGTGGCGAGCCTCGTCGCGAGCCATCTCGTGCACGGTGTCGTGGATGGCATCGAGACCAGCGGCCTTGGCGCGCTTGGCGAGATCGGTCTTGCCGGCGGTGGCGCCGTTCTCGGCCTCAACGCGCATCTCGAGGTTCTTCTTGGTGGAGTCGGTCACGACCTCGCCCAGGAGCTCGGCGAACTTGGCGGCATGCTCTGCCTCCTCGTGGGCAGCCTTCTCCCAGTACAGGCCGATCTCGGGATAGCCCTCGCGATGAGCGACGCGAGCCATGGCCAGGTACATACCGACCTCGGAGCACTCGCCTCAAAGTTGGCGCGCAGGTCGGCAACGATGTCCTCGGAGACGCCTCCATCTTGGCGACGCCCACGACGTGCTCGGCAGCCACTCGAACTGGCCTTCCTCCTGCTTCAGGAAACGAGAACCGGGAACGCCGCACTGGGGGCACTTGAAGTCCTCGGGCAGCTGGTCGCCGTCGAACTCTTCCACATAACCGCAAACGGGGCAAACAAACTTCATGATTCGATCCTTTCGATCGATGGCGATGGTGCGCTCGCCCGGTCCCATAAGGGCCCTCTCCGGACGTGCGTCTTGACGAGTTCTATTATCCATAAATGAGACTGAAAGTGAAGCCTATTAGGAATGATTTTTAATAAAACAATTTTGAGATATGAAGATGTTGATTGATTAACGATTAGCAGGCCGTCTTTGACCGCCGCTGAGTACAATCGGTCGAGTAAATGTTGACCAATCAACAAATGAGGGAGTTTCCTTTATGCATCTAGCCCGCCGCGCCTGGTGCCGAACGTATCAAACGGTTTTTCGCATCGCATTGCCGTTGCTGCCCTATACCGAGCCACGCATTCTGGAACACGCTGAGGATGTGCCACAGTGCTTCAAGAGCGTTCGATACAGCGGGTTCTTATCGTGACGGATCCCGGCATTGCCCGTCTGGGGCTCACGGCACCGCTCGAGACAGCGCTCGCGTCCAAGGGAATTGGCGCTGCGGTCTATGCCAAAACATCAGCGAATCCCACGGTCTCAAATGTGGAGGAAGCGGCGTCCCTGTATCGAGAGAGCGCCTGCCAGGCCATTATCGGCTTTGGCGGTGGCTCGGCCATGGACTGTGCCAAGGGCGTGGGAGCACGTATCGCGCAGCCAAACAAGCCCATCAACAAGATGCGCGGCCTGCTGCGGATTCATCGTCGCCTGCCGCTGCTCATCGCCGTTCCCACCACGGCAGGCACGGGAAGCGAGGTCACGCTTGCGGCGGTAATTACCGATGACGAGACGCACTACAAGTACCCCATTAACGACTTTGTGCTCATCCCGCGCTTTGCGGTGCACGACCCCGAGTTACGCGCGGTCTGCCCGCCTCCATTACGGGGCAGACGGGCATGGACGCCCTGACGCATGCCGTCGAGGCTTTATCGGGCGAAGCACTACGCCCTATACGCGCAAGATGGCGCGACAGGCGGTGCAGCTCATCCACGACAATTTGCTCGAGGCCTATGAGCACGGCGACAACATGCGTGCGCGCCGCAATATGCTTTCGGCGGCGTATAAGGCGGGTGTTGCCTTTACGCGCTCCTATGTTGGATACGTTCATGCCATCGCACACAGTCTAGGCGGGCGTTACGGGATTCCGCACGGCTTGGCCAACGCCATCATCCTGCCGCATATGCTTCGCGCCTATGGCGAAACTGCTGCTCCAAAGCTCGCCGATCTCGCCCGCATGGCCGGTATCGCGCCGGTTGACGCGCAGGACAGCCTGGCGGCCGAGGCCTTTATCGATTGGGTCGATCGAATGAATGCCGCCTTGGACATTCCCAAATATGTTTCGGGCATTCGCCGCTCCGACATTCCGCAGATGGCGGTGCATGCCGATGCCGAGGCCAATCCCCTGTACCCCGTTCCGCTTTTGATGGACCGTTTGGAGCTCGAGCGTATGTACGAGGTCGTCGCGGGTGGTATGTTTGAGGACGAGAACTAGGAGGGTGCCATGAACACCGAGGAAATTGCGCGCATCGTCGGCGATCAGCGCACCTACTTTAAGACGCACGCCACGTTTGATGTCGATGCTCGACGCCGCGCGCTCGTGAGTTTACGCGATACGGTACGGGCGCACGAGGCCGATATTGCCCATGCGCTCAAGACCGATTTGGGAAAGTCGCATGACGAGGCGTATATGTGCGAGATCGGCACGTCGCTTTCCGAGATTCGTCATCAGATCGCTCATGTGGCTCGATGGAGTCGTCCGCGCCTGCGTCCGTGTGACCTTGCCAACGCCGTGAGTGTGTGCAAAACGCAAGCCGTGCCCTATGGCGTCACGCTCATCATGGCGCCCTGGAACTACCCGTTTTTGCTAACGCTCGAGCCGCTCGCCGGCGCTCTTGCCGCGGGCAATACCGTGGTCATCAAGCCGAGCGCCTATGCTCCGACATCGAGCGTGGTGCTCAAGCAAATCTGTGAAGAGGCATTTGATCCGCGCCTGGTGACGGTTGTCGAGGGCGGGCGCGCCGAAAACGAAGCGCTGCTCGACGAGTGCTGGGACAAGATTTTCTTTACCGGTAGCGTTCCGGTCGGCAAGCTCGTCATGGAGCGCGCAAGTAAAAACCTTACGCCCGTGACGCTTGAGCTGGGCGGAAAGAGTCCCTGCATCGTGGATGCGACGGCAAACTTGAAGGTCGCGGCACGGCGCATCGCCTTTGGTAAATGGCTCAACGTGGGGCAGACCTGCGTGGCGCCCGACTACCTGCTGGTCGATACGAGCGTGCACGACGAGCTGCTGGGGCTCATCAAGGAAGAGGCCCACCGTATGTTTGGCGAGCATCCGCTCGATAACGAGGATTACGGCCATATCGTCAACGCCAAGCATTTTGCGCGCGTGCGCGGGCTGATCGATCCCGATAAGGTTGTGCTGGGAGGCACAGCGCGCGAGTCATCGCTCAAGATTGAGCCGACAATTCTAGACGGCGTGGCGCCTGAGGACGCCGTAATGCAGGAGGAGATTTTCGGTCCCATCTTACCGGTGCTGTCGTTTGAGAGCTTGGATGAGGCCGAGGCATTCATTACGAATCGCCCGACGCCGCTGGCCCTGTATATCTTTAGCCAGGATCGCGCAGTTCAGCAGCGTTTTGTGCGTTACGTGCCTTTTGGTGGCGGCTGTGTCAACGACACCATCATGCATTTGGCCACGAGCCATATGGGCTTTGGCGGCATGGGTGCGAGCGGTATGGGGCAGTACCATGGCCGCGAGAGCTTCGATACGTTTAGCCACAAGAAGAGCATCGTGAACAAGGCAACCTGGCTGGACGTGCCATTCCGCTATGCTCCTTACGCAAGCTGGAAGCACAAGTTCGTGCGCATGTTTGTGCATTAGAATCAGATGGCGTAAGGACAAACGGTCGAAAAGACGCAGACAGGATGAATTTGTGTCCGCACGAGCTCGTAGACTTCTCAATAAGGTTAAGCGCCGGTTTATCCGGCCGTTAGAGGAGTTGCCATGTACGAGCCTTCGCGTGTTCTTCTGTCGTTTCATATTGCGGGATTTCAGTATGCCGACGGCGCTTTGGTCCTAGGCGATCTTAAAGCGGGCGATAAACTGACGCTGTGCGCCGAGCGCGATAATCCCCATGATCCCGAGGCGGTTGCGATCTACTATGGCAAGACCAAACTTGGCTATGTTCCGGGAAACGAGGTCGGCCCGCTGTCCTTGATGATGTATTACGGCCATGAGGACGTATTTGAGGTCCGCGTGCAGCAGGTTGCTCCCGAGCGCAGCCCGTGGCATCAGGTGCGCGTTGGCCTCTACGTGGTGGACGCTCGCTAATCGGCAAGGGAGGCGGCCATGTTTGATGGCGATGATCTGTTCGATCTGGCAGACGATCCGTTTGAGTGGGATATGCTACTCGATGACGATGAGTTGGAGCAGGATCGTAAGAAGCGCCAGGACAAGAACGCCCGGGGTGACGCGTCGAAAAAGCAAGACAAGCGCCGCCGGGGCCTGTTCGGTGGGCTCTTTGGCTAACCGCCGCGCCAAAGCGTCTGTATACTAGGCACGTGTTAGACGCATTGCGAAATGAGGACAGAGACGATGATGTGGTTTACCGCCGACCTGCACCTGGGCGATACGAATATCTTGCACGACATGGACCGGCCGTTTGGCTCGGTCGAGGAGATGAACCGCAAGGTCATCGATGCCATCAATGAGTGCGTGGCGGCGGACGACCGTCTCTATATCCTGGGAGACTTTACGTATCGCTTGCCCATGGCGGAGGCGGTGCGCTTGCGCGAGCGCATCGAATGCCAGAACGTGACTCTCATCCGTGGCAACCATGACGGCGACTGGGGAGATCCTGGCGCACCGCAGATTTGGGAAGACGTGCGCGATTACCTGGAGATTGCTCCCGGCTATGCCAAGGGCCACCGTCTGGTTATGAGCACTACCCCATGCTCAGTTGGAATGGCAAGGCGCGTGGCGCCATCATGCTGCACGGGCATATCCACAGCAGGGGAGACCGTACCAACGCGCGCAACCGCGATCGCGAACGCCCCATCTTCCGCTACGATGTCGGTCTCGATGCCAACGATTACAAGCCCGTAAGCCGAGACCAGATCTTGAGCTTCTTTGGACTGTAGCTGCAAGTGCAGGTAGAATAAACGCGCCGTGTGGATGGTCTACACGGTGCGTTTTAGTAGGAGCGATGATTCCATGAGGGCTATCCAGCGCATTAACCACAACGCTGCCATCTGCGAAGACGGAGCGGGGCGCCAGCTCATCGCGTTGGGTCGCGGCATCGGCTTTGGCGACATGCCGCACGAGGTCGACCTGGACGTCGTCACGCGCACCTTTTACGGCATCGATTCAAAGTATCTGGCGTTCATCGACGAGGTCGACCCCGAGGTGCTTGAGTTTTCTGCTCAGCTGGCAGATATTGCGACCGGACAGCTTTCGTACGAATTGAGTCCTAATCTGCCATTACGCTGGCAGATCATATCCAGTTTGCCATTAAGCGCGCCCGTGGACATATGGTGGTGTCGTTGCCGCTCAAGCGCGATCTGGAGCAGCTGCATCCTATTGAGTATCGATTGGGCGAGCTAGCCGTTCGCGGCATTAAGAAAATTTTTGCCGTTCGCATGCCCCAGAGTGAGGCCGCGGGTATCGCCATGTCGATTATCAATGCGGCGATTAAGCCGAGCGAGCGGCGTGTACTTGCCGAGCAGCACGAGGAACATCTTCTCGATATGACGGTTGCGATTATTCAGGAAGAGTTGGGCGTGACGGTCGATCGCTCGTCGTTTGCTTTTACTCGCTTTGCCACCCATGTGCGCTATCTGCTCGATCGCGTGGCAAAGAAAGAGCCGATTGACACCGAGAACTCAGGTCTTTACGACGTGCTCGTGGAGCAATATCCTGCGGCATCGCGCTGCGCTCATCGTATTGACGCTCTGATTCAAGAGGCCTTTGGCGAGCCATTGGCCCAAGAAGAGCTCGTCTATCTGATCATGCACGTGAATCGCGTGGCTCCTGCAAGCTTGAATAAATAGGTTCTCTGGCGTTTTATTTCCGTCATAGTGACCGTTCGCGGGTCGTTTCCTACCGTTTGTCGGCAATCTGAGCCACAGTAAACGTATCTGCCGCATATACTCGCCGTGTGTTGGGTGTTACTCACGGTGCAGCTCCGAGAGGCACTACCGATTCTGTCGAGGCCATTATTGGGTCTCCGTCGGTTGTGCGTGGGGCTTTTTTCATGTCGATCCACCCGGGAATCACATGCAATGAAATCTCTTGCCAACGGGCGTCGCGCGCTGCGCAGGCGCGAGCGGAATCGTGCGTCTTGATGCTGTGAAGCCCCACAGACCTTTAGTTGGAAGAGAAGGGATTCGACATGGCTGTCGATAACAAGAAGATTGCCGAGGATGTGCTTGCTGCCGTCGGCGGCGCCTCCAATGTGACGAACGTGACGCACTGCATGACCCGCTTGCGTCTGAACCTCAAGGATCAGTCCATCCCCAATGACGATGAAGTTAAGAAGATCAAGGGTGTACTGGGCGCACAGTGGTCTGGCGGCCAGTATCAGGTCATCATTGGCCAGAACGTACCGAAGGTCTACGACGCCGCCATTGCGCTGGGAGTTAAAGGCGAAGGCTCCATTGACGAGAACCTCGATAGCGGCACCAAGGAGCCGCTGACGCTCAAGACTGTGGGCAACAAGATCCTCAACTATCTCTCCAAGACCATGGTCATGACGATCCCCATCATCATGGGCGCTGCCATGTTCCGTACCATCGCCGTGGTTTGCGGTGACGGCATGCTCGGTATTTGGTCTGCCGACTCCGACATCTACAACTTCTTCTACAACTGGATTTATAACGCTGGCTATTATTTCCTTCCCGTTTATTTGGGTTGGGCTGCTGCGAAGCAGCTTGGCTGCAGCCAGCCACTCGGCATGATGCTCGGCGGTGTGCTCATTGCTCCTGAGTTCATGACGTTGGTCAACGCTGCGGCGGATTCGGGCGTAACGACCACCATGGTCTACGGCGTACTGCCGGCCCAGCTGAACAACTATTCCTCCACCGTGCTCCCCATGGTTCTGTCCATGCCGGTGCTTATGGTCGTCGAGAAGTTCATGAAGAAGGTCGTTCCCGACATGCTCTCTACGGTGTTTGTACCCGTGGGCACCATGGCCGTCATGATTCCCGTTTCGCTGTGCGCTTTGGCTCCGATTGGCTCCATCCTGGGCAGCATGGTCGGCAACTTTATGTTCGGTCTCGGTAACGCCGGCGGCATCGTCACCATCCTCTCCCTCGTCGTCATTGCCGCACTTTGGGAGTTCCTAGTTATGACCGGTATGCACCAGGTCCTGCTTGCCCTTGGTATTGTGCAGCTGCTCACCCTGGGCTCCGACTCCTGCGTTATGGTCGCGGCCGGTATCTCTCAGTTCGCTACGTGGGGCATGGCCTTCGGTGCCTTCCTGCGCCTTAAGGAGACCGACGAGAAGGGCGCCATGCTCGGCTTCTCGCTCTCCGGTATCGTGGGCGGCGTGACGGAGCCCGCACTGTATGGCTGTGGCTTTAAGTACACTCGCTGCCTGGGCGCCATGGTTGCCGGCGGTGCTATCGGCGGTTTGATCGCAGCCCTCACCAATGTGACAACGTATGTTCTGGGCGCGACCAATATTCTGGGCGTCACCGGCTTTGTTGCCGGCGGAACGGCTAATCTCGTCTGGGGTTGCGTTGCATCGGGCGCTGCATTTGTTGCCGCCGCTGCCATCGCCTACCTCTTTGGCTTTAGCAAGGATCAGCTCGAGGAAGATGTTGCTGCCGCTAAGGCTTAAGACATCTGTTTAGGTAGGATAATTACCTGGGGCACTTGGCTACACTCCAAGTGCCCCTTTCCATAGATTGGAGTCGTTATGAAGCAATTGCTTATTCGTGCCGATGATATCGGTTATTCGTATGCTGTTGACCTGGGGATTGCCCGAAGCGTCAACGAGGGCCTGGTGCGCTCGGCGGGCCTTATGCCTAATATGCCCGAGGCCGAGCGTGGGTGGTCGCTCGTGGCGGATGCCGATATTGCAGTGGGCCAGCATACCAACGTGTGCCTGGGCAAGCCGTGCGCCGATCCGGCGCTCATCCCGAGCATGCTCAACGAGAGCGGCGAGTTCCATAGCAGCCGTACCTTCCGTGAGCATTTTAAGCGCGGTGAGGAGCTGATAGACTTCGACGAGGCCTGCATCGAGATCCGCGCACAGCACGACCGTTTTGTCGAGATTGTGGGCCGCGAGCCCGATTACTTTGAGGCCCATGCGTCATGAGCGAAAACCTTAACCGAGCGATCTCGGCGGTTGCCAGGAGCTGGGCCTTAAGGAGCAAAAGGCGAGCTTCGACCCCACGGCGGTGGTGCGTTGCGGAAATACTGATCTGCGCATGGTGATGCATTCGATGGAGCCGGGCTACGAACCCAAGGACTCGATTATGCAGACGGTTCGCGAGATGTCCGACGGCGAGACGGTCGTCTTTGTGTGCCACCCGGGCTATCTCGATCGGTTTATCCTCGAGAACAGCTCGCTTACGACCGATCGTACCAAGGAAGTCGACGCGCTGATCGACCCTGAGCTGCGCGCTTGGCTCGGGTCTCAACCTGATCTTCGCCTGGTCGACTATCGCGACCTGTAGTGACCCATGCCACCACAAAGGGGACAGGCACCTTTGTGGTGGTTCTGGCGCCGTTGCCATTCTGGCGGCGGCGCCTTTTTGTCCGTGCGGCGCGGTAGAGTGTAGTCGGTTGAAATTTGCGTCCATCGAGGAGCTGCTATGAACGAGATCAAGTGCCCGCATTGTGGCGAAGTTTTTAAGGTCGATGCGTCTGGCTATGCGGACATCGTCAAGCAAGTGCGCAATGCCGAGTTTTCGCGCGACCTGGATGAGCGTGTGAAGGCAGTCCAGCGCGAGGGCGAGCAGGCACTGGAACTTGAGCGCTCGCGTTCGACGGCTGCCTTGCAAAAGGCAGAGTCTCAGCGCAACGCTCAGCTTGTCGAGCAGAAGAACGCCGCGGAGCAGAAGCTGGCACAAGAGGTTGCCAAGCGCGATGCCGAGCTTTCCGAGGCTGCGCGCCAAGCTCGAGGGCGCTGCCGCAGAGCGCGAGAGCGCAAGCCAGCGCGCGGCGGTTGAGGCTCGTGCCGACGCTCAAAAGGAGAATGCCGAGCTTCAGCGAAAAATCGACAATTTGCGTGCGCAGCTGGAGCGTAAAGATGACGAAGCCAAGCTCGTCGAGTCGGCGGCGCGCAATGCTGCTCAAAACGATTTGGCTGCACGCGATGCGCAGATTGCCGAATTGCAGGCAAAGCTCTCTGCGGCGG
>ENA-OQBT01000453-OQBT01000453.1-human-gut-metagenome-genome-assembly--contig:-NODE-453-length-25062-cov-3.853499_pt1 | contig 25062 bp, 27 predicted proteins | sample MGYA00242749_ERZ504557 | MGnify/ENA primary metagenome ERZ504557 (study PRJEB26092, sample SAMD00036243) | human gut metagenome | host: Homo sapiens | study: EMG produced TPA metagenomics assembly of... | reverse complement strand
AATAAAATGGCAAGATTAAACCAAATCACAAATCGCTTTTGCCAGTTCGTCATAACTCCCTCCTATCTATTGTTACTAATCTACTGCCATATTTTAAGGGAATTTTACCCAATGAAACTTAAGAAAAAATTAATTTAAAGTGAACAAAAAACATCTCCGTATTCACAGAGATGTTTTCTTTTTAATCATTATTTCGCAGATAGTCAATTGCTTCTTGAACAGTTGTGACTGGAACGATTTTCATATCGGTATCGAGGTCTTTAGCAGCTGCGACAGCTTCTTCATAGTTCGTTTTCGCATCTGGGTCTTTTTTTCAATGTTTCCTCATCCACAGGGTTATTTGGAACAAAGAAAATATCTGCACCAGCTTTAGCAGCAGCAACAACTTTAAGTGCTGCGCCACCAATATCCCCGACTGAACCATCTGATTCAATCGTACCTGTACCAGCAATTTTACGACCTTTACGCAAATCTTCACTATTTAATTGGTCATAAATATCAAGCGTAAACATCAAACCAGCACTTGGACCACCAACACCACTCGTATCAAAATTAACATCAACATCTGATGACACCGACGTATGATCTACCAACCGATTCCGATACCATTTTTTCCATTTGACAATTCAATAATTTTTCCTGTGGCTTCTTTTGCTTCGCCGTCTGATGTATATTGAACAGTTACTTCAGACCCTAAATCCAAATCAGCCACATAGGCCATTAATTCTGCCGAGCTGTTAAATGTCTGACCGTTAACCCCAGTTACCGTATCAGAGATATTCAAAATCCCTTTAAACGTCGAATTATCACTAACATTTAAAACATAAACCCCTTGATAATCAAGCGTTGCTTCCTTTCCTGCCAATGTTAAGGCTTGATAAGTCGCTGTATTCTGAGAGGTTTCCATGTAATACTCATTGATACGAAGATAATCAGCATTACTATAACCACCAGTCACATCTGCGGCTGTCGAAATTTCTGTGTAGGGAGTTAACCAAGCATAAACCAATTGTGCCAAGGTCGCCTGACTAACCGTGACAGCCACAAAATTATAAGAGCCATCTTCGTCATCTTCCTTATTATCAACCGTTAAAACGCTACGAATATCATAAGCACCACCAGGCATTTCAATATAGTAATCAAGCGGATACAACAAGCTAAATAGTAAGAAAACAATGCCTACAACACCTAATATCCACCACTTAAAGCGATATAAAATACGACCCAACTTTTTCAAAATCTCTTTAAATCTTTTTAAGATTGCCATATTTTTCCTCCACTTTTTTGACAACACTTGTTGGTACAAAATCTGAAATATCTGAATAGAAATAAATCAATTCACGGATGCGACTTGATGAGACATGAACCAAATCAGGAGAGCTCAATAAAAAAACACTCTCAATCTCTGACGCCAGATAATGATTATAAAACGCTAAATCAGCCTCGTACTCTAAATCTTTCCCATTACGGAGACCACGCACGAGATAACCAACTTCTAAACGCTTGGCAATATCCACCACCAAAGAATCACGCGCTGTAATCACTTTTACGTTTGGAAATTCTTGCAGTGCTTCTTCTAACATCTGCCGTCTCTCTTCAACACTAAAGAAGCCATTCTTATCTTTATTGTAAAAAATGCCCACAAAAAGTGTATCAAACAACTTGCTTGCACGCGCTATGATATCAAGATGCCCATTTGTCACAGGGTCAAAAGACCCCGTAAATAAACCAATTTTAGCCATATTGCCTCCATTAGTGATAAAATCACTCAATTCTACCTAACATATACCGTAACCTTACTAATGCCATATGTTTTTTGTTTCCAGATACCAAAATTTGAAATTTCTTCTGGTAAATCAACAGTCTTATCCGTCTCACAAACCAGCATGACATCCTCAGACAAAAGCCCTGCTTCTTCTAATTCCGTAATATTTTTGACAATTTCTTCCTTAGCGTATGGTGGGTCTAAAAGTACCAAATCAAACTGTCCACTAACAACGCCAATTGCCTTATTAGCATCCATTTTTAACAAGTGAAATTGCTGCTCAGACTTTGTCATTTTGATATTTTCTAAAACAATAGCTTGCGCTTGACGGTTGCGTTCAACCAGCACAGCTTCATCCATTCCGCGTGAAATAGCTTCAATCGCTAGACTTCCACTACCAGAAAACAAGTCTAAAACACGTCCACCATCAAAAAATGGACCAATCATATTAAAAATAGCACCTTTAACCTTGTCTGTTGTCGGGCGCGTAATTTTTCCATCTACGTCTTTAAAGGTACGCCCACCAAATTTTCCTGCTACAACTCTCATAACAACCATTATAGCAAAATTCAAATAAAATAACTTAAAAAATGATCAAGTCATCTTTACACTAAAAATGAGATTTGATATGATTGTTGTGATAATTTTAATTATCAAAGGTTTTTAGGATAAAGGAGTTATGATGAATTTTAAAACATTCTTTAAAGACAAGAAAAATCTTGCCATTACCATTTTATCGGTATTATTGATTGCTAGTTTTTCTAGTCAAGGTAACCAAAGTCAAGAATTATCCCAAGCAGAGGATAAGATTGAACAGCTTAGCCAAGATGTCAAACAAGCCAAATCAGACTTAAAAGATAGCCAAGATGAACTGGCTGATTTTAAAGAAAAAAATGCTGATTATATCGAAGTTGGCAAAAAAGAAGTTCAAAAGACTAAAGAGATTGAAAACAGTGCAGAAACTGCCGTAAAAAATCTCGAAAAAGACCAAACGCAGGCTAATCTTGATTTAGCAACAAGTAAAGTTGACGCTGTTACAGACGCTGACAAAAAAGAGAAATTTCAAAAGCGTATCGCAACTGTCAAAACAGCCATTGAAACTAAAAAAGAAAAAGAATTAGAAGATAAAGCAGAAACTGCGGTTAAAAACCTTGAAAATAACCAATCGCGTGATAACATTGATGACGCTAAAAATAAAGTTAATGCGGTAAATAATTCAACTAAAAAGGAAGCTTTCAACAACCGTATCAACGCTGTTGTTTCAGCTATCGAAGCCAAAGAAGCCGAAGCTGCTAAACAGGCACAGCAACAACAAAATCAAGCAGCTGCCCAACCAGGAGATACCACAACAGTTTACATTACAAGAACTGGTAGCCACTACCACCTCAACCAAATTGCCGTGGCTTAAATCGCTCAAAAAGCACTACACCAGTTAGCTTATCAGAAGCACAAGACTTAGGTTTAACACTCTGTGGTTTTGAATAATAGATTATTTTACAAAAGTCGTTAGAGATTGCTCTAGCGGCTTTTTTATAGTATTTTTTACTTAATTTTTCCTTAAAAAGAGATTTACAGACTTATTTCAAAATGGTATTCTTTTAGTGTAAAAATTTCATCATTCAAAGTTTTTCAGGAGGAATCAAACATGAAGAAGAAAATAAAACTCGCCATATTATTAATGGCAACTGCCCTCATCGGAGTCTCTCAAGACCAAGGACTTTTAACAACATCAGTCGAAAACAATCATGTTGTTTTAGCGGATACTAAGTCTAAAAGTAAAACCACCAAAAAAGAAGATAAAGCTACTAAAGCAGCAAAAAAAGCTGTTAAACAACTTGAAAAGGACCAGACCCAAGAAAATCTTGATTTAGCTACCAAAAAAGTTAAAGCCGTAAAAAATAAGAAAGTCAAAAACCAGCTTAAAAAACGTATCGCAACTGTCAAGACTGCGATAGAAACACAAAAACAAGAAGAGACAGCTCAGGCAGCGGCTGAAACTGCTGTTGCAAACTTAGAAGCTAATCAAACTCGTGAAAATGTTGACGATGCTAAAAATAAAGTTGATGCGGTAACAGACACAGCTAAAAAAGGTGATTTTAACAATCGTATTAACGCCGTTGTTTCAGCTATTGAGACTAAAGAAGCCGAAGAAGCGGCTCAAGCTGAAGAAGCAAGAAAAGCCGAAGAGGCTAGACAGGCTCAAGAACAAGCTGCAGCCGAAGAAGCTGCACGCCAAGCACAAGAACAGGCAGCGGCTCAACAGGTACAACAACAAGCTGCTAGTGGATACTCTAGAGATGCTCGTGGCAGATGGCATCGTCCAAATGGACAATACGCTTCAAAAGCTGAAATTGCTGCAGCAGGTCTTCCTTGGTAAGCAATCTAATTTAAATAATTTTACAAAAGTTGTTAGAAAATCGCTCTAACAACTTTTTCTATTCCCAAAATCAAAAAGCCGACTAGTTATCCTAGCCGACTTTTCTTAGTCCTTAAAATAAGATTTCTTCTACTTAAAGAATATTTTCGTAAGTGTCACGAACTTCTTTCGGCCAAACACTTGATTGAACTTCTCCGATATGTTTCTTACGGAGCAAGAACATTGCCATACGAGATTGACCGATACCACCACCGATAGTAAGTGGGAAGAGACCATTAAGAAGAGCTTTATGCCATTCTAATTGCAAACGATCTTCATCGCCAGTAATTTTAACTTGACGTTTAAGAGCTTCTTCGTCAACACGAATACCCATCGAAGACAATTCAAATGCAGAACCCAAAGCTTCATTCCAAACAATGATATCACCATTAAGACCGTGGTAACCATTTTCAGATTCAGAAGTCCAGTCATCGTAGTCAGGTGCACGACCATCATGACGTTGACCATCTGGCAAAATACCACCAATACCGATAAGGAAAATTGCTCCAAATTCTTTAGCAGCAGCATTTTCACGTTCTTTCGGTGTCAAATCTGGGTAACGTTCTACCAATTCTTCTGTGTGAATGAAAGTGATTTTCTTAGGCAAAACAGCATCAATATCAAAACGTGCTTCTACTGCTAATTCTGTCAAACGAATAGCTTTGTAAACTTGTTCAACCGTTTCTTTTAAATACTCGATGTTACGACGACCATTTGGAATAACTTTTTCCCAATCCCATTGGTCAACATAAATAGAGTGAATTGGATCTAATTCTTCTTCGTCTGGTCGGAGAGCTTTCATGTGTACGAAAAGCCCCTCTCCTTCATTGAAGCCAAAACGTGCTAAGGTATGACGTTTCCACTTAGCAAGTGAATGAACAACTTCATATTCAGCATCAGGAATACGTTTTACGTGCACTGATACAGGATTTTCAATACCATTCAAATTATCTTGCATACCATCCCCGACCTGACTAAGAATAGGGCCTTGCACTTCAACAATGCCAAGTTTATCAATCAAATATTGAGTAAAAGTATTCTTGACAAAAGAAAATCTCCTGCTGTTGATGAATAAAGCTTTTCTTCATATGCTCCTCCTTAAAAATTTTTTTAAATTTGAAATACCAAAATAATAATGAATAACGGTGAGGTTTATTTTGTATTTCGTGATCGCTTTACAATGATAGAGCTATTATACACCTAAGCTTTTAAAAAATAAATACTTTTTTGAAAATTTCTACAATATTTTTTAAATTTATGTCAGAAAACCTTACATATGTTTGGGATAAGTCAATCATATCAAGGAATTTCAGCTATTTTTACCAAAAAAATACAAGAAAAAAGACCTGAAAAAGTTGTGTGTGCAATCTTCTTCAAAGTCTTTTTATATTGTTAAAATGATTCTTTTTTAATAACTGTTATAATTTTCAAAAGTTTTCTAAAAAAGAATTTTCAGACCAAATATTATTCTTTATCATTCGTTTTGCGTAGTAAAACCAAGAAAATGATAGATAAGATGATTACGCTAAACCAACGAATAAATAATTAAATTCGTAGTCAGGGCGCAATATGATTGTAAAAATAGTTATTCCAAGAGGCATAAAGAGCACCGCTATTGTAAAGACAATTCCCAAAACACGCCTCAAATAATCGCATAAATTAACCATGTATTATCACTGATAAATGACAAGGCTATACAAGCTAGACCACTTAAAAAATCGCTCAAAATGATGATTTTCTTTCAACGAAAACGGTCAGCAATCACACCACCAAAAAGATTAAAAAGGACTCCCATAATGTTTTCAAGTGCTTGATATACCCCAACTAACACCATTGAATTCATATTCAAACTAGCTAAAAACGAATTGTTAACATAATCAAATAAAACATCTCCAATTTTTGAAATGGCGCTACTTGAAACAAGCAAACTAGTATTTTTTGCAATATTCTTTCAATTTTTTAAATAGAACACAAAAAAATCTTGCACTTTCGCACAAGATTTTACGATTTTATGTTCGAATCAATCAAGGTAATTAATTCTTTTGTCATACGGCGTGGTCCACGAATGTTAGTGACACCACATTTTTTCAGCACAGCGATTGGAAATTGGCTATCCGAAAAAGTTTGCAATAGCTCAATTTTCATTAGTTTTTTAATTGATTTTTCTTCTCGATAACCGCTATTTGGAATGTCGGATTCTAAGACACGGCAAAGGTAGCGAAGGGCGCGTGTTGGCGCCGTAATATAAATGACAACATAATCACCCACTTTAATACTGGCTTTTTGTGTCCAATTAATAATCGAATTTGCAGCAAATTCCGCATCGATATCGTAATATTTCAGATTGGCAGGGACAATCCAATAATCAGGCCCAGATAAGCTCCCAAGACTTTTCCCTGCAACTAAAGCTCTGCTATTTTCCACCAAAGAAAAAAGCAAATCATCCGAAACCGTCTCGTCCAGCACTAGCGACACCCACGATTTCTTGCTCATATGGTAAGACGGGTAAATGCCTCTTATTTCAAGCAATCGGGGCAAGTCTTTGGGGTTAACTTTGATATTGATAATCTCGATTTTCTGTTCCAATGCCTCTTTTGACCACGTTTCATCGCCCAAATCTAACTTTCCACGCGCAACCGTCATAATCAGCGCATACCACTTATGATTCAGCGGGTAACGGTAAGACGAAAACTTAGGATATTTTTCAAAAGGATGGTCATATATGTCGCCATATGTCGCTTGCAAGTAGTGTGCGAGACGATTGGTTTGTGGATTGAGAAATGGCAGAGCTTCAAAGCAAGCTACCGCCACACGTTCAAGCACCGCAAGATAAGCTTCTCTGACTTGCCCAACAAAATTTCCCATTGCTTGCACCACATGAATGGCAAGATATTCCTCGTTCAAATCAGTATCAATCACATGAGTTGACACCTCCCCATCTGCCGCCACATGGACACGCACTTCAAAAGCGCCGTCCAAAATAGTTTCGCGGAACTCATAACCATTTGTCGATTTGACAAAACCAAAAGGTAACAGTTTTTCAAAACGGATTCGTTTTTTTGCAAATATAGAAGGACCCAAATCACTTCCTCCTTTCACTTATAGCTATTATAACAAAAAAGGAAGTCAGAATAGATTTTGAACCGCTCCCTGTCAAGTAGACAGTCAAATAATAAAATGATTAAGCAACCTGATTCCTGAATTCAAAAGGAGTTAGGTTGTTTAATTTTGCTTGATACCGTTGTGTGTTGTAGAAATCAATGTAGGCTTCTACATCTGTGACTAGCTCATCATAAGTCTTATAGTTTTTGAGATGGTAAGACTCTGTCTTGAAATGCCCAAAGAAACTTTCAATCGGTGCATTGTCAATATATTTTCCCACACGTGACATAGACAAGGTCAGCCCAGCTTGTTGTGTGATATAGCGACATTCCTTCGAGGTGTACTGACTCCCCCGGTCACTATGGATAATTGGTGTAGCACCTGGATTGAGTTCTAAAGCCTTCTTAATCGTCTTTATAACCAGTGGATTATCATTTTTATGGCCAATCTCATAAGCGATGATAGAGCCATCATACAAGTCTTTGATAACGCTAAGGTAGGCTTTAGCACTTAGTGCATATTGAAGGTAAGTCACATCCGTGCACCATTTCTGATTGGGAGCTGTTGTGGTGAAATCACGATTAAGGATATTGTCTTCGTAAAATCTTCCTCCACCTTTGGTACAAGACTGTCTCACACGGCGAATAACAGAACGGATACCTAGTATTTTCATCAATCGACGAATACGTTTCTTGTTATAATTTGTGCCAAGCTAGCTGTTGATAAAGTTTGTCATACGGCGATAGCCTAGAATGCCATTGTAGTTCCTATGGAATTCCTTGATTTTCTTCATGAGCTTCTTATTCTCTGTCTCAGAAACTGTTTCTATGTGATTATGCCATTTATAGTAACCAGACCGTGACACCTTTAAGAGCTGACATAAGGTTTGAATGGGGATATCTGGTTTTTTATCATGATAGTCTTTGATGACTTGAAAGTCTTCTAAATGCTTACCTAACCTCACCGACGGTTGCGCCGTTTGACCTCTTCTAACTTTTTTAGCAGGTCAACCTCAATTTCTAGGAGATGATTACGCTCTTCCAATTGTTTAATCTTGAGTTGAAGTTGTTCAGCTTCGGTAAGATTGGGTTTACTCTCTAACGCTTTTCCACGTCTATCAAGTAGACCTTGAGAACCATCTTTTTCAAACTTACGCACCCAAGAATAAACCTGTTGGTAAGAAACACCAAACTTCTCAATAGCTGCTTGATAGTCTTTCCCATGTGCGATAGTATAGTTGACAATCTCTACACGCTCTTCAAATGTTGTCTGTCTTCCTTGCTTCATACGGCTATATCCTTTACTAGTAGCTTTTAAACCTTCACCACTATTATAGCGTTTTATCCATTTTTCAAGAACCGAATGAGCCGAAATATCATACTTTTGACAAATATCAGTAAGGGAACCTTTCCTATAAAGATAGTCTAGAACAGCTTGTTCCTTGACTTCTTTGAAATAGCTATTCCAAGTTCGACTTTCCTTTAGACCAACCACACCATCTTTTTCATACTTCATTTTCCAAGAGTTGATAGCTGACTCACTTACTCCGTACAGCTTACTGAGTTGGGAGACTGATTTCTCATGATTAAGTAATCGTTGAACAATCTCTAATTTCTCTTCTACAGATTTTGGACTTCTTTTGGACATATGAAAACTCCCCTTATAGTTTCTAGTGAATTTTTGTTTTTTCACTGTCTACTATATGGGGAGTATATCATTTCTTAACTTCCTTTTCTTTTTAAATAAGACGGTACTTTTGCAAAAGTTTTTCAATATCGGTACCTTCTGTCTTACGAAGGGCTTGTTTCAGGATAAATTTTTCCACGAAATTTAAATCCATATCAGTGATAGTTTTGCCATCACGCAGTGCAACTGTCGCATGAAGCAAGTCACGCACATCATAGGTGCTTCCCCAAACTTCTGGCACACCTCGGTCGATATCCAAGAGCGTGTAAACAGCTTCCATACCTGTCCGAATAGAATATTCGGTGGTAAAGATGGTATCACGCTGTGTTTCGGCGAATTGTCCTAAAAAGGCAAAGTTAACCGCACCATCTGGCACAACATTTGGACGATCTCCTTTTTCACGTGGCATAAAAAAGGCTGTTATGTAAGGCATCATACAAGGAACAGTTTTGGCACTGTGACGCGACAAATTATCAATTTCTGATACGGGCACTCCCATATGATAAAGCCATTCGGCACAAATTTCCTGACCAGTGCAATCGCGCATTGGTTTTTTGATATAGTCACCTTCCTTATCAGAAAATAACCCATAAACCCAAACCACTAATTCATTTTTAGCTTGGTTTCTAAATTGTGGTTGGCGGTTAACCGTCCAGCTCATCAGCCAACTTGAATCCTTAACAGTGACAATTCCGCCTGTAACAACCTTGCCTGAAAATGGATCACGCTTACAAATTTTTTGAATATAAGATGGAATCTTATCATCGATCGTCGTTACTGTGGCACTCATCCAATTAGATTGCTCGGGATCATAGCAGAATTTGTCTGGATGACCAAAGCTAGCATCTTGTGCCGCAATCTTCCGCCACATATCCCAACCGCCACCTGGACGAATCGCCTTGTTAAAGCTAGCAGGCTTATCTTGGCTACCATAACTTGAATTTTCAACACAGCCGCCATTGGTGATAAAGACCAAATCATTTTCAGTCAGGTCAATGCTGTCTTCTTCCCCCTCACGAATAACTTCAATCTTTTTAGCGACTTTCTTATCTTTTTGACAGTCAAAGAGGACATTGACAACTTTAGTATTGTAATGGAAAACAACGCCAAAAGATTCCAGATACTTGACCATCGGCAAAATCATAGATTCGTATTGATTGTAACGGGTAAAACGCAGAGCTGTGAAATCAGGCAAACCACTGATATGATGGATAAAGCGCTTGATATAAAGCTTCATTTCCAAAGCAGAATGCCAATTTTCAAAAGCAAACATGGTTCGCCAATAAAGCCAGAAATTGGAATCAAAAACCTCATCATCAAAAACTTCATTGATTCGTTTGTTATAAAGATCTTCATCAGGTGTAAAGAAGAGTTTCATAATTTCCATAGCTGCCTTGTCAGACAAGCCAAACTTCTTATCTGTATGAGCATCTTGACCTTGTTTTTCAGTCGCGCGGCAGAGCGAGTAGTTAGGGTCTGCTTTATTGAGCCAATAATATTCATCCAAGACACTGACGCCGTCAGTTTCAATGGAAGGAATTGAGCGGAAAAGATCCCACATGCATTCAAAATGATTGTCCATCTCACGGCCGCCACGCATGACATAGCCAATATCACTGTATTGATAACCATCACAGGCCCCGCCAGGAATCGGATCCTTTTCTAAGATATGAACTTGCTTACCAAGCATTTGCCCATCACGAACAAGAAAGCATGCTGCTGAAAGAGCAGCTAAGCCAGAACCTATGATATAGGCCGATTTGTGATCAACACCAGCTGGCTTTTGAGGACGAGCAAAAGCTTCATAATTACCACTAGAATAATACATTTTGAATACCTCTCATCTTTTTTACTTATCTCTATTGTAAAAGCCTCCCCACCTAAGAACAATAAACAAAAAAGCTTAAATGATAATTTTTTTATCATTTAAGCATATTTGATAAAAAGCAGAGCTATCTCCCTTTAGTATCATAATGTTGCAGAGCAGCCACAATATTACCATGCACCAAAATTGCCAGACGATTGACCAAGTCTTGAGGGTCTTCTCTCATGTCCTTTTTAATCCAATCCAACATGAGCCCGACTAGGGCATACTTGTAAAAGTCTGCTATAAAGCCCTTATCTTCAGTGCTGACGCGTAAACTAACTGCCTTTTCCTCAACCACATCAATCATGAGCTGATAGGTCAACTGATAGAGATAGGTTCAATCTGCTCCCGACTCACCGAATGGTAAACATTAAGGATAAAAGGCTTATTTTCCCTGACTGCTTTAAAAATATCCAGCAGCCCTTCCTCCCAGCTATCATAATGCCTATTTTCACCAAGAGCCTTTTGCGCATCTTCCTCACAAGACCACTCTACTAAATCATAAATGTCCTTGAAGTGATAATAAAAAGTCATCCGACTAATCCCACAGTCATCCGTAAGATCCTGAATCGTAATCTTAGGCAGAGGCTTTTGTAGCAACAAGTGCTTCAAAGACGCTTCCAAAGCTTTTTTCGTTATTTGTGCCATAGTTTCCTCTTTCAATACTTTTATTATACCAAAAATTAAATAAAGCACCCACTGAAATAGCATGGCTGAAAAGTTTGAGAAAGGAAACACTCATTTTGACTGATAGAGGTTCTCCCTACTCACCAAAACATCAATACAGGCAAATACTTCCGCATCAATTCAAATGATGACCTTTGTCACGGTAACAGTCACTAAAACCATGACTTGAAGACATAATAAAATGAACTAACTGATATTGTCAGCTAGTTCAGGAGATTTTGACGATATCTCGGGTCTAACTTAAAAAGGGGGCACAATCTGCGCTCATATCAAACAAGACCATCTTTTTACCCCAACTTCTCCATCTCTTTAATCCTTTCCACTGTTGCGTCGTATTTGGCTTGGTAGTCAACTTGTTTGTCACGTTCTTTTTGGACAACTTCTGGTTTAGCGTTAGCGACGAATTTTTCGTTACCAAGTTTGCGAGCAACCATGTCCAATTCTTTTTGCCATTTAGCAAGTTCTTTGTCAAGACGTGCCAATTCTTCTTCAACGTTAAGAAGGTCAGCAAGTGGCAAGAAGATTTCAGCACCAGTGATAACGCTAGACATTGCCAATTCTGAAGCTTCGATATCAGAAGAAATTTCAAGTTTTTCAGGGTTTGTGAAACGTTTGATATAGTTCACATTGCTGTTGAAGAAGTCTTCCAATTCTTTGTCGCTTGTTTTCACAAGAAGTGTGATTGGTTTGCTTGGTGCAACGTTCACTTCGCTACGTGCGTTACGAACGGCACGGATAAGGTCTTTAAGACTTTCAACACCTTTGTGCGCAGCTTCATTTTCAAATACTGGGTTAACAGTTGGGTATTCAGCTGTTACGATTGAACCTTCAGAAATTTGTTCAAAGATTTCTTCAGTTACGAATGGCATGATTGGGTGAAGCAAACGAAGGATTTTATCAAGTGTGTAAAGAAGAACTGAACGAGTGATAACTTTTTCGTCTTCATTGTCGCTGTAAAGAACTTCTTTAGTCAACTCAACGTACCAGTCAGCAAATTCATCCCAGATGAAATTGTAAAGGATGTGACCAGCTACACCAAATTCAAATTTATCAAAGTTTTCAGTGACTTTAGCGATTGTTTCATTCAAGTTATGAAGGATCCAACGGTCAGTAACGTTACCAGCTGTACCAGCAGCAACTTTTTCAACGTTGGCGCTAGCTTGTTCCAGTGTAAGATTTTCATTGTTCATCAAAATGTAACGAGAAATGTTCCAGATTTTGTTAATGAAGTTCCAAGCAGCATCCATTTTTTCGTAAGAGAAACGAACGTCTTGACCTGGTGCAGAACCATTTGACAAGAACCAACGAAGGGCGTCAGCACCGTATTTTTCGATAACGTCCATTGGGTCAATACCGTTACCAAGTGATTTAGACATTTTACGTCCTTGTTCGTCACGGATAAGACCGTGGATAAGCACGTTTTCAAATGGACGGCGTCCTGTGAATTCCAATGATTGGAAAATCATACGTGATACCCAGAAGAAGATGATATCATAACCAGTTACCAATGTTGAAGTTGGGAAGTAACGTTTGAAGTCTTCTGCTTCTGTATCAGGCCAACCCATTGTTGAGAATGGCCATAGAGCTGAACTGAACCAAGTATCAAGAACGTCTTCGTCTTGAGTCCATCCGTCACCTTCTGGAGCTTCTTCACCGACGTACATTTCACCTTCAGCATTATACCATGCTGGGATTTGGTGACCCCACCATAATTGACGAGAAATAACCCAGTCGTGAACATTTTCCATCCATTGAAGGAAAGTATCGTTGAAACGTGGTGGGTAGAATTTCACTTCGTCATCAGTGTCTTGGTTAGCAATGGCATTTTTAGCCAATTGATCCATTTTAACGAACCATTGTGTTGACAAACGAGGTTCAACTGGCACACCAGTACGTTCTGAGTGACCAACGCTGTGAACCATTTTTTCGATTTCAACAAGCGCACCGATTTCTTCCAATTTTTTAACGACAGCTTTACGTGCTTCAAAACGGTCCATACCAGCAAATTCACCAGCAAGTTCGTTCATTGTACCATCGTCGTTCATAACGTTGATTTGTGGCAAGTTGTGACGTTGACCAACTAGGAAATCGTTAGGGTCATGTGCAGGAGTGATTTTAACCACACCAGTACCGAATTCTGGGTCAGCGTGTTCGTCACCAACGATTGGAATAGCTTTGTTAACGATTGGAAGGATAACATTTTTACCAATCAAATCTTTGTAACGGTCATCATTTGGGTTAACCGCAACGGCAACGTCACCAAACATTGTTTCAGGACGAGTTGTTGCCACTTCAAGGCTACGTGAACCATCTTCCAACATGTAGTTCATGTGGTAGAATGCACCTTCGACATCTTTGTGGATAACTTCGATATCAGAAAGAGCTGTACGAGCTTTTGGATCCCAGTTGATGATAAATTCACCACGGTAAATCCAACCTTTTTTGTAAAGTTGAACAAAGACTTTACGAACTGCTTTTGACAAACCTTCGTCAAGGGTGAAACGTTCACGTGAGTAATCTACAGAGATACCCATCTTACCCCATTGTTGTTTGATTGTTGATGCGTATTCATTTTTCCATTCCCAAACTTTATCAAGGAATTTTTCACGACCAAGGTCGTAACGTGAGATACCATCTTCAGCAAGACGTGCTTCAACTTTTGCTTGTGTTGCGATACCAGCGTGGTCCATACCTGGCAACCACAAAGTATCAAAACCTTGCATACGTTTTTGACGGATAATAATATCTTGCAAAGTTGTATCCCAAGCGTGACCAAGGTGAAGTTTACCTGTAACGTTTGGTGGTGGAATAACGATAGAATACGGATGAGCTTTCTTATCGCCAGAAGGCTTGAAAACATCCTCATCTAACCATTTTTGATAACGCCCAGCCTCAACCTCAGCTGGGTTATATTTTGGTGAAAGTTCTTTTGACATAATGTGTCCTTTCTACATTTTTTCAATATCATTTAATTTTTGTAAAATAAGCTGTGCTGATTCACGAGCGGATAGCTCGGTATTATTGATTTTATAATAATACTTAAGAAATTCTGGTGACTTCTCTGGATTAAATTGGGCAAATGTCATCGTTGACAAAATATCATTTTCAGACCATTCCAAATCACGTTTTAATGGTTTGCACTGCAAGCGATGCTCAGTACGATTACGCCGAAGCCGTTCAGTTAAAATCCGTTTCAAGTTCTACAAACAAGACCTCTCTATTAAATGAGTGAAAAACAGCTTGAATCTGTCTCAAAAAATCAATATCATTTGAATCATTAAAATCAATCACAACAGTAAAAATAAGAGGTTTATTGCTCTGAGCAAAAGCTTCAAAAAAATTCATTCTAATTTTCCGAATGAGTTCAGTTGAGATAGACCCATATTCCATAAAACGCCTAACAAAATCAATGCGATCATGATTATGAAACAAAGTCATATTGGTCATCTTTTCAATTTCTTGACCAATCGTCATCTTACCTGAAGCTTGTGCACCAATAATAACAAGATTCATCATCTCCCCTCCCACTCACTTTTCAACAATCCATAGCGCAACAGGTCACAACGTTTTCCTTGTGCGTCTTTGCGGTCGCGGATTCGAGCTTCGAGGGTGAAACCTAGTTTTTCAGCAATACGTTGGCTTGCTTTGTTGTAACCATAACATTCAATTTCAATTTTGTGGAGATTGAGTAGGGTAAATCCAACTTTCAACAGCGCACGCGCAGCTTCTGGCACGAGCCCTTGACCCCAATAATCTGGATGAAGCAGATAGCCCATTTCAAGAACATCATCAGCATGGCGCTTATTAAAATCAACCGAACCAATGACTTTATTTTTCCCTTTTAAGCAAATACCATAACCAGACGGCATCTTCTGCTCAAGCCAGCACTTTGGTATAATGTTTTCAAGATAATATGCCTCTGCTTCCACACTTTCTGCAGGTGGAAAACCAGCTGGCCAAGTCACTTCTGGCAAGCTCGCATAAGCAAAAATATCATCAGCATCTGAAACCAGACGTTGACGCAAATATAGCCGTTCTGTCTCAATATCAGGAAGTTTACTGTCCTTAATCTGACCCCAGATTTTAATCATAAGTTCTCTACCATTTTGGTGGTAAAAAATCGCCCCTGTCTTTCGACAGGGACGAACTTTTTATAAATCCGCGGTACCACCCACATTCGAGTGACTAGCACTCGCAACTTGATTATTCAGTTACAACGTTCAGCAACCAGTCTTAATATTTGTACGGATTTCTCAACCACACCGCTCTCTGTAACAAATGTTTTTTAAGACACCTCTGAATGTTTTTATTTTAACAGATTTAGTCAGCTAACGCAAATAGATTAAGCTTTGAAAGCTACACCATTTTCTTTCAATTTATTAACAGTTGCTGGACCAACTCCTTTAAAGGCCAAAACGTCTTTTTCAGTAAAGTTTTTGAAATCGGAAACTGATTTAATCCCTTCATTATAAAGTGTTTCAATAAGTTTTGGTCGAATGCCCTCTACGGCAGAAATCGCTGAAAATTCTTCCAAACTAAGAGTCGCTTTTGAAACAACATTAGTAGCTACTTTAGCAGCTGCTTTGATAATGCCTGCGCGTTTCAATTTCAATAAGTACTCTTTTTTTCGATTCTTTTTCTTTGCCATTTTAGTAATTTCTCTCCCCTAAAAGATTATCTGGTAATTCGTGGAAACCTTTTCCGGCTTTATAATTAGCAAATTTGCCTTGGATAAATTTGTAAGCATCTAACTTACTTTCATAACGGATGTAGCATCAGCTGCGCGTTCATCCTTGTCTTCTTCCACAATCTTACGACTAGCTTCCATCGCCATTTCGTTGATTGCGATTTGTGAATCTACCCAAGCTTCAAATTCTTTTAAAAATTCTTGTTCGTAAGTCATAAACACCTCTCGTCTGATTTCCTAGGTCATATTATAACACAAACATAGGCAAAAAGAGAAGTTTGTAAAGGATTTGTAACATGATTTCCACGAATCATTTCTTTTTACAGGGAAATTTTCTGAAAAAACTATTTTTTAGTGAATCATCTTGTTTTTTCCAGAGTTTTTAAGTAAAATATTAAAAATCTTTTGAAATTCAAGGAGGATGTGTTGGCATGATTTTATCACAATTTGACCATCAGCAAACGGCGATTATTAACCCAGAAGATGTCATCCAGCTTTGCCAGATTTTCCCAAAACCGCTGTAACCTGTTTTGCAAGAGGAACTTTCGCACGAATCTTAGCTGAATTTCCTCACCGTGAAATCGCAAAAACAAGTATCGCAAATTTGGAAATTCCAATCTATGAGCTAAATTTTCAGGGTCAAAAAATTGCTTTTTTCAACTCCTATGTTGGGGCAAGTGGCTGTGTTGCTATTTTAGAGGATATTATTGCTATGGGTGCTGAAAATATCCTTGTTTTTGGCACGTGTGGTGTCCTAGACAGCAATATCAAAGAAACCTCAATCATCATTCCTACAAGCGCTATTCGCGACGAAGGCACAAGCTATCACTACGCTCCGCCAGCAAGTGAAATTGCGCTCAATCACACCTATCGCAAACAGTTTAAACAGTTTCTTGACGCGCAAAATATCTCCTATACAGAAGGAAAAGTTTGGACAACTGACGGCATTTACCGTGAAACCCATCAAAAGACGGCAAATCGAAAGACACAAGGTGCTATCGCCGTTGATATGGAATGCTCTGCGATTGCCGCATTTGCCAACTTCCGCAAGATTAATCATTTTCAATTCTTTTATTCGGCTGACAATCTAGATGCCGAAGCTTGGGAACCTCGAACTTTGGCTAACGATGCTGACCTTGAAACCAAAGACCGTATTGCAAACATTGCTTTAAGTTTTGCCGTTGAATTATTCCGTTAACATCATTATAATAGTGATAATTTTTTTCGAAAAGAGAAGAAACATGGAGATTAAATTTAAATCATTTACTGATGAAGATACCGCTCAAGCCATTGCGATTTAGAATCAAGTCGTGACCGACGGAGTAGCCTTTCCACAAACTGAAACCTTAACTCTTGAGACAGGAAAAGCCTTTTTCAAAGCCCAAACTTACACAGGCGTTGCCTACCAAGCAGATACTGGACAAATTGTCGGTCTGTATATTCTTCACTTAAATAATGTGGGACGTTGTGGACATATTTGCAACACCAGCTACGCTGTTGATAGTCATTTTAGTGGACAACATATCGGTGAAAAACTCGTCCGACGTTCTATGACGACTGCCAAAAAATTAAGATTTAGAATTCTTCAGTTCAATGCCGTTGTCAAATCAAACCATGTTGCACTTACCCTCTATCCAAAATTAGTCTTCCACCAACTTGGAACAATTCCAACAGGATTTCTCAATAAAAAGCATCCTGATATTACCTTTATGCTAACCTAGCAGGAGGCTTTTTGTTATTTTGTTCAAGCTATCCGTTCAAATAAAAGTAACCAGTATAGTACAAAAATAATAATTTTCAAGTCTTGCAAAACACAAAATATAGTGCTAAGATTTTATACAGAGTACAAGATATTGTGTTTAATATGCAGTTTCAACAAGAATGATTTCTTGCCACTACCCACTACATAGATAATACTTAGAGGAAGGAGGCTATCTTCTTATTTCCACAATACCGTAACTCCCACCAAACATTTACTACCATTTTCTAAATAGATGCTCAAATCTATTTCCATAACTATTCTCACTTACATTAGCATATTGGAGGTGCATTACCATCGTGATTATTCTAGCAGGAATGATAGGAGTTGGAAAAACTACCTACACTTCTCTTTTAGCCAAAGAATTAGGCACAACAGCTTTCTTCGAACCTGTTGATAACAACCCTATTTTAGATAAATATTATGAAGACCCTGAAAAATACGGCTTTGCTTTGCAGATTTATTTTCTAAATAAACGCTTTAAAGCCATTAAAAAAGCTTATGATACTGATAATAATGTCTTAGACCGTTCCATCTACGAAGACGCTCTCTTTACGTATATCAATACCCTTCAAGGCAGTATCAGCGAACAAGAATATAAGATTTACCTAGAATTGTTAGATAACATGATGGAGGAGATTGACGGACTTCCTAAAAAATCCCCTGATTTGCTCATTTACCTCGAAGGCAGTTTTGACCACATCATGAACAACATCAAAAAACGTGGACGTGATTTTGAACAGCCTGATAATGCTAATGGGCTCACTGATTACTACAAACTCCTTCACACACACTACAACAGCTGGTATGAAAACTACCAATACAGTCCTAAAATGAAAATCAACACCGACCATATCGATGTTACAAAATCGGAGGACTGGGTAAAAGTTTATCAAATGATCCGTCAAGAAATGAAATCAATTGGAATTGGAGATTAACATTTTTTGAAAAAATAATTATCACTTAAAAATTCTTTCAACCTTGCATGGAATACACTAAAGAAAAACTGTTTGTCATTATCGCTTTTCTGGCATCACTTAGCTTTACCCTCTATGGCATGTTACCGACACTAGTCACAGGTGATTTTACCGCCTTAAATACTCTCTCAATTATCATGTCAATCTTTGGCTTTATCGGAACATGGACTTTGGCGCTCCAATGGTAGCCACCTTTAAGGCAAATGGGATTCAAAACATCGCTGGGATTTTAGTTGCTAGGTTGCAAGGCATTTACGGTGATATGTTTATAAGTTTTTATTATCTCGTAACCGAATTTGTCAGGCATTACAGTTAGAAAAAACGCTGTAATGATAATGGTGAACTTGTTGTCGATAAAAAATTCGGAGCCAAAGACGTTTTTCTCGCTATCTTCTTTTGGACAATTGGACTTGGCTTTCTGTCTTACTGGATGGGTGGATAAAAAATTGTCCTCGATGCTTTGACAAACGGACTATCATTCACTGCTCAACAACGACAAGTAAAAGGGCACCTTGATGGCTACTACATTTGGCTTTTGGTTGACTTTCTTAGTTTTATGCTATTTATTTCCATTGGAAACCAAATCGTCGCTTTCAGCTACCTCAGCATGTTTGCTCAAGGATTGGTTGAGATTATGATTTGGAAGAAAGGCAAAGGACAAGCTTAAATTTTCACTAAAAAAAGCCTCAAGCGAGGCTTCCAAACTATCTTTGCCGCCACCGAGAATTGAACTCGGAACGGAGCATTACCATTGCTCTATTATACCATTTAACTATAGCGGCTACCTACTTATAGTAACATGAAATCACTTTCCTAGCAAGAAAAAGTTATCAAATTCATTCTTATCAAACTACTCCACTAAACCTGCATTTCATGTTTATAAATAAAAGTTTAACTCAGAATATGAGTTAAGCTTTTTGTATAACTTCATGAATTGATTTGACAGGTTTTACATGGTTATCGTGCTCACCTAACATTTTTTCCATCCAAATCATATCATACCAATGATTAAATTTATAGCCAGACTGGTGAAATTTTCCGACTAACTGGTAACCAAGGGCACGGTGGAATTTTTCACTGCCATTTGTCAAATAAGCATCTTCTGTCTCAGTTGAAGCAATGCAAGCATTGAGATTCAAAATTCCCATTTTTATCAAGTATTCTTCCAAAGCACGGTAAATTTGACGTCCTACACCTTTTCCACGCACAGCCTTGTCCAAATACACCGTTGCCTCAGCCGACCAAGCATAAGCAGCTCTTGGATGAAAAGATGACGCGTAAGCATAACCCAAAATCTGCCCTGCCTCTTCTGCTACCAAATACGGATAAAAAGCCATAATAGAGCGCATTCGTTTCTGAAATTCCTCTAAACTTGGCACCTCATACTCAAAAGTAATAGCCGTCTTTTCAACATAATAACGATAAATAGCAAGTAAATCTTTGGTATCCTCTAAACGAGCCAAACGAATGATAACTGTCATATTTCCCAAAATACCCTCTCGAACGTAATTTTTTCACCAGTATATCGAGAAAATCCTTTACTGTCAAAAATAAAGCGACACCTTTCGTTAGCTATTTTCTACTCTTAAAACGTTATTTACTCTGTTCGAATAACCAATCACGCATCAACTTGTTATTGCTTCTGTCCATATTTGCTATATGTGAATTTATCCAATAGATATTTTCAATTTTTTGCCTAAAACAGAAATCACTTACGCACTAATTTCACTACCGCTTCTGTCCGTGCGGTATGCGGAAACATATCCACCGACTGAATGTAATGAACGTCGTAAACTTTACTCAACTTGACCAAATCTCGAGCTAACGTTGCGGTATTACATGACACATAAACCATTTTAGCAGGCTGATATTTCAAAATAGTATCCAAAAGCTTATCATCAAGTCCCGTACGTGGTGGGTCAACAATCAAAGCATCTGCACGATAACCTTCCTTGTACCACTTAGGAATAATATCCTCTGCGCGCCCAGCTTCGTAGTGAGTATTCTCAAAGCCCATACGTTGCGCATTTTTCTTGGCATCAGCAATCGCCTCTGGAATAATATCCATACCGCGAACGCTCTTCACCTTAGCTGCAAATGCAAAACCAATTGTCCCAACACCACAATAAGCATCAATAACATGGTCATTTTCTGAAACATCAAGCGCTGCAACAGCTTGGCCATACAACACTTCTGTTTGCTGTGGATTCAACTGGTAAAAAGCTCGTGGCGAAAGCAAAAATTGATAATCTAAAACTTCCTCGGAAATATCAGCATTTCCCCAGATAACTTCAGTTTTTTCACCATAAATTTCACTTGATTTAGAACGGTTAACATTAACAGCAATTCCTTTAATCATATCAAATTCAGCCGTTAATTGCTTAATGACAGGGGCTAAAAAAACATCTCGACTAGTGATAAAAATCAGCTGCACTTGATTAGTCGCAATAGCTTTACGAATCATAACCGTACGCACCCCAGCAATTTTACGTTCATCGTAAATTGGAATGCGGTGCTTTTCTAAAAGTTCAGTCACACGATTAATAATCGCTTGCGTCAATTCATCTTGCACCAAGCAATCTCTAATATCAACCAAACGATGACTACCTTCTTCAAAAAGACCAGATTTTACACTTCCTTTAAATGAACGTGTTTGAAATTGCAACTTGGCACGATAATGATATGGCACCTCCATACCAAGCGTATGGCGAATATCATAATTCTCGTAGCCAGCAGGCTTAAATTTTGTCAACGACTGAGCAATCACATCATCCTTAAACTCTAACTGCTTATCATAACGAAGATGCATGATTTGACAACCACCACATTTTCGATAAATCGGACACGCAGGCTCCACACGAAATTTCGATTTTTTATTAATGGTTATCAGTCTTGCTTGTGCAAAATTACGTTTAACCGCTGTAATCTGACAAAAAATATCCTCACCCTTCAAAGCACCTGGGACAAACACCAAGGTTTTCTTATAAAATCCAATCCCTTCACCATTGATTCCCATACGCTTAATTTTCAAAGGAATTTTTTGCTTTACTTTTAAATTCATTAGTGACTAAATATGACTCCTATATCTTTTAAATTTTCTATCGTAACTTTTCCAATTTTCGGCAAATCCAAAATCTCTTCTTCAGACCATACCTTGAAATCATTGATGCTATAAATACCATTTTCGTCAAAGACATCAAGCTGCGCTGTCGTCAAAAAATCAAGCTCATCCAACAGTATATCCATTACCATATCCAAACAATAACTGCTCAAATACCCCGAAAGATAACTTGCTGCTCTCTCCAGCAACGGCAAAACAAGACGAAACGCCGCATAAACAACCTCAATATCATTTCCAGCATACTCAAGTTTTAAACCAGAATTATCTTCTGCCAAGATCTTGCTCAATGACAAATCCGAACGTAAACAAAAGTCCTCAAATCCCTCAACTTCATCAAATAATCGTTTGAGCAATTCATGAGCAGTAAAATCATCATCCGCAAGAATCGCACCAATCAAAAGAAGCGTTTGTAGCAAATAATCATGTTCATAAGAAACACAATTCTCACAAAAAGCCTTAGCTGATGCATAATCCGACATCAAAATATAAAGTGACACAATTTCATAATGACAACCATGGTCACCATTTTCATCAAATTTATTTAACTCCTCAAACTGTGTTAAAGCCTTTTGATAAAGTCCATTTACCTTATAAAGTGATGCTAATCTCAATTTTTCACTAAAAAAAGCAAAAGACATTTGTTCAGAATTCCCAACCAAAGAATCGAGCATCTCTTCAAGAGCCTTGATATCAAAATACAAATCATCCGACAATCGAACACCTCTAGGCACAACTTGTTCATCTCTTTTGCCAGCAAAATCAAGCACATCATCGTCAAACATGAAATCATCCAAATCCCAAAAATCTTCCCCTGCTAACTCAGAAAGCTCTTTTTTCTGAAGAATTGTCTCCCAATCAATTATTTTATTCTTATCACCTTTCATCATCTCACCCTCCCATCTCTACACTTTAATTCTAATCCCTTCTATTTTAACATTTTTGTTATAATGAATATATGAAAATCACTAAAATTGAAAAGAAAAAAACGACTTTATCTTTTAGAAATCGACGCTGATGATAAACTTTACGTTACAGAAGACACTATTGTTCACTTCATGTTAAGTAAAAATATGGAAATTGACGAAGCAACACTCAAAGACATTCAAAAGTTTGCTCAGTTTTCTTATGGCAAAAATCTAGCGCTTTATCACATTTCTTTTAAACAACGCACAGCTGCTGAAGTCAAAAAATACCTTGAACAGCATGAATATTGACAGCCCTTATATCCCTGAAATTCTTGAAAATCTCAAAAAGAAAACTGGATTAACGACGAGCAATACGTTGAGACGTATTTATCACAAAATCTCAATACAGGTGACAAAGGTGCCTACGTTTTAAAACAAAAACTCATTCAAAAAGGAATTAATTCCCAACTCATTGACCAAAAATTAGCCAATTTAGACTTCTCACCTCTCTCCGAAAAAGTAGCTCAAAAACTTCTCCGAAAATATCAGCATAAACTCTCAACAAAAACACTTAAAGATAAAATCATTCAAAATATGATGAATAAAGGTTTTTCCTATTCAGAAGCCAAAATAGCTTTTGAAAACCTTGAAGTTGAAAAAGATAGCGAACAAGAATTTGAATTACTTTATAAAGAACTCGATAAACAATATCGAAAATATAGTAAAAAATATGATGGCTACGAATTAAAACAACGGCTAACCCAGTCACTCGCACGAAAAGGATTCAATTTTGATGACATAGCCAGCGCCCTCAGAGACTATTTATAGAAATAAATAACATTTCTAAGTGTCTTTTTTCAGAAAATTATGATAAACTATAACAGATAAGTTTAATTGTAGAAAGTTGGTAAGGCATGAAATTACCTAAGGAAGGCGACTTTATTACAATTCAAAGTTATAAGCATGATGGTAGTTTGCACCGCACATGGCGCGACACTATGGTACTAAAAACAACAGATAATGCTGTTATAGGAGTTAACGATCATACACTAGTCACAGAAGGTGATGGGCGACGTTGGGTTACGCGAGAACCAGCTATCCTTTATTTTCATAAAAAATACTGGTTTAACATTATTGCTATGATAAGAGATAACGGTGTTTCATACTACTGCAATCTTGCCAGTCCATACGTTATGGATGAGGAGGCTCTTAAGTATATTGACTATGATTTAGACGTCAAAGTCTTTGCAGATGGCGAAAAAAGACTACTTGACGTCGATGAGTACGAATTACATAAGCAAGAAATGGGCTACTCTCCAGACATTGATTTTATTCTAAAAGAGAATGTCAAAATTCTCGTTGACTGGATTAATAATGGCAAAGGACCGTTTTCACAAGCCTATATTAATATTTGGTACAAACGTTATCTTGAACTGAAGAATCGTTAAAAGTTGCAAGCACTCCTTTTTGGAGTGCTTTTACACTACTTGAAAGGAGTAACTCACAATGGCATTTGAAAAAAACAAAGAACGTTATGCAAGCTTTGGCGTCACTACTAGCTTACCACATGAAATTATAGATACATTTTGGGATTTATTAGACCACTACCTAAAAAATGTTGTCCCACTTGACCCCATTTTAACATTTAGACTAGCTAATAATCATAACAATGTAACGTTTGAATATCACGACAGCAAACGAAAAATCTTCATTGGTTTTGATTACAACTTCCCGTTTGATCCCTTTTTCCCAGAAATCGTACACATTATTGACCAAGCAGGCGTAGAAACACTCCTACTCCCACACGAACTTGATTAATAATAAAACTCTCTACTATACTAATTGAACTACATCCCAATCGTTAGATTTTATGCCTAACTTTTGGATTCAGTACAAATTGTGTAGAGAGTTTTTATATATCTAAAACAAAATAGTTTTTGTCCGCCTGCGTTAGCATTGTTTTGGAACCATTCGAAACAGCACATCTCAAAAAATCTCTGTAACTTTTGAGTAGAATCCCAACTACTAAAATCGAAACAAAACCAAAAAGAAAGACCAAGTAGTCTTCCCCAACCATCTTAAAAAATAAA
>ENA-OQBT01000452-OQBT01000452.1-human-gut-metagenome-genome-assembly--contig:-NODE-452-length-25108-cov-3.075457_pt1 | contig 25108 bp, 27 predicted proteins | sample MGYA00242749_ERZ504557 | MGnify/ENA primary metagenome ERZ504557 (study PRJEB26092, sample SAMD00036243) | human gut metagenome | host: Homo sapiens | study: EMG produced TPA metagenomics assembly of... | reverse complement strand
TTCGCACAAAAAAGGATTAGCAACCTTTCGAAAATGACACGTTCCTAATTCCCTTTTATTTTCCTATCCTATTCCATTTCTTTCCTTCTCAAAATATCAAACCTATCCAATTCCACGCCAAGATCAATCCACAATTTCTGCTTCGGATGCGGCGCACTCTCCATCTGGTTCCCTTCATCATCCCAGATCCCCTTCACCGTAACGCGGACATTCTCCCCATCCGGTTTCATCACTTCAATCTCTTCCCCAACCGAAAACTTATTCCTCTGCTCAATCGCATATCTGCTTTTTTCATTCTTCTCCCCAACAATCCCCAGATACGTATACTCCTTCACATACGTATTACTATCATAAATCTGGCTCTCATGATCCGGCTTCCCATAGAAAAATCCCGTAGTAAACTGCCTGTACGTACAGTTCGAGATCTGATCCCGATACCACTCCATATTCTCCTCATACTTCTTAGGGCTCTCCAGATAATCATCAATTGCCTTCCGATACGTCCTTGCCACCGTCGCCACATACAGCGCCGTCTTCATTCTTCCTTCAATCTTATAACTGTCAATCCCCGCATCCAACAAATCCGGGATATGCTCAATCATACAAAGATCTTTCGAGTTAAAGATATACGTCCCTCTCTCATTCTCATACACCGGCAGATACTCCCCCGGTCTGGACTCTTCCACGACCGCATACTTCCACCGGCACGGATGGGTGCAGGCGCTGGTTCGCATCTCTTCCCGTGAAATAATTGGACAGCAGACATCTTCCCGAGTACGAAATACACATCGCCCCATGAATAAACGTCTCGATCTCCATCTCCTCCGGAATGTACTCCCGAATCTCTTTGATCTCCGCCAGCGACAGCTCCCTCGCCGTCACGACGCGCTTCGCACCCTGCTCATACCAGAACTGATACGTCCCATAGTTCGTATTATTCGCCTGTGTACTGATATGCCGCTCAATCTCCGGGCACACTTCCATGGCGATGCGATAGACTCCCGGATCGGAAATAATCAGTGCATCCGGCCCGATCTCTTTCAATTCGGCAAAGTAATCCCGCACACCCTCCAGATCCTGATTATGTGCCAGAATATTCGCGGTGACATACACTTTCACTCCATGCGCATGCGCAAACTCCACGCCTTCTTTCATATCTTCCATCGAAAAGTTCTTCGCCTTCGCGCGGAGTCCGAAGACTTCTCCGCCGATATATACGGCATCTGCGCCGAAGATCACTGCTACTTTTAATACTTCCAGACTGCTGGCTGGAACCAGTAATTCCGGTTTTCTCATGTTGTTTCCTCTCTCTTCTCATGGCTTTTCATCGTGATCGCGATTCCATCTCCCAGCGGCACGACCGATGTCAGCAGCCCTTCATTGTGTGTCAGTTCAAATAAGTATTCCCGCATCCGTTTGTGGATCGTGCGGTTCCGGCGTTCCACGGCGAAGCGGGATTCGATGACGTCGCCGTCCTGCAGCACGTTGTCGGTGATCAGTACGCCGTTCTTATCAAGGACACGCAGGACTTCCGGCAGGAAGTGGATGTACTGTCCCTTAGCGGCGTCCATAAAGATAAAATCGTATGGGCCGTCCAGGGTTTTTAAGACTTCTGCAGCGTCTCCCGGGATCAGCGTGATGCGGTCGCGAAGCCGGATTTTTCGAAGTTCTCCCGTGCGATCGGGATGCGTTTTTCGTAATTTTCTATTGTGGTAATCTCTGCGTCCGGTTCGCCGTACTGTGCCATGAAAACAGCAGAGAATCCTACGGCAGTTCCTACCTCCAGGATTCTCTTTGGCTGTTTCATCTTTAAGAATACTTTTAAAAAGCTCTGCATTTCACGGCGAATGACCGGCACCCGATCCTGTTTGGCCGTCCGCTCCAGATTTTCCAGAAACGGGGTGTGGCCGGTGTCCAGGGAATTGATGTAGGTTACCATTCGTTCGTCTATTATCATGTAAGATTCCTCTTGTTTTGCAAACGTGCGTTATTCCGCAGACGGCTGTCCTTCGGTGTTGACGCCCGCCAGGATTTCCAGCATTTCATCGACGGTCTGTGCGGTGTTCAGCACGTAGGAACCGTCCTTGATGCCGCCGTAGTAGCCGGACAGGCGGTACTGGACTTCGAAAACCAGAAGGCTTTCGTCGATCAGTCCGTTGTCTTTCAGGAGTTCGCCAAGTTCTTTCGCCTCCATGCCGGAACGCACCTGTACGGTGACTTCCTTTCCTTTTCCTCTGGATGCGACTGGCTCCTCGGCAAACACGTCATGTCCAAACTGATATGAAGTTTTCGCTGCCAGAATGATCACAAGAATCACGCAGACGTAAATGAGCAGGCGCACGGTTCCTTTCGCACCTGTCAGCGCTGCTCGGTATCCGGCATCCCTTTTCTTTTCGGACATGGGCGCTCTCCTTTTGATTTTCGGTTTTAGATTTCCGGTACTCCGATGCGGATTTCTTCTGAAATACGGTCCTGCACCTTCTGTACCATCTTACAGACCTCAAGCTCCGCCTCAAGATAAGCGTTTGCCTTCTCGCTTTTGCGGAGTGCGTAGGAATCCCGCTCCAGGGAATCTACCGCATCGTAAAGGTCTACGTTTTCGGACTGCTGCAGTCGGTAGTTGCGGATTCGATAGTCGTCGACCCGGCTTTTTAAGTCCGGGTCTTTTTCAAGTTCCTCTTCCATCCACAAGTAATTCTGATATGCCCTGCTCTCCCTCATTTCTTCGATGAGCGCATCCAGACATTCTGTTACTTTGTCCATGGTATTTATGCCTCCATGATGATCGGAAGGATCATCGGTCTTCTCTTTGTTTTCTTCCATACATAATCGCCGAGGGCATCTTTGATCGTGGATTTGATCTTGCCCCAGTCGGAGATATTTTTGGAAAGGCAGCCATCCAGTGCCTCTTCTACAACTTCTCTTGCCTCGCCCATCAAATCCTCGGATTCGCGTACATAGACGAAACCGCGGGATACGATGTCCGGGCCGGCCAGAAGCTGGTTCGTTCTCTTTTCGAGAGTCAGTACAACGACCATGATTCCGTCCTCGGACAGATGCTGGCGGTCACGCAGGACGATATTTCCTACATCACCAACGCCGAGTCCGTCGACCATGATGGCTCCGGTGTGGACTTTGCCAGTTACTGCTGCGCCGTCCTCGTCGAGTTCCATGACATCACCGGAATACATGAGGAAGATGTTCTCTTTCGGGATGCCGAGGCTCTGTGCTACTTCTGCGTGTGCTTTTAAGTGACGGTATTCGCCGTGTACCGGGATCGCGTATTTCGGTTTTACCAGGGAGTAGATCAGCTTGATTTCCTCCTGGCAGGCATGTCCGGATACGTGAACATCCTGGAATACGACGTTGGCACCCTGTGCAGACAGTTCGTTGATGACGTTCGAAACGGCTTTTTCATTTCCCGGGATCGGGTGGGAACTGAAGATCACGGTGTCGCCCGGCAGGATCGAGATCTTTTTGTGCAGGTGTGCCGCCATACGGGACAGTGCTGCCATGGACTCGCCCTGGCTTCCGGTGGTGAGTCAGGACAAGCTTGCTCGCCGGTGTAGTTTTTCATCTGCTCCACATCGATCAGGGTATTTTCCGGGATATTGATGTAGCCCAGCTCCTGCGCGATGGAGATGATGTTGACCATACTGCGGCCTTCAATGACAACTTTACGGCCGTATTTATAAGCAGAGTTGATGATCTGCTGCACACGGTCGACGTTCGATGCGAAGGTTGCGATGATGATTCGGGAATTCTGATGCTCGGCAAACAGGCCGTCGATCGTCTTTCCTACGGTCCGCTCGGACATGGTAAAGCCAGGCCGCTCTGCATTGGTACTGTCGCACATCAGTGCCAGAACGCCTTTCTTTCCGATCTCTGCGAATCTCTGCAGGTCGATGACATCACCAAAGACTGGTGTGTAGTCGACTTTGAAATCTCCGGTGTGGACGATGATGCCAGCCGGGGAGTAGATTGCCAGTGCTGCTGCATCTGCAATACTGTGGTTTGTTTTGATAAACTCAATGCGGAATGCGCCCAGGTTGATAGACTGTCCGTGTTTGATGATTTTCCGTTTTGTGGTACGGAGCAGGTTGTGCTCCTTTAATTTGTTTTCGATCAGGCCAATCGTCAGTTTGGTGGCGTAGACCGGCACGTTCACTTCTTTTAAGATGTACGGCAGCGCACCGATGTGGTCCTCGTGGCCGTGGGTGATGACGAAGCCTTTGACTTTGTCGATGTTTTCTTTCAGATATGTTACATCCGGGATGACCAGGTCGATACCGAGCATGTCGTCTTCCGGGAATGCAAGTCCGCAGTCTACGACGATGATACTGTCCTCATACTCGAAAACGGTGATGTTCATACCGATCTGTTCCAGACCGCCAAGCGGTATAATTTTTAATTTACTTCCATTATTCTTTTTCAAATAGCACCTCCGCGCATGTTTTCCAAACGATTCCGTTACCGGTACGGCTTCACGCACGCATCCCCTGAGCGTCACTTCAGGCTGATGGAGCATGTCCCGCACCTGCAGGATTTGCCCTTTAAAGCGCTGTCCCGGTCCCGCTTCGTCTGCGTCCCGGTATGGCTTCAAAACGGCTGGTTCAATAGGTGATGTCTGCCTCGTCATCCAACATGGAAGCAAATACGCCGGAAACGGCATCGAATTCGGTGTCGTCTTCTACCATAACATACTCTGCCTCTGCGTCGGTGTCGGTGGAGATATCCTTCAGAATATAGGCATTTGCCTCATCGTCCTTTGAATCGGATACCAGAATATAGTTGACTCCATTGATTCTGGTCTGCTCTTCCACGTAAAATTCTTCTTTGCCGCCATCATCTGTTACAAATGTTATTTTTTCCATACAATATTCCTTTGTTCAGTTTTCCTGTGATTCCTTCTGATGGGAAAGATAGTCCAGATATCCCTGCAGGATAAAAACAGCTGCAATCATATCTACGTACTCCTTGCGGTTTTCCCTGCGGATTCCGGTTTCCATCATGGTGCGGTCTGCTTCGACCGTTGTCAGCCGCTCGTCCCACATAACAACGGGCAGACCTGTCCGTCTCTCCAGCATTTCTTTGAACTCGAGAGATTTTTCGGCCCGCTCTCCGATGTCGTTGTTCATATGTTTCGGGAAGCCGAGTACGATTTTTTCCACGCCGTACTCTTTTGCTATCTCTTCAATCCGGGCCAGCGTCTGACGCAGCTTATTCTCCGATTTTCTGCGGACAATTTCGATTCCCTGCGCAGTAAGACCCAGGCGTCGCTGACTGCCACCCCTACTGTTTTTGAGCCGTAATCTAATCCCATTATTCTCATAGTAATTACGCTCACTTCCAGGATTCATTTTTGATGTACTCTTTTAACAGTTCCTCTACCAGTTCATCACGCTCTACTTTCATGATCAGGCTTCTGGCTCCCTTAAAGCTTGTGATGTACGTCGGGTCGCCTGACATGATATAGCCTACGATCTGGTTGACTGGATTATACCCTTTTTCTACCATGGCGTTGTTAAACGGTTTCGAGTACCTCTTTTACCTGAATCTCCGGCTCTGTTTTTACTTTAAAATATTGTGTGTTACTTAATCCTGACATTCTTTTCACGTCCTCGTATTTATTGATATCATTTATATTCTAATACATGTTATGGGAAATTTCAATCGTGAAATTGCCCAACTATTTGAATGTTACAGTTCACTGCATCTCAGCGAACTGTAACATTCAAAGCTCGCATGGAAAATTTTGCTTTGTGAAGGGGCGGCAGCTATTTCTGATGTTATTTTATCCCTGAAAACGCCGCATTATTCATATGAATTGGAAGTAAAAATCATTTCCAGAATTCTCTGGGCACAGGCGGTCAGGTCTTTTTCCTCGAGATACTGGTCATTTTCGGCACTCAGCGCATCCAGGATTTCGCGGCGGTCGGTGTCGGTTCCCGGCATCACAAGATCGTTTCCTGCAGCGATGCATTTTGCGGCAGAGGAGCCTCCGTCGGCGTTTGTTGTGGTCCAGTCTGTCATGATGATGCCGGCAAAGCCCCATTCCTTTCTTGCAGCGGTTGTGCACAGATCGTAGCTGTTGGCGGTGTGGACACCGTTTACCTTGTTGTAGGAGGTCATGATCGCCTTTGGCTGGGATTCTTTGATTGCAATTTCGAAGCCCTTCAGATAGATCTCACGCAGAGCGCGCTCGGAGACGATGCTCGATACGCCGCGGCGGTTTTCTTCCTGATTGTTGCAGGCGTAATGTTTGATGGTCGTTCCGACGCCGTGCTGTCTCTGCACACCGCGTGTGAGAGCTGCTGCGATGATTCTGACCAGAATTTCGATTGAATTTTCTCCCGCCCTGTTCTATACTAATGTAAACAAATGTAGCTGTTTTTTATTCCAGATAACTACAAAATCGGAGGTATCACGCTTTATGCATATGACACAAATTCAATCTGTCTTAAACGAGAAAAAAATCACGTTTTCCTATACGGAAGAGGATAACTGCGGAAGCATCGACTTTGAGCACCGCGGTCTGCGGTATCATATCTGGGAATTTGCAGACGATGTGGAGCCGGTCGGCGTGGAGACCAATCTGCGGTATGCAGGGCGCGATGAGGAAATCGAAGGCGATTACGATACGATTCTCGCAGAACATTTAAAGAAAGAATTTTAAGCGATTTCATTTCATTTTTGGGAAAAGATGTGTATTTTATGACGCCAGTTCTTCAACCACAGCTCGAAAAAGTCACGCTGGAACAGTATGAAATGCTTCCAGAAGAGAAACGCTTCGAAGTTTTTGACGGTGTCATCTACGACATGGCAAGCCCTTCGCAGGTTCATCAGGCACTATCCATGCAGCTTTCTACACTCATCAATACTTACATTCTTCGCAAAAAATCATATATTTTCTAACGCTGCCAGAAACAGCTCATAGAAGTCATCTTCCCCTTCAAGCGCCGGGGAATTTTCTCCGCCGCCATTGGTGCTGCGTTTGATTTCTGCGTAAAATTCTTCACCTGCCATGGCAAGATCCATTTCATAGATGGAAACGCCATAGGCATGGCAGATTTCGCAGAATGCGTGGATTGGATTCGGATTTTCCCTTGTCTGAAGCAGTTTTTCACGCAGAATGGGGTCTGCCTTTGCTTTTTTCTGCCAAGCTTTTGCCTGCACTGCAGGGAAGTTCTTTCATCGCCATGATTGCTGTTCTCAGACATCTGCGAGCCGTAACTTTTCTCAATCAGTTCGTTTTTTGTCAATAAATGATTTCTTGACGCTTTCAGATCTCTGTGATACAGTAATGGCAGAAACGAGGTGATTGCATGAAAAACACATTTGAGCAGCAGATTTATGAGATCTTTGGAACAACAGATCCAAAGGAGCTGCGCAGGCTTTCCAAGGACGCGGAACAATACCAGCAGTTAGCCCAAAAAGAAGCCCTGCGCCATGCGGCTGGAAGAAAACCTGCTTTTTCGCTGCCACAAATCATTCAGATGGCTGCCTTGCAGCAGCAGGGAAAAGTATTGCCGAGATCGCGCGCACCTTTCAGGTCAGCAGGCAGACGGTATACAATCAAATTGCCCGTGCCCACTGTTTCAGCACGGATCCCGATGTCAAAACGCGGATGTGTTTTCTTTACCGCGATCAGCTTTGCACAACGATTGATATCGACTTCCGTCATGAGAAAATTGCAATCCAGAATTACACAAAAAAAATTCCGCTTCGTGCCTTTGGCGTTGTGGAGCATCCGACCTGGGATGATTTTACCTGGTTTCTGGAAAGCCGCTGTTTTCCCAAAACACGCGATCATGCCAAAGATATTTTAAAAGAAATGGGACTTCCCTTTTATGATCCGCTGCTTATCATTGAAAAAACAGATGGGCGAATGGCCGGTGACGAGCAATGGATCCTGATTCTGAAGAATAAGGAGGCACGCCATGGAACAGATCCGTCTTGATCATCAGCTGCCTGTCAAAAAAACAGATCACACCTCAAAAGGGGACCAGCTCAAGTGGAAAATCGGTAATATCTGGTACAAATCCGACTATATGGGATATGAGGGACTCTCGGAGACACTGGTGTCTCATTTACTGCAAAAAAGCACTCTTTCCCACCCGTTTGTCCTGTATCAGCCTGTTCGGATTGCATACCGCGGCACTCTCCGCAGTGGCTGTTCCAGTCCTGATTTTCTAAAAGCAAATCAGATGCTGATCCCATTGGAAAAACTGTACCGCCAGAATACCGGAGACAGTCTGGCAATCACGCTTGCTGCTTTTTCAGAACCGGCGGAACGCATTCGTTTTCTGGCAGATCAGATGGAACACATGACGGGAATTCAGAATTTCGGTGCATATCTGACCGCTATGCTGGAAATTGATGCCTTCTTTCTAAACGAAGACCGGCACACCAACAACATCGCTGTTCTATATGATACAGAAACAGAGCAATATTCTCCAAGTCCTCTATTCGATCAGGGTTTATGCCTGTTTGCAGACATTAGCAATGACTATCCTCTGGATCTGCCGATGGATGTCTGTATAGAACGCATCGAAGCCAAACCTTTCAGCTCTGATTTTGATACACAGCTGGATGCTGCGGAGGAATTATACGGTATCCAGCTTCACTTTTCCTTTACTGCAAAAGATGTCTGCACGGAACTGGATTCTCTGGCCGATTACTATCCTCTGGAAATCCGCCAGCGTGTTGAGCAGATCATACGCCGACAGATGCGCAAATATGGATATCTGATGCGCAGTTAGAGTCGAAAAGAAAACAGTACAGAAAAGTCCCCACGCTGTGTGTGTCTTCTGTACTGTTTTCTTTTTTGACCTTTTTACACGATCTTATGCCATTTTCTTAAATACCGGAATCGAATCGATCGGTGCAGCGGCACGGATAGTCTGTCCGCCTTCGTACACTTTTCCGTCTCTGGTGTCTTCCAGCGTCCTTCCGGAAGATATACTTCACGCTCAAACTCGTTCAGATGGAAAATCGGCGCTACCAGGTATTCGCTTCCGAACATATACTGATCCTGCAGCTCCCAGCATTTTTTGTCATCCGGGAACTCGTAGAACATGGTACGGATCAGCGGAGAACCGTTTTCGGATGCTTCGTCATACAGCTGTTTGATGTAATCGTGCATGCTGATGCGGATGTCGTAATATTTTTTCATGATCCGGTAATTTTCTTCTCCATAGCTCCACAGTTCATTGGACTGGCCGGTATACAGGTAGCCGCCGCCAAAATCACGATCATCGAGCGGTGGAATGTTGTGCGGTCCGCGGTCGCCGTGCATACGGAAAACAGCAGAGTAAACGGCAAACTCATACCAGCGGATCAGAAGCTGCTGGAAATCCGGGTCGTTGACATCATCTGTCATAAAGCCGCCGATATCGGTTGTCCACCATGGAATGCCGGCAAGACCCATATTAAGGCCGGCCTGGAGCTGATCATAGAAGGCTTCAAAGGTACTCGGCACATCGCCGGACCATACAACATTTCCGTATTTCTGGCTTCCGGCCCAGGCGCAGCGAAGCAGGTTTACAATATTTTCTTCTCCTTCTGCTTTCATGCCGTCATAGAAGACACGGCTGTACAGCTGCGGATAGATATTGCTGCAGGAAAGAGCAGGTCCGTCGATATAGCGGTAATGATCGAAATCGTAAACGCCGAAATCCGGTTCTGAGTTGTCCAGCCAGAAGGCATCGATTCCAAAATCATAATAGTTTTTCTTGCAGACTTCCCAGACGTATTTTCTGGTTTCCGGGTTGAACACATCGATTTCCACGCAGTCCCCCTGGAAATCATACGTCTGCAGGGCGCCGCGCTCTGTTTTAATCAGCAGGCCGCGGTCCAGCATCGGCCAGAAATTCTCGCTCTTCCGGTCTACGCTTGGCCATACGGAAACGATAACTTTGATTCCCATGGAATGCAGTTCGTCCACCATGCTTTTGGATCCGGCCAGTATTTTTCATCGAATTTCCAGTCGCCCTGTACGGTCCAGTGGAAGAAATCGATGACAATCTGATCGATTTTGATGCCTTCCTTCTGGTAGCGGCGTGCCACTTCAAGCACTTCCTCCTGCGTACGGTAGCGCAGCTTGCACTGCCACAGGCCCATACGGTCCTCCGGGAATTTCGGCGCGCGGCCGGTCACTGCGGTGTAATTTTCCAGGATCTCTTTCGGTGTATCGGCTGCGGTCAGCCAGTAGTCCATATCTTTGGTCGAGCGTGCAGTCCATTCGGTGTAGTTCTTTCCGAAGGTTACCTGTCCGACAGCCGGATTGTTCCACAGCATACCATATCCTAAGCTGGATACGGCGAATGGTACGCTGATCTGGGAGTTCCGCTGCGCCAGCTCCAGGGTGCATCCCTTCAGATCCATGTATTTCTGCTGATACTGGCCCATTCCGAAAATCTTCTCTTCGTCGTTGCTCTCAAATTTCAGGTTCAGGCTGTATTCGCTTCCGCCGATCACACCTTTCCACTCACGGTTGACCGTTTTTAAGCAGCGGCTCTCTTTGCTGATCGTTCCGTCGTAGCAACGGTGATATTCTCTTAAAATTTCCTGTTCTTCTTTGTAGAAGGTGATAACTCCTGCAAAGTTGACCACAGCACGGATTTTTCCATTGGTGATCGATGCGCTGGTTCTTTTTCCCATCGATCCGTCGATTTCCAGATGATCGACCGCAAACTGCTCTGCTTTTGCCTCTGTTTTTTCCGGCACTTCGGTCAGCGCCCAGTCCTTTCCGGAAAATCCCGGAAGCATCGTTGCGCGGACACGTAAGGAATCTTTTCCCCACGGCTCAATCCGCAGTGTTTCTCCGTTTGCCTGTGCAATTAACACACCATTTTTTGTCTGAAAACGCATTGTTTTATTCTCCTTTTTTGAAAAGAGAGGTCACAGAAAAATTTGCTTTTCCGTGCCTCTCCCTCCCTATATTCTTACATTCCGATGCTTATGCAACAACAACTTCGTTCGCATCTGCTGCCAGCACAGCCTCTTTCTTCTCGTTTCCGACGAATACTTCTACTTTCAGTTCGGTATGTGCACCTTCTACGGATACTTTCACTGTGTCGCCGTCTTTGACTGCTTTCACGGTGAATACGGTGTTTCCGTGGATATCCGAAACCTTTGTCTCAGCTGCGTCTTTTAACTGATATACGCATACGTTTGCATGGTCCGCGTAGTCATAATCCGGTTTGGTGTCGCAGTTTCCTCTGACTACGATGCTGTTTTCTCTTACATACAGCGGCATGGAGAAGTAGTCATAGGTTCCCTGGAACCATCTGCCGCCTTCTTTTGTCTCGCCGGTCAGAAGTTCTGTCCAGGTGCCTTCCGGCAGATAGTACTGTGCTACCTTGTCCTCACGGAAGACAGGTGCTACCAGAAGGCATCACCCAGCATGTACTGCTGATCCAGATACGGAACGGCCGGGTCGTTCATGAACTCGAATACCATCGGGCGCATTACCGGGGTTCCTTCCTCGTGTGCCTCTACAGATTTCTGGAAAATGTACGGCATCAGCGAGCATTTCAGGTTGGTGAAGAATTTTACTACGTCGCAGGACTCTTCGTCGAACAGCCACGGCACACGGTAGCTTGTGGATCCGTGCAGACGGCTGTGGGTAGACATCAGTCCAAATGCGCACCATCTCTTGTACAGATCCGGTGTTGCGGTGCTCTCGAATCCGGAGATATCATGGCTCCAGAAGGAGAAGCCGCTCATGGCGAAGGAAAGGCCGCCGCGCAGCGTTTCTGCCATGGACGGATAGTTTGCAGAGCAGTCGCCGCCCCAGTGTACCGGGAATTTCTGGCTTCCTGCTGTTGCACTTCTTGCAAACAGAACTGCCTCGTTCTCACCTTTTACTTCTTTTAACAGGCTGAATACTGCCTGGTTGTACAGGTATGTATAGTAGTTGTGCATTGCCTGCGGATCGCTTCCGTCGTGGTAAACAACGTCAACCGGGATTCTCTCGCCGAAGTCGGTCTTAAAGCAGTCTACGCCGCAGTCCAGAACAGTTCTCAGTTTATCGGTATACCATTTAACCGCATCCGGGTTGGTAAAGTCCACAAGGCCCATACCTGCCTGCCAGTTGTCGGTCTGCCATACGCCTTTTCCGTCTGCTCTCTGCAGCAGATAGCCGTTTGCAGCGCCTTCTTTGAAGAATGCGGTTCCCTGTGCAATATACGGGTTGATCCATGCACAGATGTGAAGACCTTTGTCGTGATATTTCTTTAAGGTTGTGCGGATATCCGGGAAGCATTTCTTGTCCCACTCAAAATCGCACCAGTGGAATTCGTGCATCCAGAAGCAGTCGAAGTGGAAAACGCTCAGCGGAATATTTCTCTTTTCCATTCCCTCGATGAAGGATGTGGTAGTCTCTTCGTCGTAGTTTGTGGTAAAGGATGTGGACAGCCACAGACCAAAGGACCACGCCGGAGGAAGTGCCGGGCGTCCGGTCAGCGCGGTGTACTCGTTCATGATCTTCTTCGGTGACGGTCCGTGGAACAGATAGTATTTGATTCTTTCGCCCGGTACGGAGAAGCCGACATACTCTACTTTTTCACTTGCTACTTCGAAAGAAACGTTGTCGGTACTGTCAACGAGAATACCGTAGCCGTTGTTTGTCATGTAGAACGGTACGCATTTGTAGCCGATTTCGGATGCCGTACCGCCGTCCTCGTTCCAGGTGTCTACAACCTGTCCGTTTTTTACGAATGGAGTAAATCTCTCGCCAAGGCCGTATACGCACTCGCCAACGCCAAGGGAGAGCTCGCTTACCATATATGGCTGATATTTTTCGGTCATGTAATTCTGGGCTGGCAGCATGGTGCTCTGCTGACGGTTCCATCTGATATAGGAAAGGTTGCGGAAGCCGCTTCCGGTCAGAACTTTTCCATCTGCCTCGAAGGTGTAAGCAAAGACACCTTTTCTCTGTACGCGGACCTGTACGCTTCCAGTATCAAGAACTGCCTCATCCTCGTTGATCGTTACAGTTACGTCCTCGTATACGCTCTCTGTTTTGTCGAAGGACGGAACTTTGTTGTCGTAGGCTTCGTAGTGCCATGCCTCCATGGAGATGGTGTCCGGTGTATGTGCTACGAACTCAACGGTGATGGTCGGCAGGTTCAGGGTCATGCCTCTGTGCTCAATCGGACGTGTGGTAGCCAGGATACGCATACCGCCTGGAATCTGCTCTACTTCATAAGCCTGCATTGCATGGGATGCATTTGCTTTTTCACTTGGAAGCCAGTAACCTTCTGTGAATTTCATGTTTTCATTACCTCCTGATTTGATGCGCCCGAAACAGAGGATGAAAAGCACTCTCTTTTCATCATTTTTTACAGAATTCCTGTTTCAGGCTGACGTTTTTTGGTAATTTTATCCTACCACACTCTTCCTGTCGAAAACAGGGCGGATTCTGTGAAAAATACGGCGATATTATCTTTTTTCCGGTTTGAACCTTTTTCTGGTTCCAATATGCAAAACGGGAGTGTATCCCGCAAAAGCATCCTGTTGCATTTCCAGTTACTTTTGCCGGGACACACTCCCATCTTTCTTCTTTTGTTTTTTCTTTATGCCACAATCAGATAAGCAACAACTGCCAGCAGAATCTGCAGGATCACAAAGCGGATCACAACCTGACTGTCGGACCATTTGTATTTCAGGCGGACATGGTCATGCAGCGGTGTTCTTGTATTTTTGAGGATCGCGATTTTCAGGAAACGGAGTAAAAATACTTTGACAAGACCGATTCCTCCGTCGACGATCATCACGCCTGCCATCAACAGATATAAAAACGGATGGCGGGACTGCATGGCAAGGATGGCGATGTAGAAGCCAAGTGCTCTCGAACCGGCATCGCCCATCAGCATGCTGCTCGGCGAGGTGTTGAAATACAGGTACGCGAGAAGCGCTGCCACGAACAGGTAATTGCTACGGTGAAGCTTCCGAGGACATCGTGGAAAATCATACTGAACGCGAAGATAACCACGCAGGAAAGGCTCGCGCAGAGTCCGTCGACACCGTCGGAACAGTTTGTAACGTTGATCGAAATCCAGATCAGGATGATGCCGAGGATTATGTAGACCACTTTCGGAATGGTAAGGGACATGCTTCCGAAGTAGATCGTGGTGGAATTGTAATTCACAAAGGTGATGACGGTCACAATGGAGATGACGAGGTCAATCGCGCCTTTTTTGTAATCGCTCCACGGGGTTTCGGATGCATCGTCGAGGTAGCCGCTCAGCATGATGCAGACGAGCAGGATCGCGTAGATCATATACTCGGCGCCAAGAGGCAGGAACAATACGCTTCCGATCAGGAAACAGATGACGATCACAAGGCCGACGCCGCGCAGTTTTCCGCGGGAGAGGCCGCCGTTTACGGCAAATTCTCTGCCGTGATCGCTCGGCAGAAAGGAAAATGGATGCTTTAACGCCAGAAAGGTCAGCAGAAAGGTGACCACGATTCCCAGCATGGCGATCTGGCCGGGATTTAAAAAGTTACTCCATACTTGATACATACGTTTTCTTCCTTCACTTTTCTTTAGATTGAGTTTGCACGAAGCCGTATTTGACGTGGCTTTGTGTTCATTTATTATAACAACTTCATACAAAAATTGCTATACCCAATTCGGGGGTTTCGTGATAAGATAGTGATACACTAAGTTGAACAAAAAAGGAGTTTTTTATGCCACGCAAAGATCATCTGCCGCGCCAGACACGCCAGGAACACATCACGCTGCAGCCGAACCGCAGCATCGAATTTCGTGTAACCGACGATTTCGGCAGTTTTTCGCCGCCGCACTGGCACGACGCGCTGGAAATTATTTATATTCTGGAGGGTTCCTCCATTGTCACGCTCTCGGACCGCACCAAGACCGTCCTTCCGGGTCAATTTCTGCTGATCAATTCCGGGCGTATCCACACGGCTCGCTGTCCGTCCACGGGAAACCGCTCGATTCTGATGCAGATTCCGGATGCGTTCCTTGCGAACTATCTGCCTGATCCGTCACAGCTCTGGTTCTCGATTGACTACGACAGTACGAATCCGGAAGTGCAGAAAAATATCAGCCAGTTCCGGCGTCTTCTGCTTTCGATGATGCAGCTTCATGAGGAAATGCCCGACGGCTATCTTCTGACGTTCCAGCGGGAGCTTTTTACGTTTCTCGATCTGCTCTACACGAAATTTTCCGAGAAGAGCCCGCTTGCGCACCACCCGATGAGCTCCCGGACGCAGACACGGCTCGATACGATTCTGACGTACACGCAGGAAAATTACCAGCGGCCGATTACGCTGAAGGAGGCTGCCGATGTTGTCTCGCTGCAGCCGGAATATTTCTGCCGGTTCTTCCGCCAGAACATGGAAACGACGTATCTGGAATACTTGAATTCCTACCGTCTTTCCCGCATCTACCGCGACCTGATCGCCACGGATCTGCCGGTCGGCACGCTCGCGGAAAAGCATGGTTTTACAAACGATAAGCTGTTTCACCGCCTCTTCCGCGAGCGGTTTCACACGACGCCGCTGCAGCTTCGGAAGGCAGCACGCGAGAAAGGATCCTGATAGCTTTCGCTGTTTTAATATCTTTGAGAATGGGAGTTTAACACGATGACAAAAGAAGAACTGGCGCTTGCCGTCATTGAACGTTTTGAAACAAGAATATCCTGACGCCGACTGTACGCTTGACTATGACCAGGCGTGGAAGCTGCTCGTCAGTGTCCGCCTGGCCGCACAGTGCACCGATGCGCGGGTCAATGTTGTGGTGGAGGATCTCTACGCAAAGTATCCTGATATCGATGCGCTGGCAAACGCGACACCGGAGGAAATCGAGGAAATTGTGCGGCCGTGCGGTCTTGGAAAGAGCAAGGCACGCGACATCAACGCCTGCATGCGCATGCTGCGCGACGAGTACCACAGCCAGGTGCCGGATGACTTTAACGCACTTTTGAAGCTCCCGGGCGTGGGACGGAAAAGTGCGAACCTGATTATGGGCGATGTATTCAAAAAGCCTGCGATTGTGACGGATACGCACTGCATCCGGCTGTGCAACCGCATCGGGCTCGTGCATGACTGCAAGGATCCGAAGAAGGTGGAGATGGCACTCTGGAAAATTGTGCCGCCGGAAGAAGGAAGCTCGCTCTGCCACCGGTTTGTGGAGCACGGACGCGAGGTCTGTACTGCGCGGACGACACCGCACTGTGAACGGTGTGTGCTCGCGGATCTCTGTGAAAAGAACGGCGTAGAAAAATAGCATTTTTCTATGCGTTCCATGCGAAAAAGGCTTTTGCATACCGGACAGATTTTTCTGATTCTGTCCCGGCTGCAAAAGCCTTTTTGTTTCTATTTTTTATACGACCGAAAGAAGTCCGTCAGCGCTTTCAGCGTTTTCCCGAGCACCTGCACTTCCTCTTCTCCGAGTTCCGCCATCACGGCATCCGTCATCTGCTCGTGGAATTTTGCGTGATGATGGAATGCCTGCCGTCCCTTTCCGGTCAGGTGGATGTAGACGATCCGGCGGTCCTTCTCGCTGCGCTCCCGCTCGGTGTAGCCTTTTTTCACCAGACTGTTCATCGACGTTGTCAGCGATCCGACCGTGATGTCGAGCTTTGCCGCGATCGATGACATATTGCCGCCCTCCAGGCCGACGGCCTCTATGATGTGCATATCGTTGTTCGTCAGATCCTTGAAATCCTCGGTGATGATCGCCTCTTCTTCCAGTTTTTGTATCTCGTGAAACAGATGGACCAGTGTCTCATTGATGATTTCTCTGTTATCCACTCCTCTTCCCCTTTCCGTCTGTTCTGTCCCTTCTGAACAGGGTTCCGCTCTTTCTGTCTGTATTGTATCAAAAAAAGTTCCGGACAAACAATACCAAAAACTGCCTGGGAAACGGCGGATCGCTCCGTGCCGTTTCCCAGGCAGTTCTGTTATGTTTGATTCAATTACATCTGCCCTTTTTTCTTTAACCGTGCAAAGCAGATCATGAAAAAGCAGATGCCGTATACGGTTGTGATCGGGGGTGGATATGCCGACGAAGGTCAGGTTCGTATTCGGCAGGTGTGAGAAGAACAGCGCCAGCGGAATACGGATCAGGCAGGCGGAGGTGATTCCCTGGAGCATAACCGGGATGCTGATGCCGCGGCCGTTGAAGTATCCGATGCTGCTGAACAGCACACAGGTCAGAATACATTCCGGTGCGAAACCGCGCAGGTAAGCGGCGCTCTGCTCGATAACGGCCGGATCGCTCGTGAAGATTCTGGAGATGACACTTCCACCGAAGAAACCGATGCAGAAAATCACAACTCCAAGAGAGCAGCCCGTTGCGATTGCGGTGAGGAAGCCCTTCCACGCGCGGTCTTTCTTTCCGGCTCCGGTGTTCTGTGCCACGAATGCTGACACAGACTGCATCACAGAGGACGGGATCAGCATGATGAATGAGGTCAGCTTCTGCGCCACACCGTATCCGGCGGACGGCATCAGACCCATGCCGTTGATGATCGAGTTGATCACAAGGAAGGAAATCTGTACGGTCGTCTCCTGCAGCGCGATCGGCACACCGACGTTCAGGACTTTCTTCAGCTCGTCATGGTCGATGCGGCAGTCTTCTTTTTTGAATTCAATCGGCAGATTGCCTTTTTTCAACACACCCATGGAGGCGATGACAGAAATCAGCTGCGCCAGAACCGTCGCAAGCGCTGCTCCCGCAACGTCCAGTTTCAGCACACCGACGAAGAACAGATCTCCGGCAATATTGGCTGCGCAGCGATGCCGACGAATAAAAGCGGCAGATTTGCATTACCGATTCCGCGAAGCACGCTGCTGATGACGTTGTACGCGATGATGATCAGAATACCGCCGGAACAGATCCGCAGGTAGAGACGGTTTTGTCAAAAGACTCCGCCGGGACCTGTAAAATATTGGCGATCGGGCCTGCGAACAGCTCCAGAATCACCGTCATGACGACACCGATGATGGCGAACAGAACAATCGAGTTCCCACGGTTTTGCCGGCCTTATCCGGCTTGCCCTCGCCGATGTGCTGGCCGATCATAACGGTCGAACCCATCGCAAGGCTGGTGATGATAAGTGTTACCATCTGCATGAAGTTGCTTCCGGTTCCGACAGCGGAAATACTCGACGCATCGCCGAACCAGCCGACCACGAGAAGGTCGACCGCACCGTAAGCCGCCTGCAGAATCAGCGCGCCGAGCACCGGCAGCGCAAAGCGGATCAGGGACTGGAAAATCGGTCCCTCTACAAACGATATTTCTTTCTTATTTTCTTTTGCCATTGTTTTTCACTCCTTTTATTCCCGGCATCGTTTCCTGCATCCGTGTGATTGCATGCACAAATTCGTCCACCACCGCGTCGTCCAGATCTGGCAGGCGGGATGCCCATTCCCCGTGAAAGTGCGTCACGCGGAGTTCCACAAACTCTTTTCCCTCTTCGGTCAGTGTCAGGTTGATCACGCGCTTATCTTTTTCATCCGCCTGTTTCACGAGAAGATTTCTCTCCTCCAGTTCCTGCACCAGCTTGGTGATGCTCGGCAGCGTTGTGTTCATATAGCTGCTGATGTCGCTGACGCGGCAGAAGCCCTGCTTTTTCTGAATCTCATTCACCGCATCCAGCACATGCACCTGCCGCGGCTTCATACCGTCCGGCAGGTCCGGGAGCTTCTCGATCAGACGCTTTGCATCAAAACACGCATCCAGGAACTGCTTTAATTTTTCCTGTGTCATGGAAAATGGTCCTTTCTTCTTGAAATTTAGTTATCTTTAGTAATTATCTTTGATAAGTATAGCAGGGAATGAAAAAATGTCAAGAGGGAACTGATGATAAAAAAGAGCTGATTGAAAGTTCTGGCAATGCGAGATTCTTTCATCAGCTCTTTTCCATATCCATTTGTCACTGTTCAATGAGCTGCATTTCGGTGCCCCCCGCCGGATTTTATGCTTCTGATCGTCTTTTCCAGTACCTTCATCTCAACCGGTTTTGAAACATGGGCATTCATACCGGCTGCCAGAGAATGCTGAATATCCTCAGAAAACGCATTGGCGGTCATAGCAATGATTGGAATTGTCTTTGCCAGTTCATGGGAGCTTCTTCGGATTGCTTTTGTTGCCTCATAACCATTCATAACCGGCATCTGCACATCCATCAGGATCATGTCATAATCCCCCGGAGCAGACTGCTCAAATGCCTCTAAGACCCTTTTACCATTTTCACAGATTGTACACTCTGCACCCTCAATCTTTAACAATTCCATCAGGATTTCTGCATTCAGCTCATTGTCCTCTGCACACAGAAACCTCATTTCTTTCAGGACATTGCCAGCCGGTTCATCCTTTTCTGCCTGTTCTGCTGAAGAAACAAATCTATCTTCTGCTATTCTCAGATCTATAAGAACCTCAAAACAGCTTCCCTGGCCCAGTTCACTCTCCACATCAATGGTGCCTCCCATTGCTTCAACCAGATTTTTAGTAATAGCCATTCCAAGACCAGTTCCCTGTATCTTATTCGTCATAGAACTTTCAGCACGAGTAAAAGCATCAAAAATTGTATCTTTGAAATCTGCCGACATTCCCATGCCATTATCGCTGACTAAGAAACGGTACTTTGCGTAGACAGATGATTTTGTCTCACATTCTTCTACCAGAAACTGAATTTTTCCACCTTCCTGCGTGTACTTCACTGCATTAGAAACCAAGTTGCTGAAAATCTGCATCAGATGAACCTGATCTCCGTTCACCCACTCGTGCCGGATGTTTTCTTTTATGATTGTAAGAGTCTGATTTTTTTCGTCTATCTGTGAATGGAATATGGTATTGAGTTCTGTAATAAAATCCAAGATGGAAAAATCGGTATACTTAAAAACTGTTTTTCCTGCCTCAATTTTGCTCATATCCAGAACATCATTAATGATTCCTAACAGATGCTGTGATGAAATGTCTATTTTATCTGCATACTCTATTACTTTCGCTTTATTACCGGCATCATGTCTGATCAATGATGTCATGCCGATAATTGCATTCATTGGTGTACGAATATCATGTGACATATTGGACAGGAAATCTGTTTTCGCCTTATTTGCATTTTCAGCGGTCTGCAAGGCTTCCGTTGTAATGTTCTTTGCTTTTTTCAGTTTTTTATTGGACTCCTCCATTTCCTTCATTGCCTGCGTCTGAATCTCATTATTTCTTTTTTCGTATTCAGCTTTTTGCTCAGCAAGACTGCGTCTGGAAATACTGTAGAATAATCCGGCAAAAAGCAAAAGTATAAAACCTGCCATGAGTATTGTTTCAAACACTATTGTTTTCTGATAATCTCTCAGTACATTATCTACAACACTTTTTTCTACAATACAAATCAGCATGGTGTTATTATTTTCTATCGGACAGTATCCCAGATAGTAAGGTTTGTCACTTTCCACAAGTTCTACCCCCTGTTCTCTGCCATCCAGCTTTTTTTGAAGAGAATCAGCCTCTTCCTCAGTGATAGCCTGATCTCCTTTTAAATGCTTTAACAAGAAATAGTTCCTGAAAAATTTATCTTCTTTCTGATTTGTATAAGTAATATTTCCGTCGTTATCCAGCATAAACAGATACGCATTCCCGTTATAGCTTTTCACACTTAACATGGAATCTAATTTTGAATGATCATACAAGGTTCCAATTGCCGTATAAGTTTCCCCCTTAATCGTATATTCCTGACATGGAATTGCAACCAGATAACCATCTTTTTTCTTCTGGTTGTAATCAAGAGTAACCAATTTTCCAATATTATATCCGTTCCTCAAATCCAACAAAAGTTTACTTGGCATGTCAACCCGAAGTTTTGTTCCATCAGTGGTTATTGCCTTTCCATTTTCCTGGAGAAATATAAGTGTACTTTCAGATTCTTTCTGCCATGCCTCAAAGAACTTCTTGTTTCTATCCAGTTCAATAGATCTCACTCCCTCTTGAGTAAGAAAATCCTCAAGCATATGCAGCCGACTGTAGTATCCATTCACCTGCAGATCATAGGTCTGCTGTATCTGTTCAACAACTGCTCCCATACTGCTTTTCCCGTTTTCTGCGATATAGCTGTTCATCCTGTTCAAAAGGAGCTTTACAAAAATTAAGTTTAAAAAGATAAGAATTAAAAAGAACAATGGTACTATCATCTTTTTTCTTTTTGTTTTCGCCTGTTCTGTTCCCACTTTTATTTTTCAACCTCTATATAATCTTCCGGTGCTGACGGCTGCTGTCCGTTTTCCATTGCTGCGGTCCATGCACTTGATAATGTTGTGTTACCAAGCCGCCTGATCTCACATTCCGGATTTATTTTTTTCAAAACAGACATTGTGGTTTCTGTAAGAAGAATAGAGTACTCCTTTTCTTTGTCGATTTTTTTCTTATTTACTTCTATGTCCTTTAATGAGAATCCGTTTTCCTCCTGCCTGACGATTATTTTCATACCGGATGCAATTGGTAATTCATATTTATTGGTTATATGGAATTTCTCATCAGAATCAGCAAGATATTTCTCCGCAAGTTCATAAATCTCTTTGCCATTGATTTTTGCCAGGTATAATGGTGTATCTGAACTCTTTGCTGTCATCAGACCAACCCGGCTGCAGGTACACTCCCCTTTGTAAATGGAGGAAGTAAAATAATAATATGGTGCCAAAGCCAGCTGAGCATCCTTTTCTTCTCTAATCGTAGTTAAAATAGAAGATGCCGCATCACGACCGTTTTTATCATTTAGCGAAATGGAATATTCATTTTCAAAATTAACTGTGGTTTCTTCTTTTGAATCCTTACTGTTCATTGTGCTGCGAAAAGCATCATAAGCCTGTGTTTCATCCATTTCCCCTGACAATAATCCGTGAACAGCCTCAAGACTGGCATCAAATGATTTTTGAGCAGAATATCGGATATAAACAGAATTATTATTAATTTCATCTTCCAGTCCAGGTACATCTTCCATCATGTTTGGAACATCTACATTTAATGAAATTACACCCTTTCCATCTGCGATCAATGTTTGTCCTTCTTTTGAAATCATACACTCCAGGACATCGAATGCCAGGTCCAGTTTTTCCTGATCTTTTTCCAGTTCTTTGTTAAATGCAATATTCAGAGAAGGGGTCATATTTATAAAAGCTTCATCCGAAATCTGTGAAAAAAACGGTATACGAGTTAATTCTGCACCCATCTGTTCCTGAAATTCCTGCATAAGTGCCGGATAACCATGAAACATTGCTGCTTTTCCCTCAAGAAACATCTGCGTTGCAGTATTAATATCGACACTGATATCATCACTTGTAAAATGTGAGTCCTTCAAAAATGTATTGGTTTCTGAAAAAATACGTTTCCATAACGCATCATCAAATGCGATATCCCCTGATGCACTTTCAGCTGAGCTTCTCCATTCGATTCCATCCAGACTCATGAATTCACCAATTGCACCTGTCTGAATCACCTCATGAGCGGACCAGTCTTCTGCAAGATCCAGGGAATACGGTTTTATACCATTATCATAAAATTGCTGGCATGCCTGTGCATATTCCTTATAGTTTTTCGGTATCTTGATTCCATACTGTTCAAACAATGTCTTGTTGGCAATAATCGTCTGCGGTATACCGCAGACAGGAAGCCACTGAATCTCATTTTTTGAATTTTTATAATATTGCAATGCATAGGAGTAATACCTGGAAACCACATCATAAGAAGCAAAATCCATTAGATATGGCTCCAGATCCTGTGCATCTTTTCCAGAAAATCGACGTACGGTTATGATATCCGGCAGTTCACCATGTTCCTCAAAATAGCTATATAAATCGGTATCATTGTTACCGGTAATAAACTCAATATCCTGATCTGGAAACTGCTCATGGATATAGGGTACAGTATTTTTCATTAAACGATTTTCCCACAGATACACGGTAAGGTGATCGTCATTTTTAGATACTGCTTTTTGAGATTGTCCACAGCCAGACAAAACAGTAATTGCTAAAAGCACACCTGGCAGTAATGCTATCAGACATTGTTTTGCCTTTTTCATCCTCGTATTTTCCTCATTCTTTCCTGATAAAATCATTAATTCAATAATTGGGAAACAATTACAGCCAGTTTTCCAGAACATCATTCAGCTTATTCATATCCAGCGGTTTCGCGATATGTCCATTCATGCCTGTATTTTTTGCCAGCTGTACATCTTCTGCAAAAGCATTTGCTGTCATGGCAACAATCGGTAGTTTTCCCTGTTCACCCGGAAGGCTCCTGATTGCTGCAGTTGCCTCATAACCATTCATGACAGGCATTTGGATATCCATAAAAATAAGGTCATACAAGCCTTTCGGAGAAGCTTCTACTTTTTCAACTGCAATTTTTCCATTTTCTGCCGTTTCCACTTCCGCCCCGGTCATCTGCAGAATTTCAACAGCAATTTCTCTGTTTAACTCATTATCCTCGACCAGCAGAATTCTTTTTCCTGTGTAATCTGCTTCAGACAGCTCATCCAGATAATTTCTTGCTGTTTTTTCTTTTCTGCCAGAAGTAAACTGCCGCAATGTAGCCGTCAAACGGGAACGGAACAGCGGTTTTGCAATAAAAGCATCTACGCCTGCAGCCTTTGCTTCTTCTTCGATCTCGCTGAATTCATAAGATGTCAGTACAATAATGGTAATCTCTTTCCCTATCCGTTTCCGGATCTGTCTGGCTGTTTCAATTCCGTCCATATCCGGCATTTTCCAATCTAAAATAACAGCAAAGTAATCATTTTTTAGCTCATGATGTGCATAACAGCGCTCAACGGCTTCTCTGCCGGAGAGAACCCATTCGCCTGTAATCCCAATCTCCTTCAATGTGGCAACTGTACTTTCACAACATGTCTTATCATCATCCACAACCAGAACAGGTAGATTCATCAGATTTCTGTCCTGTTCTTTTTCTTTTTCCTGAAGTTCCAGATAAATTGTTACTGTAATTTTAGTTCCCTTATGTAAGGTGCTTTCCACTTTAATATTACCATTCATCAGGTTCACAATATTTCTGCTGATTGCCATTCCCAGACCTGTTCCCTGGACTCTGGTTGTCCGATGGTCATCTGCGCGGCTGAAAGGATCAAACATGATTTTCTGGAATTCCGGTGACATACCGATCCCATTATCCTCAATCGTAAATTCATAGCATCCAAGTTCCGAAAATCCATTTGGCTTTTCCTCTATGGAAAAAGTAATATTCCCACCATCCGGTGTATACTTGACCGCATTACTCATCAGATTCACAAATACCTGCTGGATTCTCAGGCTGTCACCACAGACACTCTCATGTTCAATGTGATTAATGTGTATATCTAAATTGTGTTTATGTTCATCAATCACCGGTTTTGTGAGTGTTATAAGATTATCCACCAGATCTGGCAGATTGAAATCCTCCTGTGCCAGCGTCATTTTTCCACTTTCAATACGTGCCATATCCAGCACTTCATTAATCAGCCCCAGCAGATGACGGCTTGATTTTGTAATTTTGCTGAGACATTCAATGACTCTGTCCTGGCTCTCAATATTTGCTCCTGCAATTGCTGTCAGGCCGACAATGGCATTCATCGGTGTCCGGATATCGTGTGACATATTGGAAAGGAATTCTGTTTTCGCACGGTTTGCATTTTCTGCAGACCGGTAAGCCTCTTTCAGTGCCTGACGGGATTCAATCTCTGCTTTCTTCTCCTGTGTCACATCCATGGATGCCAGCAATACCTTTTCCAGCTTTCCATTCTTCCATTCCAAAGGAATATAAGAAGCGATTTTATAAGTCTTTTCATCCAGGCTGCAGTACTCAAACTTATAAATATCATTTTCACTTTTCAGATTCTTCCGGATATTTTCCGGTGCGATCAGGATGTCCATAGTTTCCAATGGTTCCAGTGTCTTATACTTTTCAAGAACCTGCATCTGAAAATCATGATAGAATCCCAGAGGTTTATATAGCATCTGTCCATTCAGGTTATAGAATTCATATCTGTCATTTTCCAGATCACAGACAACAAAGCGGTCAACCAGACGCACAATACTCTGAATCAGCTGCTCCATGGAAGCATTATCCGCTGCCATCTGC
>ENA-OQBT01000449-OQBT01000449.1-human-gut-metagenome-genome-assembly--contig:-NODE-449-length-25271-cov-3.759227_pt1 | contig 25271 bp, 34 predicted proteins | sample MGYA00242749_ERZ504557 | MGnify/ENA primary metagenome ERZ504557 (study PRJEB26092, sample SAMD00036243) | human gut metagenome | host: Homo sapiens | study: EMG produced TPA metagenomics assembly of... | reverse complement strand
GTTCAGTATTTGTTAATCAAATTGAATTAGTCACTACCCTATCAGTTTTTCTCTTCGTCATAAAAAAGGTCACAAATAAAACAAGCATAAAGATTCCGGCAAACACATAAAATGGGGCTGTTAAGTGTGTACTTCCAGTCAGAAGTTGTGCCAATTCCATAACAATAGGAGCAATAAAGTTACCAATATTACAGCCAATAAAAATCAATGAAGTAGCAAAGTTAATGGTATTCTTTGTAGTTACTTTATCTAAGTTACTAAAAATAAATGGGAAACACCATGATCCTGTTATACTCGATAAGAACAACCCCATCAATAAAAACGTCATGTTACCATTTGACGTGGCAATTAATAGATTTGAAACGATATAAAATATAATTCCTAAATATAGTGTTCCTTTTCCTATCCATTTATTTACTGGTCCGAATATAAATCCTGCTAGTATTCCTAAAATAGGCATTAAAGCCAAATAATTACTAGCATTAAACTCTCCTCCTTTGATTTCAGTAGCAATAGATGCAAATCGTACTGAAATAGCAATGCTATTCATTACCAGTAAAATTGCAAATAAGACTAGAACAAAAACTATCGGATTCATTTTTTCTTTGACATCATTTTTGGAAATGTCATTTTGTTCATTTCTAATCTCGGGAACTTTCATTGCAAATAAGAAAGCTATAGGAAACGCTACTGCATAAACTAAAAAGGAAGCTGTCCAAGTAATATTCACTAGAAGTCCAGCTAAAAAAATAAGAATTGTTTGCCCTAAAGCTTCCATTGAATTTCTAATTCCCAATAGCGTTGCTCTAGTATCACCACTATATAGAGAGCTAATATATGTAACAGCCAATGAATTGTATAACCCCAAACCAGCTCCAAGTATTACTCGACTAATAAGTACTATTTGAAAATTAGCCATAAAAGCTGGTAGGATACCACCTACACCAGCTAACAATAATCCTAAAATTATTGTTTTTTTCATTCCTACTCTCTTTGCAAAATAACTAGATAACAAAATAAATATAATAACTGTCACACTTGGAACAGTACCTAAAAGTTCACTTTGACTTTGCGATATTCCTAAAGACTGTTTCATTTGTGGAATAATGCCATTTATTGCCTGAGAACTTGTTAGCATTAATGAAATACTTAAAATTGCTCCTTTTTGAAGTATACTTTTGTTATTGTTCATCGTCGCTCTCCTCCTGTTTTATAACCCAAACTTTAGAATCAAAGTCAAATGTTTCTGGACGTTGGTTCTGATCATTTATTTGTCCACTAGAAGCATCTGAACAAACTAAACCAGCTTTCATCAATTCTGCACCAGAATATAAACCATTTTGTTCCACTTGATAGAGCCTATTACTATCCAGTCCTTTTAATTTTAAACGTCGATAAGAGGCATTTACCTCATTTAATGTTTTATAATGAGCTACAATAGCAATTTTCTTATCGTGACTGACGACCATCCATGAGGTTTGATTGTCGTTATCAAAAGGAGACAATAATCTATAAAAAGTACCATTATGGATTAAATTTCTATATTTTTTATAAAAGCTAATTTGTTCTTTAACAATACTAAGATCGTCTTCATTCAATTCATTTAAGTCAAGCTCATATCCAAAAGCACCAAAAAATGCTACATTTCCTCTAGTTTTGATAGGTACAATACGGTTTGTTTGATGGTTAGGAACAATCGAAACGTGAGATCCGATAGATGATATAGGATAAAGCATGCTCGTTCCGTACTGAATTTTTAGTCTTTCAATTGCATCTGAATCGTCACTAGCCCAAGCTTGAGGAGCATAATATAGCATTCCAGGATCAAAGCGTCCTCCACCTGAAGAACAAGATTCAAATAATATATTAGGATATTTTGTTATCAGTTTTTCATATAAACGATATACACCTAGTATATATCTGTGGAACACTTCTCCTTGTTGATTTGCTGACAAATGACTATCAAACACATCAGTTAACGGTCGATTCATATCCCATTTTATATAATCCAACTTAGATTCATCAATAATTTTACACATTTGATCAAAAATATTTTCAACAACTTCATCTAAACCAAAATTTAAAACATATTGATTTCTACCATGATGAGGTTTGCGATTTGGTGTCGAAATAATCCAATTTGGATGTTTACGATATAATTCGCTATCCTTATTCACCATCTCAGGTTCAAACCATAAGCCAAATTTCATACCAAAACTACGAATTTTTTCCGAGAGGCTACTAATCCCTTCAGGTAATCTTTTAGGATTTACATACCAATCCCCTAATCCAGCACAATCATTTTCTCGGTTTCCAAACCAGCCATCATCTAATACAAATAATTCTATACCAACATCAAAAGCTTTTTTAGCAATACTAACTAACTTATCTTCATCAAAATCAAAATATGTTGCTTCCCAATTATTAATTAAAACTGGCCTATCTTTTTCTCGCCACTCACCACGAGCCAAACGTTTTCTAAATAGTTGGTGAAAAGTTTGACTCATACCGTTTAAACCTGTACTTGAATAAACTAGAATTGCTTCTGGTGTTGTAAACGTCTCACCAGAATTAAGTTGCCAATTAAATCCAAATGGATTGATACCAATTTGAAGTCTGGTAACATCCCATGTATCTACTTCTGCTTGAATTAAAAAATTTCCTGAATAAACTAAAGCTGCACCAATAGCTTCTCCTTGATTTTCATCAGTATTTTTCCTTTTTAAAGTAACAAATGGATTATGTTGATGACTTGAGATACCTCGCGTAGACTCAATTGATTGAATCCCTTGTTGTAAAGTACGCGATTTAATGGTTCTCTCACGTCCCCAAGCACCAGAGAGTTGTTGCCATTCATAATCAGCATCTGGTAAATCTAATGATAAACTGCTAATATTTTCAATTATTTGACTCTCTTTTCCTTTGTTTATAATTCGTACACTACGAGTAATAACAGGATAATCTCTATATATTGTATATAATAACTCTACTTGAATGCTCGTAATAGCATCTAAAAGGTAAACTTTCAGTGTTTTACTTTCACTATCTCTATCAACGTAAGTCGCTGGTAAACCTTCTAATCTTGCTTTCCATCTTCTATTTCATGGCCTATATAACAAAATCTGTTAGACGAGATCCATTTTTCTGTAATATAGAAATAGCTGGATGTCTAAAATCAGTTGTACCATATTCAGGAAATTCTTGTCTTAAGTGTTCTAAAGAGTATAATAAATCATTTTCATTTCGATAAGTACTCATAGGTCTGTGATGCATCTCAATTAAATGACTATAGTCATTATCTGGTAAAGTTTCACCATAATATAAGTGTAGTAATTTACCATCTCCTGATACCCTAAAAATATAACTTATCTCCCCATTAAATAAATGAAATTGTTGGTTTTTGGACTGGTAAATAATATTCATTTCATAATCTGTATGCATAAGTACGCCTCCATTTCTTTATAAAAACATTATAAAAACGCTTACAAAAAATGTAAGCGTTTTTTATAACTGTTTTTTATCAAAATTAAACATTCAATTAATTTTTATATACTTTAATTTCTTGTCAGTATTGTAAATCCATTTTACCTTGCATTGAAATTTTTCATTTGGCGTTTGATGTCGCGGTCTTGTTCACGACGTTTGATGGTCTCACGTTTGTCATAATCATGCTTCCCTTTTGCCACACCAAGCAAAACTTTAGCGAAGCCATTTTTCAAATAGACTTTAAGTGGTACAAGAGTCATCCCTGTTCCTTTTAGGTCATTTGATAATTTTTCGATTTCGCGTTTTTTTTAGCAATAATTTACGGGTGCGCTCAGGGGCTTGATTCCAAATATTTCCTTGTTCAAAAGGTGAAATATGAACATTAATTAGCCAAGCTTCACCATTTTTGATTTGGGCATAGCCATCTTTGAGCTGAATACGTGCAGCGCGAACGCTCTTGATTTCTGTTCCTGTCAGAACAATCCCTGCTTCAATTGTATCAACGATGTTATAGTCATGACGCGCTTTTTTATTTTGTGCAACAACATTTCCATCACCTTTTGGCATATTAGATACCTCTCTTGAAAATTAGTGATTATCTTAATTAGCAGTTTTATTTTTTAGCTTTACGTGATTTTTTCTTAGCAACTTCTTTGTAGAAAGGTTTCTTGCCTGACTTTTTAGAAGTTGAAGTGGAAGATTTACGATTTCGTGGTTTGCTTGATTTTGAACCTTTGTGGTTATCTGTTTTTGGACGACGCTTTTCTTTACCAGAACGGTCTTTGCGTGATTTTTTAACTTTCTCTACCACATCATACTCACTTGGAATGTATTCAAAGTCAATATCGCCAGTTTCTTTATCAGCACGTGTTAATTTGATTTTAATCGGTTGACCAACACGAAAAACTTTTCCTGATTTTTCACCTTGAAGGGTCAATGTACGTTCGTTATAATTGTAAAATTCTGGCAGAGTTGTGATGTGAACAAGTCCTTCGATTGTATTTGGCAATTCGATGAACATCCCAAATTTCACGACACTAGCAACCACACCGTCAAATTCCTGACCAACGTATTCTTCCATGTATTCGGCTTTTTTCATGGCTTCAACGACACGTTCAGCATCAATAGCACGACGTTCAAGGGTTGAAGATGACGTTGCCAATTCTGGAATCACATTTCTAAAGTGTTCGATTTTCTCATCAGTGAGTTGTGTGTATTCGCGAATCATGCGGTGAACAAGCAAATCAGGATAACGACGAATTGGACTTGTGAAGTGAGTATAGTACTCCGCAGCCAAACCATAGTGTCCGTGATTATGTTCAGAATAACGTGCTTGTTGCATTGAACGAAGAAGCATCATGTTTAACACTTCTGCGCCTGGTTTACCTTCTACTTTTGCCATGAAATCTTGCAAAGCTTGTTGAGTGATTTTGTTAGCTGTACCATGGATTTGAACGCCAAAAATGCTAGCATAATCAAGGAATTTTTGTAATTTTTCAGCTTTTGGTTCTTCATGGATACGGTAAATAAATGGCAATTTACGTTTTGCAAAATGCTCTGCAACTGTTTCATTAGCTGCTAACATGAAAGATTCAATCATGCGTTCAGCATACCACGTTGACGAAGCACAATATCAACTGGCATTCCTTTATCATTAACAATAATCTTGGCTTCGCTCGTATCAAAGTTAAGAGCACCGCGGCGCATGCGCATGGTTTCAAGAATATTGTGAAGAGCAGTCATATGATGAATAGAGTCAACGATTGGTTGATATTGCTCAATCAATTCTTCATCACCAGCAATAATGTCATTGACATTGCTGTAAGTCATACGGAAAGTTGTCTTAATGACTGATTGACAAATTTGGTGATTAACAACGTGACCATTGCGGTCAATTTCCATTAAACATGATTGTGTCAAACGGTCAACATTAGGATTTAACGAACAAATACCATTTGACAAACGTTCAGGCAGCATTGGAACTACACGGTCAGTCACATAAACTGATGTCCCACGAGCAACAGCTTCACGATTAAGCGCAGAGCCTTCTGTGACATAGTATGAAACGTCCGCAATATGAACACCGAGCTCAAAATTACCATTGCTGAGCAATTTAATATGAACAGCATCATCTAGGTCTTTGGCATCTGCACCATCAATGGTAAAGGTGATTTCATTACGTAAATCAACACGCCCAACCATGTCTTTCTCAGACGGCGCATCTGAAACTGCATTAGCTTCAGCCATAACATCTTCTGGAAATTCTGATTTGATGTCCATTGATTCAAGGACTTCAAGCACATCAATACCAACATCACCTTGGTGTCCAACGATGTCACGCACATGACCAACAAAATAATCATAGCCTCGTGTTGGGTATTTATCAATGTCAACCTTGATAATCTCAGTGCCGTCAAGCAGAACAGGCTCTTTCTTGATATAAATCTTTTGTTGAATTTTTTGATTTTTGGATTTAATGTAACCAGCGTATTTTGGTTTTTCGTCATCAAGAATAAATTTCCCAACAACCGTTTTTAAGCTACGCTCAACAATGCCGACAATGCGAACCTCAGCAGCTGTACCTTTCAAGCGATTAGCTGGCTTTTTAACAACCGCTTCAACCGTATCTCCGTCAACCGCATGACCAACGTCATTACGTCCGACAAACATGTCATCTTCATTTTCGTCAACCGCTAAAAAACCAAAACCAGCTTTGTTAGCACGAAAAACACCCGTAACGGTGATTTCTTTTTTCTTCTCTATTTTTTTACGAAGAGCAAGGTTCCCATAGTCATCAAAACGCAGTTTTCCTTGGCTTTCCAATTTTGAAATCTCTTTGATAAGCTTTGGAAATTTTTCAGCGCCAGCCATGTCTAGCCCAGCAGCCAATTCATTAATATTGACTTTTCCATGCTCCTCTAAATAAGCAATAATTTTTTCGTTCATAATTTGTGATTGTAAGTATTCCTAGTAAAAATCAGACATAAAATGCCTAGCTAGGCTTAACTCAATAATTTTCCTCTCGTATTCTACTTCATTCTAATAGGTCGTAAACAAGACTTTTACGACTTCATAATAAAAAATGAGCTGAGTGACCAGCCCATGAATTTTCGTACAAAATTCAAGATGCGCAGCCAACGTAAGCCACTATTTAGCCTCGTTAGTTGCTATCTATTTACTTGATAAAATCGCTAGCGCCAAAGCAATTGCTAGCCAAAAGAAAACTAGAACTGCTGTAAAACGTTGCATAAACGCTTCGAAGCCACGCGCTTTAGTACGTTCAAACAAAGCTTCTGAACCGCTGTTATCAAATACATTGCCACTTGGATTTTTTTGTGGTTGCAAGAAAATAGCAATTACAATAATAACAGATAATACCAGCAAAGTTGTCAGTAGTATATTGTACATCTTTTTCACTAAGAACGCGTCAGAAAGTTATTTTCAAATCAATTGAGTTGGTCATGATTTGGCACTTTCAGTCTGAGTTCTATTCCTTTCCTACACTATGGTCTTGATTATTCTAACATAAAAATCCCTAAGATTCAATATGTAAGGTCACTTTTCGCTCTTTCGGACAATATTTTAAACCTTGAATACGCTCTGGATGAGTTGTTTTATTTTTACTTGTCAAATAATTCTTACTGCCACAACTGCTACATTCTAAATTAATCTTTACTCTCACACAATTTCCTTAACTTTCAAGTATTTTCTAAAATTGATAAGGCTCCAAACAAAGTTTATAAAGACGATAAGACTAGTCACATAGAAAACCGAACGGTATCCCAAATCAGTTGCGATTGCTGACCCAATAAAAGGTCCAATAACTTGTCCTATATTCATAAACATTTGATTATAACTAAAAATACGTGAAATTCCCTCGCGTGGTGTGATTTTAGTCAACAATGAATTAATACTCGGCATCAATGCCCCCGTACCAAAACCGTACAAAAAGCGGACAATGCCTAATTGTAATGAATTTTGAGCAAGGGCGCAAAGCACATACATACTAAAGCTATAAAACAGAGCAATCAAAAGTAATCTATGATTACCTATTCTATCACCAATTTTCCCAAGAGTCGAGCTTGAGAGCATGCTTGAAAATCCTAGTGCAGACACAATCAAACCCGAGACAAACATCAAGTTCTCCGTTTGACCCAGATGACGAATATACAAGGTCAAAATTGGAGCAATAGATTGTGCTGATACTTGGATAATCATACTAGTCACAAAAAGACCAATTAAAATTTGCTTATCCTTAATTGATGAAAATAGGTCACGTGTTGATAGAACTTCTGCCTTAGTAACTGGTTGGAAATCCTCTTTAACAAGAAAAATAGTCATCAGATTACAAATCAATAAAATAAAACCGACCAAAAGAAAAACTTGACGAATACCCAAGATTTCAGCAAGAACACCACCCAATAACGGTCCTACCAAACTACCACCGATAACACCAGTTGCTAGTGTTCCAAGTGCATAACCTGAACGATTTTTGGGAGCTTGACTGGCAATCAAGGCTGTTGAATTAGGGACATAACCAGAAAACAAACCGTTCAAGATACGCAAGACTAATAACCAAAAAACGTTAGGAACAAAAGCTAACCCCCCCATGGTAAAAGTCATCACCAAACTTGCTCTTACCATCATTGGTTTACGACCATAACGGTCTGCCAAACGTCCCCATACTGGAGCAATAAGAGCCGAAGTCAAAGCTGATAGTGACACCGCTAAACCAGCATACCATTCTACCTTATTTTGAGGTGCTCCAAGTTGTTCAACATATAAAGCCATAAAAGGCATAACAAGCGAAAAGCTTGCCCCGGTAAAAAAGTTACCAAGCCAAGCTACCCGCAAATTCTGTTTCCAATTAATTTCGCTGTTAATCATTGTTCACCCTCTTTTCTAAAAAACGTCAATTGATATTATAGCACAATATTAGTCAAATGAGAAAGACAGTTGCCTATACAAGTATTATTTTTTAATCACTAAAAATACAGCTAAAAATCAGTCCGATAATGTTTTTAACAATTGATCAACCTGCCCTTTTAGCGTTTGTAGATTACCACGATTATCTAGTAATTTATCAGCGTAAGCTTTTTTAGCTTCTGTTGACATTTGACTTGCAATACGTTGTTGTGCTTCAGAACGTGTGTAATGATTTCGCATCACTAAACGATCTAACTGCGTCTTTTCATCAACATAAACTAACCAGACCTCATCAAACCAATCCATATAATCAAGCTCAATCAACAGCGGAATATCCATGAAAAAGACTTCCTCTGTCTGGGCTAATTGATTCCGACGATTAGCTAATTCTTGACGAATAATCTCATTTTGCAGCCTTGACGATTTTGCCATTATCTCTTTATTTCCAAAAATAGCGTGTCCTAATTTTTGACGGTCAAGCTCTCCGTTTTCTTGTAGAATGTCATGTCCAAGCCATTCAACTAAAGTTTGATACAACTTGCCACCTTTTTTTTGCAATTCATGCACAACTTGATCTGCATCAATAACCTGATAGCCCTGCTTTCGAATTTCAGCCACAACTGTTGATTTTCCTGAAGCAATTCCCCCAGTGATTCCAATAATTTTTGTCATCGTTTTTGACATGCAGGACAAAGATGTGTCCCACGACCTCCTACTTTGATTTTTTCAATCGGCGTTGCACAACGTGGACAAGGTTCGCCCGTCTTACCGTAAACTTGCAAAAACTGCTGCATATTGCCATCCTCACCAAAGGCATTATGATACGTTCTGATTGTCGTTCCACCTTTTACAATCCCTAGCTGCAAAATCTGAATAATCTCGTCATGCAACAAAGCTATTTCCGAATCTGTTAAACTCGAACTAACACGTTCTGGGTGAATTTTCGCTGCCCAAAGCGCCTCATCAACGTAAATATTTCCAAGCCCCACAACTAAAGTTTGGTCTAGAAGATAAGGCTTGATAATCTTCTTGGAAGCCTTCAATTTTCTAGTAAACTCTGATAAGTCAAATGTTTCCTTTGTCGGTTCAGGACCGAGCTTTTTCTTTTGAAAATAAGCTTCTATCTGATTTAGATACAACAATTCCATTGTCCCAAACTTACGAACATCTTGATAAACCAACGTCGACCCATCATCAAGTTGAAAAAGAACATGAAAATGTTTGTTATCAGGCACCTGTTCTGGAAAAAGCAAATACTTACCTTCCATTCGCAAATGAGAAATAATCACCTGCTTATTCAACATTAATAGTAAATATTTTCCACGCCTTCCAATATTCTGAAACGTTTGCCCCAAAATCCCAGTCTCAAACGCCACCAAATCTGTCTTGACAATCTTAGGCACACGAACATCAACAGCTACAATTTTTCGACCAACAATCAGACTCTCCAAACCACGTCTAACCGTCTCAACCTCAGGTAATTCAGGCATAACAATACGATACCAAGCCGTTAAGCGACTCAAAGAAAAATAGGAATCTTGACGAAGGTGATAAGACACCTAGGAAAGATTATCTTTTTTCAAAGAGTCGTAGGCGGGTTCTAGTCAACCAACCGCTTGGCACTCCTTTCTAAACAAAATTTAACAAATAAGGATGAGGCGGAAAATCCTAATTTTCCAGTCGCATCATCTTTTTCACTAGCTTTTCCGCTCGGGTTCAATTGAGAACCTCTCTCCTTTCCTTTCTAAACATCATTTCAAGAATAGAGGGACAGCCTTTAGTTCATGTTCAAAGTAACACGAACGAATCCTCTATCCTTTTCTAAAATTTATTTAATTCTTGAGTTAACATTTCTACGCTTATTATAAAACAGAGTGCTGCTTTTAAACAAGCACTCTGTTTTAGTGTTATTTTTGACAAAACTACCTAAGCTACGCTTAATATTCTTTCTCGTTGTAACCAAAGTCAGCAAGATCAAGTTTTTTATCACGCCAATTTTTCTTAACTTTAACCCATGTTTCAAGGTAAACCTTGTCACCAAGCATGATTTCAATGTCACGACGTGCCATTTTACCGATTTTCTTGAGCATTGTCCCTTGCTTACCGATAATAATCCCTTTTTGGCTATCACGTTCAACCATAATTGTCGCACGGATATGCACTTTATCCGTTTCAGGGTCACGTTTCATAGACTCAACAATAACCGCAACAGAATGTGGCACTTCTTGTTCAGTCAATTTCAAGATTTTTTCACGAATCATTTCTGACACCAAGAAACGTTCTGGGTGGTCAGTAATTTGGTCCTCAGGGAAATATTGAAACCCTTCCTCCAAATTATCTTTCAAAATGTTCATCAATGTTTCAACATTGTTCCCTTGAAGAGCTGAAATTGGCACAATTTCTTTGAAATCCATTTGACTACGGAAATCATCAATTTGTTCCAAAAGTTGGTCTGGGTGCACTTTGTCAATCTTATTAATGACTAAGATAACAGGAATTTTAGCAGCCTTCAAACGCTCGATAATCATATCATCCCCCTTACCACGCTTTTCATCAGCAGGCACCATAAAAAGGACTGTTTCAACTTCTCGAAGAGTGCTGTAAGCAGATTCTACCATGAAATCACCAAGTGCATTTTTAGGTTTATGAATCCCAGGTGTGTCAATAAAGACAATCTGTTCAGTGTCTGTCGTGTAAATTCCCATAATTTTATTACGAGTAGTTTGAGCTTTATCACTCATGATAGCAATTTTTTGCCCCATAACATGATTTAAAAATGTTGATTTTCCAACATTTGGGCGACCTAAAATCGCTACAAAACCTGATTTAAACATAATATATAAAGGACGTTAAACGCCCTGCTCCTTTCAATTCTCTCTAACTAAGTTTTGGCTATTCAGCAAAAATCAAGGCAATAATTTTCGGTACAAAAATAATCAATCCTGTTAAAACAGCATAGCCTGAAATTATTAAAACCGCACCCGCTGCCATATCCTTCGCATTTTTAGCTAACATTGAAAAATGGTAATTGCTAGCAAGATCAACCACATTTTCAATCGCCGAATTAATGATTTCAAACGTGATGACTAAAAAAATTGCCAGTAGCAAAAAGAGCCACTCAGTCACCGAAATTCGAAAAACAGTGCCAGCTATGATCGCCAAAATAGCTGAAATCATATGCTTGCGCATGTTTCTTTCTTCTTTGAAAGCTGTGATAATACCTGTAATGGCAAATTCCATACTCGCTACTAACGTACGATTTTTCCACTTTTTAGGTGAATTATTGTCTCTTGAGTCCATAGGCAGTTAAAATCTCTTCCTGTAAAGTAAACATTTCTTTTTCTTCTTCAGGGGTGTAATGATCATAACCATTGATATGTAAAAAACCATGTACTGCAAGGAAGCCCATTTCACGTTCAAATGAATGTCCATATTCTTCTGCTTGTTCACGCGCTTTATCAACCGAAATGAATAATTCACCGATGTATGCGTCAAATTCATCTAGCATTTCAGCCAGTTCAGGATTTTCTTCTAAGTCTTCTTCTGAAAATGACAGACTTGATTCTGGTTTGTATTCTAAGCTGATAACATCTGTTGGACGGTCTGTGTCACGGTATTCCAAGTTCAACTCATGACTACGTTCATTTGTCACAAAAGTCACGGCCATTTCTTTATTGTCTTTACCTGTCTTTTCAGCTGCAAATTGTAATAAATCAAGGGTTTGTTTTTTAATTGCTTCTGAAACTTGACCAGTTTCATCTATCATTTCAACGTACATATAAATCTTCTTTCAAACTAATTATATCAAGGCTATTATACCATAATAAAATAAAGCCCGCTACTGTACGCTTTACAACACTCATCCCCACTATCTCAAGAATTTAGCAGGTCAACTTTCATCGTTTTTCACTTTTTACTGATAGCAAGATTGATCTTCTTGTGAAAAAGAAGTAGCTCAGGGTAAAGCTACTTCTTCAAGGAGAAGTATTACGGATTAGTTCTAATCATAAGTCTATCATCATTTCAAACCTCTTTGTTATAAACGTTAAACTGGCGTCCTGAAACTTGGTCTGTGTAAGTACCATCTGCCAAGTTTGTTTCAGAATCCAAATACTTGTCGCCGCTGACAAGGGTGACAAGAACAGCTTCCTTGCTTCCACGTTCAATCATAGCAACTTGTTCGTCTCCGTTAGGGTTATGGATGTATTCTAATTCACCAACCATAGCGTTGTGGAATTTATTGACAGCTGCTACTGTTGCAGCTTTGTAAAGGTCATTACCTGCATCACCAATTTGTGATTAACCTGTAACTGTCCCACTTTCTTTCTAATCATTATTTGCTTCTTTATCACTAGCCGGTTGACCAATTGTTTCATAGCTTGCAAACCCTGACTCAGCCACAGATTCTTCTGACGCTTTTAGAGAATAGCTGCGCTGTTTTGGTGCAGCTTTTTCATAAGCATTGATGATTTCAGCAACAACTGGATGACGAACAACGTCATTAGCTGAAAAATGAACAAAATCAATCTGTTTAATGTGTTGTAATTTTTCAGTCGCATCAATCAGACCAGATTTAACTTTTTTTAGGCAAGTCAATCTGGCTAGTGTCACCGTTAACAATCATTTTCGAATTGAAACCAAGGCGTGTCAAGAACATCTTCATTTGCATAATTGTCGTATTTTGTGCTTCATCAAGAATCACAAAAGCATCATCAAGTGTTCGTCCACGCATATAAGCCAGCGGAGCAATTTCAATAATATCACGTTCCATTAAACGTGTTGTTTGCTCTTTTCCTAAAATTTGGTAAAGGGCATCATAAACTGGACGAAGATAAGGGTCAACTTTTTCTTTCAAATCCCCTGGTAAAAAGCCAAGACTTTCACCAGCTTCAACAGCTGGACGCGTTAAAATAATACGTTTGACTTGTCCACGTTTGAGAGCTGTCACCGCTAAAGTTACTGCCAAGAAAGTTTTCCCAGTTCCTGCTGGTCCAATCCCAAAAACCACATCATGTGATTTGACGCTATCCACGTAAACTTTTTGTCCCAAAGTTTTAACACGGATAGGCTTTCCAGAATTATCTTTAATGATCTCTTCTTCGTAAAGTGCAACAAATTTATCAATTGAACCATTTTGTGCCATGGAAAGAGCTGTCACAACGTCTGATGTATTAACCAGCATACCACGCGAAACCAAAACCAAAAGCGCTTGGATAGTCACACGCGCAAGCTCGACACTTTCCTCATCGTCTCCCAAAATCTGCACACGCTCAGTTCGTGCATGGATAATAACGCCAAGATTATCTTCAATCAGCTTCAAATGACGTTCATTTGACCCAAACAACGCCAATACATCATCAGGATGATTTAATGTTATCTCAACAGAATACTCTTGCAAATAGAGTCCCTCTTTCTTTTGTATTTGATAAGCCTATTATAGCTTATTTAACATAAAAAATCACGACTTGCGTGATTTCTTAACTATCTTTATTTCAAATCATTGCGCTTCAAAATGAAAAGCGGAGCTAAAAGCATTAATACAATACCTAAAAGTAGAAATGTTAGTGAAAAACCCAACCAGTCAATCAAAAAGCCAGTCATCGGAAAAATGACTATCATAAACAGACTGAAAAACATGGTAGTAACACTAAGCATTGTGGCTCTCACATCGCTTGGAATCATCACTTGAAGATCATTATTAAAGATTGGTAAAAAGAAAGCATAAAGCCCATCTGCCATCAAATAAATAATCATATAAATCAGAGGTAATTTCGTGATTGCTAAAACGTAAAGCATTCCCGTCACCCCAACTAAGATAGGAAGAAGAGCGACTGCTTTAAACCGTTGACCAATCTTACTTGCCAACCAAACAGCCCCAATATTGATAACACTAGAGATAAGCATCAGCAAACTAATCTGCCATGACGGGAAAATATCTAATTCATTTTGATAGTAAAAATAAAACATACACATCATGACACAAAAACTTGACTAGTGATGAGCCAATAAAATAAGTGTCGATTCACTTTAAATTCCTGAACAACCGTTTTTAAAATACACGATAAACTTGCAGGCTCTTCTCGTTCTTTCTTAAACGCTGGCTCTTTCATCATAGTAATCAAAATAATGACTATCAAAGAGAAGAAAATTTGGATAACATACGTCATATCCAATAAACCATGAACAAAAAAAACTGCAACAACAGCGCCTAACGTTCTTGTTGCTTCAGCAACAGCAGACACAAAACTTGAAAATTTGAGAAACTTGTCCTCTAACCCTGCTTCTTTAGCCGATTCAAATAACATGGCAGTGCTTGTGCCAGAATCAAAATTGTATGCCCATGCGTTCAGTACCATTCCAAATGCATAAATCCAAAAATGACCTTGCCCAAATAGCATAAATAGACACGACAATATTGACATCAAACGTCCCAAATAAAGATTTGTACGGTAAGTAAAACGGTCAGCTAGGACACCTGAAGGCACTTCAGACAAGAGACTGGTCAGATGAAAAAGACTTTCTAAAATCCCAATTTGACCAAAACTCATGCCATGTTGACTAAGAAAGAGAAGCCAGAAGCTTGTGATTCCGAAAAAACCGAAAAATTCACTTGCTCCAACTAAAGCAATATTATGACGATACGATTTTTTAAACATAGTAAATTTCCTTAAAATATGTCAGACTCTCCATAGAGTCATAGATTATTAACAAAATAAGATTTTAAAATTTGATTTCTTTTAGACAGACCTATAAGTCAGTTAAAAGCCTATCAAATGCCAGTTATTGAGTTAAATCATTTGATCTACGTGCATATAGCCCACTCTCCCTTGAAATTTCTATGTTTTTGTATCGTAATTGCCATCCATTATAGCACAAAAAGTTTGAAAATAAAGCCGATTCACGCAAATTCACAGAGAATAAATTTCTTATGATATTGTACCAGCTTTGTTACACAAAAAAAGAGGTGATTCACCTCTTAATGCGCTAAGTATTCTTCCCAAATTTTGTCGAATTCGCTAAGATTAAAGGCAAAATCTGCTTCATCTTCCAAATAACGACTAATGGTTTCAAAATTGTCAGTATGTTTCGGAAAAGTTGTATCATCAAAAACTAAATCCGCTAAAATGGCTACTGGCTCATGACTTTTAGGATTACGTTGCGTCATTAACCAAGTATAAAATGATTTTCTCATTGCCAATTCTCCTTTAAAAATTGATGTCTAATGGTACTACTTTCGGCATAGTGCTCAGGATTTTTCTTGTAAAAACCTTGATGGTAATCTTCTGCCAAATAAAATGGTTGAACTGGCTCAATTGCTGTTACGATTGGCTCTTTAAAACGACCTGAAGCTTGCAAAGCTACCTTTGACTGCTCTGCTATTTGACGCTGACGCTCATCGCTATAAAAAATAACAGGGCGGTAATTATCACCACGGTCTTCAAACTGACCGAAAGCATCCGTTGGGTCCGTCTGTGCCCAATAAATCTCAACTAAATCCGCATAAGAAATCTTTTCCTCATCAAAAATGATTTCTACCGCTTCTGTATGACCAGTCTCATGCGCCTTAACCTGCTCATAAGTGGGATTTGCAACATGTCCCCCAGTATAACCCGAACGAACAGATAGAATCCCCTCTTGCTCTTCAAAAGGTTGTACCATGCACCAAAAACAACCACCCGCAAAAATCGCACGTTCCATTCTATGACCTCCAAATTATGGTGAATATATTATAGCAAAAAAATGTCCAGTGGACATTTTTTTCACGAGCCTAAAAACTAAAAAGCGAAGTTGTCCACTGGACATTTTTTTCACGAGCCTGAAAATTGAAAAGCGAGTCGGTCCACTGAACATTTTTTCTCGAGTCCGAAAACTAAATAGCAAGTTTATTTAATTCCAAACCTTAAGCTTTTTTGGGCAAGCTTTTTTTATTGCTCAAAAATACTATTCATCACTTTCTAAAACATCAGGATTCTTTTTCAAAGCTATTTTTCTTCGTCAATTAATTCTGTTCCGAATTGGTCTTGTTTGACTTTTCGTGCTTTCATCAAGCCGCCAAGCGCTTTTTTAAACTGACCTTTTGAGATGCCAAACGTTGCTTTAATATCAGCTGGCGATGATTTGTCATTCAAGGTCATAAAACCACCATTTGATTGTAAATACGTCAAAATCATTTGAGAATCATTTTCCAACATTTCAAACGAACGTGGTTTCAATGACAAATTAAGCGTACGGTCAACTTCGCGAAAACCAATGACACGTGCCGTTACTTCTTCACCAAGACGTGGTTCAGCATAACGTTCACTTGGATGAATAAAGCCAAGCATGTTATTATCTGGGAGATAAACAAATGTTCCAGATAGTTTCAAACGATAGACAATGGCGCGCAATTTTTCATTTTGCATATTATTGTAAGCAGGTCCAGCCATTTTTTGGAAAACTTCTGGCTGCGCTGGAATTGCCCAGATACGGTCTTTTTTATCCACATCCAGATGAACATAGAGTTTATCACCTTTTTTAGGCCACAATTCCTTCATATCTGGCAACACATCAAGTGAAACAACAAACTGCTTATCCGCAAGTCCAGTGTCCAAAAAGACACCCAAATCACGACGTACTTCTGTCACGACACCCCAACCATAAGTCGTACGTGTTGTGGCAACGTCAGCTGTTGTCAAACGAGCTTTTTGGTGCACATCAGTATAAGCAAACCCTTTGACCATATCGCCAATCTTATGCTCACCTTCTGCCTTATCTAGCATAAAAGTCACGCCATCTTTTTGCACAAAATACGCTTTCGCATTCTCATCAATCACAAGACCTGTGATAATAGTGGCAAGTAAATTATTCATGTATTCTTTCCTTTATAAAAGGAGGTGGAAAGTCCACCCCCATACCTTCTTTTTTGATTAGACTTCAAGCAATTCTTTTTCTTTGTTAGCTGTCATAGCATCGATGTGTTTAACAGCTTCGTCAGTTGCTTTTTGAATATCTTTTTCAAGAACTTTCAATTCGTCTTCAGTGATTTCTTTAGCTTTTTCTTGTTTTTTAGCTTCGTCCATAGCATCACGACGGATATTACGGATAGCAACTTTAGCATTTTCACCAACTTTTTTCACTTCTTTAGCAAGTTCTTTACGAGTTTCTTCAGTAAGCGCAGGAATAACCAAACGAATCACTGAACCATCATTCGCGGGGTTAATACCGAGGTCTGAAGCATTGATAGCATGTTCAATATCTTTCAAAGATGATTTATCAATGTGAAATCAAAAGAACACGTGCTTCAGGAAATGATAGAAGCCAATTGATTAAGTGGTGTCATGGCACCGTAGTATTCTACTTGGATACGGTCCAAAAGAGATGCGTTAGCACGACCAGCACGGATAGCTGCAAATTCGCGTGCCAATGAACTGTGTGATTGTTCAAAGCGTTCTTTAGCTTTTTCGATAATAGCATTAGCCATAGATTTTATTAATCCTCATTTCTTATTTTTTGTGGTGTTCAGCTTTATTTGAAACAGTTGTACCAATGGATTCCCCAAAGACAACACGTTTAATATTACCAGCTTCATTCATGTTAAAGACAACAAGGTCAATATCGTTGTCCATTGAAAGAGTAGAAGCTGTTGCATCCATAATTTTAAGTCCACGTTGAATGACTTCGCCATGTGTCAATTCATCGAATTTCACGGCATTAGCATCTTTCTTAGGATCGGCATTATAGACACCATCAACACCATTTTTCGCCATTAAAATAGCTTCTGCTTCAATTTCAGCAGCACGAAGGCAGCTGTTGTATCTGTTGAAAAGTATGGTGAACCAATACCAGCACCAAAAATAACAATGCGACCTTTTTCAAGATGACGAAGTGCACGACCACGAATATAAGGTTCTGCTACATTTTGCATTGGAATAGCTGTTTGAACACGAGTATCAACTCCATATTGTTGCAAACTATCAGCCATTACAAGGGCATTCATCACTGTACCTAACATACCAGTGTAATCGGCTTGTACGCGATCCATACCAGCTGCAGCAGCTGGTTCTCCACGCCAAAGATTTCCCCCACCAATAACCAAAGCAATTTCAACACCTGAACTATGTACTTCAGCAATTTCTTTTGCGATAGTTTGAACGGTTGTAAGATCGATTCCCACACCTTTTTCACCAGCTAACGCTTCACCAGATAATTTAATTAAAATACGTTTATACTTAGGTTCCACTACAAGTTACTCCTTCTTTTATCTTTACTATTTTATCATAATTTACCTGTTTTACCTAGCAAAATTCTCTGAATTTTGAAAGATTCAAGGTTTCAAAATCATGATGTTACAATGACAAAATGCTCCCTTTTTGTTTTCTATATTAATCACACAGTCCATAAAAAATCCGTTTCAACGAAACGGATTTTCTGTTGTATCATCACATTAGAATGAACTTGGATCTACTTTGATACCTACACCTTGTGTAGTTGTGATAGACAAGTTAGTCATGTATGTACCTTTAGCAGTAGCTGGTTTAGCTTTAACGACAACTTCGTGGATAGCTTTGAAGTTTTCAACCAATTTATCTGCATCAAATGATACTTTACCGATGATAGCTTGTACGTTACCTGCTTTATCAGCACGGTAAGTGATTTTACCACCTTTAGATTCTTCAACTGCTTTAGCAACATCCATAGTTACTGTACCAGTTTTAGGGTTTGGCATAAGGTTACGAGGTCCAAGAACACGTCCAAGGCGTCCAACGATAGCATCATGTCTGGTGTAGCGATAACTACGTCAAAGTCAAGCCAACCGTCGTTGATTTTAGCAACAAGGTCATCTTCACCAACGAAGTCTGCACCAGCAGCTTTAGCTTCTTCAGCTTTAGCACCACGTGCAAATACAAGAACACGTTGTGTTTTACCAGTACCGTTTGGCAATACCATTGCACCACGGATTTGTTGGTCTGCTTTACGAACGTCAATGTTAAGTTTGTATGCAACTTCCACAGACGCATCAAATTTTGCGAAGTTAGTTTCTTTTGCAAGAGCCACAGCTTCTTCTACGCTGTAAGCTTTTGTGCTGTCGATTTTTTCAAGTGCAGCACGCATTTGTTTGCTTTTTTTAGCCATTTAAAATTCTCCTTGTAATGTGGTCATATCGATTTGATTTAAAATCTCCCACGTCACTCATCAAATTACGATGAAGTCTTGCGGGTCTAACGTGAATTAATCTCAACGGTACAGTGTGGTTACCTCAATTAATCACAGATTGGGTTGCTATTGATTAGTCAACAACAGTGAATCCCATAGAACGAGCAGTACCTTCAATCATACGCATTGCAGATTCAATATTTGCAGCGTTTAAGTCTGGCATTTTAGTTTCAGCAATTTCTTGTACTTGTGCACGAGTAACTGTTGCAACTTTAGTTGTGTTAGGTGTTCCTGAACCTTTTTCAACACCTGCAGCTTTTTTCAAAAGAACAGCAGCTGGTGGAGTTTTAGTTACGAAATCAAATGATTTATCTTCATATACTGAGATAACAACTGGGATAATCATGCCAGCTTGATCAGCTGTACGAGCGTTAAATTCTTTAGTGAATCCCATGATGTTAATACCTGCTTGACCAAGAGCTGGACCAACTGGTGGAGCTGGTGTAGCTTTACCAGCAGGAATTTGAAGTTTAACAACTTTTTCGACTTTTTTAGCCATTTATAAAATCCTCCTGTTGTGGTTTTGGCGGTAATTAAGATTTTTACCTCCCACAGATATGCTCAATAGCATACCTTATCATTATACATTAATTTTTGGAAAAAGCAAGGAGTTTATTGCATTTATTTTCTTAAAAATCCTTGATTTGACAACTTTTATTAACTGTTATCAAATTTAAGCACTTTCCAGCTATTTTTTCGTCAGACACTATTGATTTTCCTAATAACCTATTTCCATTCCACGTTAAATTATTGATGTCCATTTTTACTAACAAAGAAAGTCAAACTAAATTTTAGGAAAAGCCCTCTAATCATTTACATCTTTTAGGTTTCAGTATAAAATATAAAGTATGATGATGTACAAATTATTTTCTTTCTCGTTTGTGTTTTTGACACCAATTTTTGCTTATATTTTAGTGACATTTTTCAAATTAAAACGTTTTGGCATTCTATTTACCGACATTGCTTTTCCGATTTTTGCTTTTGAAATCGGATTGGTGGGAAATAAATTTTTAGGGAGTAGTATTTTCTTTTATTATTTGATTTGTCTGTCACTACTCGCTATTATTTTAACGGTAACTTTTCTTAGGAGAGATCATTCTTTTTCTTACCGCCGTTTTGGGAAATTTTTCTGGCGCTCTGGTTTTATTTTGACTTTTCTCTTTTACATTATGATACTGATTTTAATTTTTACGATTACATAAAAAACGCTAGCCAATTGAGCTAACGTTTTTTTATTATGCTTCTGGATTTGGGTTAGTCATCAGAACTTTACGTGGTTTTGTTCCTTCGGCTGGTCCGATGACACCTGCTGCTTCTAATTCATCCATTAAACGGGTGGCACGGTTAAATCCAACAGACAAACGACGTTGGAGCATTGAGGCACTTGCTTTTTGTGTTTCAAGTACCAAAGCTTTAGCATCTTCAAAGAGTGGGTCACCTTCTTGGACGCCACCACCAGATTTCAAATCTGATTCAGAAACCTCACCTGGGTCAAAGCTATCATCATAATCTGCGTCAGCTTGGTTTTTAATGAAATCAACAATGCGTTCCACATCATCATCAGAAATGAAAGAGCCTTGCAAGCGGACTGGGTGATTTTCATCAATTGGTTTGAAAAGCATGTCACCACGACCGAGAAGTTTTTCAGCACCATTCTCATCCAAAATGGTACGGCTATCTGTCCCTGATGATACAGCAAAGGCAACACGTGATGGCACATTAGCCTTAATTAAACCACTAATGACGTCAACAGACGGACGTTGTGTGGCAAGAATCATGTGAATACCCGCAGCACGCGCTTTTTGCCCTAGACGAATAATCGCATCTTCCACTTCTTTGCTGGCAACCATCATCAAGTCAGCCAACTCATCAACAATAACTACAATCAATGGTAAAGGAATTTGTTTTTGTTCAGATTGCGCATTAAATTCTTCAACTTTAGCATTGTAGCCTGCGATATTTCGCACCCCAAAATGAACTAAAGATTCATAACGATTTTCCATTTCATCAACCACTTTTTGAAGTGCTCTTGCTGCCTTACGTGGATTGGTTACTACAGGAATTAGCAAATGCGGAATATCATTATAAACTGACAATTCAACCATTTTAGGGTCAATCATCATGAATTTGACTTGGTCTGGGCGAGCTTTCATCAAGATACTTGCAATAATCCCATTAACGGCAACTGATTTACCAGAACCTGTTGAACCAGCGACAAGCAAGTGTGGCATACGAGCAAGGTCAAAAGTACGTGCTGTTCCGTTAACAGCCTTACCAAGTGGTACTTCCAATAATTTATTAGGGTCTGTATTTGCTTGTTCCCAAAGTTCACGGAAGGTTACCGTTGCAATTTCTGAGTTAGGAACTTCGATACCGACCAACGATTTTCCTGGAATTGGTGCCTCGATACGAACATCTTTAGCGGCAAGTGCAAGTGCCAAATCATCGGCCAAATTTGAAATGCGGTTAACACGCACCCCAACTGCTGGTTTGACTTCGTATTTCGTAACAGACGGTCCAATCTCCGCACGTTCAACTTTGACATCAATCCCAAAGCTATTAAACGTATCTTCTAAGACTTTGATATTTCTGCGAACGAGATTTTTTTCCTTAGACTGATTTTTAGGTTTATCTGGTGCAAATAAGTCAATCGTTGGTAGTTTATAAAGAAGATTTGCTTTCGCCGTGAAATCAACTTCTAACGGTTCGCCGTCATCTTCTTCATCAAGTATAGCTTGCGTAGCTTCTTGCGACGGTGACGAATCCATTGTCGGATAATCTTCAAGTGGCGGTTCTTCTAAGCATCCAAAGTGTGGTCATATGCCAAAATTTCAGGTTCAGTAGGTGAGTCATTTTCTGGAAGATTATCAAATAGCGAAGTCTCATTGTCAGTAGGATTCTCTAAAATTTCTCCTGTTTCTTGGTCAACAGTCATTTGAGCCAAGCGTTCTTCTTCCTCTTTCTGAGCTTTTTCCTGACGTTTTTGTTCAGCAAGTGCTTTTTTCTCTTCTCGTTTTACAAAGCGTTTTTGCTTTCTAATTTCGTTTTTAGCAGCCCATTCTTGGGATTTTTCTTTAAAAAATTCTACGATATCGTAAACTTCCCACGGACTCATCAAAAAGAGCCCCAAGATGATAAACAACGTCCCGATCAGAAATGTGCCAACATTTGAAAAAAGAAAGGCTACGGGTTTATAAAGAACAGCACCAAGCATTCCTCCACCGACAAACTTGCTTACTTTAAAATTGATAATGTCACCATAAAGCAAGCGAGCTGTTGTGGAAAAGACTTCCTTGTCACGATAAGCTATCAATGAAAATAGGTAAGCATGCCATTCAAGCAACAACCCAATCATTGTCACCACAAAACCACCGACAAGCCCTGTCTGTTTATGAAACCATTTAAATCCAATTAAATAGATAAGTACCGCAAACATTAGGAAGTAAGCCAAACTTCCCACCACGAATCTGACGATATTGTAAACTGTTATGCCAAAAATTCCTAGACGAGCAATCGCAAAGAAAAAAATAACAGCTGTCACAATTGCCAAAATAAAACGTTGCAGTGCTTTCTGTCTTTTTATTTCTGCTTTTGTTGGTCGCCGTGATTTACGACCTTTTTTTCTACTTTTTGATTTTGCCATAACCTTATTATAGCATTTTTTAAGCTTTTAGGTTATTTCGATAAAAATATGATAAAATGGAATAACTAATATCACTTCTATTTATAAACTTGTGGATAAGTTGATTTCAAATGATGATTATGCACACGTGTTATCACCAGAATATCCACAAGCTGTTGATGATTTTGAGCTGTTTAGGAGGCAACATGAAAAAATTTTGGTCTTTTGGATTAATGGTATTATGCCTAGCTAGTTTATCTGGTTGTGAAAGCATTACACGCGCTATTCGGGGTGATGATTATGTCAATGCAAAAATAGCAGCGAGTTCTTCAGAAGCTGCTGCTTCTGCTTCAGCAAGCGCCAGCGCATCCTCATCAAAAGCTTACCAAAAAGAATTAAAGAAAGCTTTGAGTGCTGACCAATCTGCCTTTCCTCAATTATCAACAGATGTCGCAAATGACGAAGCAGAAGTTATTATGCACACTTCTATGGGAGATATTACCTTAAAACTCTTTCCAAAATACGCACCTTTGGCGGTCGAGAATTTCCTCACACACGCCAAGGACGGTTATTATGATGGTCTGCTATTTCACCGTGTGATTTCAGATTTCATGATTCAATCAGGTGATCCTAACGGAGATGGCACAGGTGGTCAATCTATCTGGAATGGTAAAGACAAGAGTATCGACTCAGGAAATGGATTTGTCAATGAAATCTCACCCTACCTCTATAATATTCGTGGTGCTCTTGCCATGGCAAATGCTGGTGCTGATACCAACGGTAGCCAATTTTTCATCAACCAAAATTCAGATGACCAATCAAGTCAACTCTCATCAGATAATTATCCTCAATCGATTATTGATGCTTATGCTAACGGCGGTAACCCAAGCTTAGATAAAAATTATACTGTCTTTGGACAAGTTATTGATGGCATGGATGTAGTTGATAAAATCGCTGCGGTTGACACTGATGACAATGATAAACCAACGACTGATGTTACCATCACAAGCATTGAGGTCGTGAAAGACTACGATTTTGATTAATGAATTGATCCTCAAATAATTAAAAAATCAAGCTAGGATAACCTGCCTTGATTTTTGCTTACCTTTTTATTAAAATCATTCCGCTAAAACGCCAAATCTCCCAAGAAAAACAGATTTTTTGCTATAATATAAGAACAGAAAGCGAGACGATATGACGCCAAATAAAGAAGATTACTTAAAATGTATTCATGAACTTGGAGAAACCAGAACTAAAATCACGAACAAACGCATTGCTGAATTAATGAAAGTATCTGCGCCAGCTGTTTCTGAAATGATCAAAAAATGATTGCCGAGGACCTCATTGTCAAAGATAAAGAGCTTGGCTACTACCTGACCAAAAAAGGCTTGCTTTTGGTTTCAGAACTTTACCGAAAACACCGTTTGATAGAAGTTTTTCTAGCCAACCATCTTCATTACAATGCTGATGAAATTCACCAAGAAGCTGAAGTTTTAGAACATACGGTTTCTACCATTTTTATCGATCGTTTGGAAGAAAATCTTAATTTTCCCGCATTTTGTCCACACGGTGGAACAATTCCAAAAAAGGGTGACTTTTTAGTAGAAATTCATCATCAAACGCTCAGTCAAATTGAAACATTGGGAACTTACAAAATCAGTCGAACACACGATGAAGCTCATTTACTAAACTACCTTGAAGAACATGAATTAGCCATTAATGATGTCGTCGAGTTGATAAAAGTCGATGATTATGCCAAAACACACACACTCGCCTACCACTCACGTCAATTGGTTATCCCAGAAAGAATTGCTGAACAAATTTATGTTGAACGAGTATAATCAGTCAATAACAAAAGGACTCCAAAACCCAGGTTTTGGAGTCCTTTCATTTGGAGCTCGCTTATTGGATAGAATCTCCTTAGATTCCCTCAATCTCAATGGTTTATTAGACATTAATAATTAGCGTTCAGATACTTTTTTAGCCAAAGCAAAGTTACCAAGAGTAGCAGAACCATTTTCAGAAACACCTGGTGTCACAATAT
>ENA-OQBT01000448-OQBT01000448.1-human-gut-metagenome-genome-assembly--contig:-NODE-448-length-25333-cov-3.002975_pt1 | contig 25333 bp, 31 predicted proteins | sample MGYA00242749_ERZ504557 | MGnify/ENA primary metagenome ERZ504557 (study PRJEB26092, sample SAMD00036243) | human gut metagenome | host: Homo sapiens | study: EMG produced TPA metagenomics assembly of... | reverse complement strand
TTTTCAAGGGCATCCCTAACTTGAGAATCAGTATAATGGGGTAATATTTTCATTATATCTTTTTTTGATGAAGAGTGTGTTGGAGAGATAGTGATTACGGCATAGATGTCCTTTTCAATTTGTGGTAAATTTAAAGAATCAATAAGATGTGCAATCCATAGCTTTAGTCTCGTTTCTTCAATGGTAGATTCTATTTCAGGTAATTTAAAGTCATTTTTTTTGACAACATCTATGATTTTCTGACTACCACTGCCGGCTCTTTCTGCAGCCCCCATTTTTGTAAATAATGAAATAAGAGTAGGGTTTCTGGCTATAGACCTGCTTCCAAAGAAAAATTCATCTTTAGTAATTTTCATTTTACCAGGATTCAAGAATTTATAGTATAAATCGTGAACTTCGGCGATAAGTGTAGGATGGCTTGACAAATAATCTGCATGGACAATCATATTTACGAAGGCTTCTCTAAGTGCTATGAGTAACTCCCCGGGAGGTTTTCTGGTGGTTTGGTTATCTAATTCAAAATTTCTATCGATGCTTAGTCTTAACTTTTCCATTACTATTTCATAATAGTTGAATAAATTTAAATTTTCAAACTCTAAGTCTTCCGAGTCTACTCTATCACGCCAACGCTCGGTAGAGCCTCTTTTATCAAAGTAGTCAACGTGGTAGGCTGGGATATAGGATTTAATGCTGTTAAGTTTTCCGAAGAATAATAGTCCTGCTAAGGTTAGTTTTTGCTTTCCATCAACTCTATCGCGTACGAATACATCCATATTACTTAAAAAAGTTGGAATATCCTGAGTATCGAATTGTCTTGATGGTGCACGCTTATGAAGAATTGCCTTATACTTGATAATAGACGTCATATCAAGGTCGTCGATTGTAAAGTTATTAAGTAACTCACGATCTAACTCGTGATTTGTATCTCTTAGTATACTCGATAATTCATCTTTAGTGATTTTATGATCTCCGGAGCCTCTCCTAACGTAAGCATTTGCTAAATGGTTATTCAAATATACAGGTTTGTCATCAAATGGCGCTTCTGGGATTTCACATACAATAATATTTTTGGATTTGTATGATAGAGAAAAAATCGCGTCAGGCGATGTAAATAGGTTGCGACTTACTTTGTCACTACGTGCTGTAGAAATGATATCGTCTATATACTTTTGTGTATTTTCAATTCCTAAAACTTCAAATTCTGGTGAATCGGTAATCCCTAGTACAATTATTCCGCCGTTTGTATTTGCAAATGCAGAATATGTTTCCCAAAAACTTTTGGGGACTCCGTTGGTAGCGGTTTTTACTTCGAATGTTATGTTCTCACCCGCTAATAATAATCTATCTAAATCTTGTGCTGTAATATTCATTGAACCCCCCGCAATAATTGAATGATGCAATCATTCAATTAGATGAAACACAAATAAACCCCAATAAACTTAAATAACTTTTTGTAATCTAAAGTGCCAAAAAGCCAAGTAATATAAGGAAAACTCAAATTGTTAGTGTTTTAAAACTTTAATAAAACCCAAATAACGACCTAATAAACCCCGATAAAATATTTCCTGTTATGATGTATTAAATGAATGTTAGGTGCTTATAATAATAAGCATTCTATTTTGAGAGGCTTTTGGCCAACTTTATGGAAGTTTCCAGTGATATTTTTAACAGTTCTCTCGTTTCATCGTCTAATATTTTATTACCATTATAAAAATTTATGGAGTCTTTATTATCTAATTCGTCAAAAAGTGTTTGTAGCTGTACTTGTATGTCTCTTTTTCGATTCTCTGTATTTGATATTTTTTTAGTATCTATAAATGTATCGGCAAAGCGTGGATCTAAATCTGCTATGGAACAATTTAAGGCATTAGCTAATTTTTGAACATTAGTTGCATTTGGAGTCGAGCGCATTGCAAAATATCCGGAAATCGTTGATGCTGGAATACCGGTTAGTTTTGATAATTCATTTTGTGTGATATTTGGGGTATACTTCTTTAGATTTTCCGAAATTTGCTTCCTAAGTCCCTTTTCAAATTCATTGAGCGCGTTTCTAGGCATACGAGTCACTCCTTTCTTTAATTATATTTTAACGAATAAAGTCGTTATTTACAAGGAAAAAGAATGAAAACGAGAAAAATCGTTTTATTAATTTATGGCGTATATATAATGACTTTTATGGAGGAAATTCTTTTACTATAAATCTCCTATCTTCATTGGCGAATACCCCAAGATGTGGTAACATAATATAATAATATAGGAATAAATAGAAAGGCCGAACACGGATTTTTGACAAGCATTAATCGTGTGGTCTATATAATTCTAATAAACTACGGCAGGAGGAAGAAAATGTCTGCATTTATACCATAATTTAGTCGTATTGGGCGTTATCGTCTTGTTTTTCGGAGTCTGTTATTTAGTATTCCGTGACAGCGGTAAGTCTAAAGAAGCTGAAGCTTTAAGCCAATGAAAGAGTGAGCAACGGCGATTATTACGAGCGTAAACGTCGTGATCACGGCGCCGCTTACTATCGTGAGGATGCGAAACAGAATAGAGATAATTATAGATCCGGCAGTGCAGTTGGCAGTACCCGTCAAGAAGCAGGCGATGGCCGTCAAGAAACATCCGATAAAGAGATGGCCACCACATTCGTTCCTTTGTCTAATACGCAAATGGAATCCGATTTTCATAATGCGATGACGGAACCGTCGGCATCGCGATTCGGCTCGGCCCATGAGGATTCCTCGGAAGGCAGTTTAAACCGTGACATAGTGTCTGATTTGGACATTACGAAGCCTATGCTTAAAATTCCGACCGAACCGCCAACAGCCGCTTTAGATGACAGCGAATTAACGCGTCGTATTCATCGTGTGACACCGACTGAAGCAACGTCGGAGGAAGTTGCGGCTGATGCAACTCGTATCATTCCGATTGTGCGTGAACATGCAGGTTCTGATGCTACCGCTCATGGCACCGGTCACGGTGCAAGCCATATCGGCTATGGTGAGCCGGACATGTCCGACTTAATTACCCTTGGCACATCGCACTTCATGAGTTCTTTCGGTGCTGTTAGCGCCAGCACTAAAGAACAGGTATTGGATATTACTAAAACGGCTTTCGACCGCTTAGGCATCACCGCCAGTGGTGAATTACATGCCTTGTTGGAAAATATCGTGGTGCAGGAAGCCTTGCTTTGTATGCAAAAAGCTTACGCTACGACACCAACCGTTTGGATGAAGGAAACCGCTATTGAGGCCTTTGTGGACGTAGTACAGCAGCCTAAATCCAGTACGCCGTACCTGGTAGCTTTTGACGCTTTGCGCATCTTGCCGCATTTGCAGCTCGGTCATTTTCAGATTATGGCCTTGGCGTTATTGCTTCAATACTCCCGTAACTCCAACAACTACAGCTTGGAACATTTACAGCATTATGTAGATAAATATATCGAGCCGTTCTTGTCCGAATTGCCACGGGAAGAAGCTATGTATCGTCAATTGGATTACCTTCGTTGCTCCATTCAAGAGCCGGAACGTAATACCTTCTGGGATATTATGGTTCATTCCTATCCGCTCGTATTCGGTTATGCCGGTTTTGACAAAGACGAATTGACCCGTGCTTTGCGCGGTAATTATTTGGATGCTCGCTATGTGGTGAAAAGTGTAAACTCTCCGCTTCTTAAATTAGCGGTTGTTGATGAAGGCTTGGCACCGCGCTACTTCCAGATGGCTCATTTGGATAATCCGGAAATTCAGCAACACATTTTAGGGTTAGCGATGAGCAAACCGGTTGATTTTAACTCTACCGAACGCAAACAGGTATTGGAATACATTTCACCGGTATTGCCTAAAGTGGCTGATATGTATGACTCCATGCCGCTTAGCCATTCCAGCTTGACGCTCTTGGGCTCTATTTAGGGCGTGCCCATGTGAAAGTAACCATTGGTGAAGAGTTCGATTTGTCCCCTTGGTTCTAAAAAATCCATTGTGTATATGTAAATAACAGATTATAGATGTACTATAATGTATATAAATAAAGCGTGTACCTCCGAGTCAAAACTCGAGGGTACACGCTTTTTTAAAAGCTATATTCGTTAATCGCATTTAAATCCAATAGTTTTACTTTTTTGCCTTCAAATTCGATTATCTTTTCATCCTGCAAGCGGCCCAGTTCGCGGCTTAAGGATGTGCGCGATACATTGAGCACGTCCGCCATTTCCTGACGGTTGTGGGGCAGGCGAATCGGGTTTTGTTTTTGGTAAGTATATAAATCGTCAAAGTAGGCAAAAATTCGTTCGCGCATCCCTTTTAAGGATAAATAGTGAACCTTACGGGTGAGGGCCAAGGCTTTTTCAGACATGTCATGCAACAAATTGGTTAGAATCTGCACCTGGCAGGCATCGCAATTGTTGAATGATGTGGTGAAAGCCGATTTTGGCAAAAACAATACCGTACTGTCCAAGGTGGTTTGGATGGTGGCCGGCCAATTGGGCATGTCCGTGAAAAGAATGGCCTCGCCGAACATGGCAGACGGCGTGAGATCGGTCATAATTGTTCGCTGACCCAAGACGTTTTCGCGGGTCAGGTGAGCATGACCTTTGAGTAAAATGCCAATCCCTTCCATGGGTTCGCCGGCAATGGCGATAAAGCTATTTTTTTTATAATTGGATATAGATAAGTTCGGTGAACTTAAGAAGCGACGCAACTGTTCTTCCGAAAGGTCGCGGAATAAGGGACTGCTGCTGAGCACAGCCAGATATTCCGTTACAAGTTCAGTAGATAATCCGATATGCATAGGAGCCTCCTTAATATAAAATTTTTGTAAATGTTGCCATAGCTACAGTTTTTTACCTATAAGTATACTATACTTTAAATGTAGTCACAAAGTAAACAACTTGCGATAAGTGACAATTTGATTTTGTAATAAGCAAGTATTTTATATTTTTTTACTTTCTTACGAGTGTTAAGAAAGTACAGTGTCGGGAGAGTCCCGAAGAAGGAGGCTATTATGAGTATGTTTTGTTTCCAATGTGAACAGTCTGCAAATCCTGGTGGTTGTACAGTACAGGGCGTATGTGGTAAAACCGCACCGGTAGCTAACAAACAGGATGAGTTGACGTCCGCCTTGATCGGTTTGGCACGTGCTTGTGATGCAAAAGGCGCTTCTGCTAAAGAATACCAATTATTGAAACAGGGCTTGTTCATGTGCGTAACAAACGTTAACTTCGACGAAGAACGTGTTCAAGAATTCATTAATCGCGTAGAAGCAGCTCGTCAAGCAATTGACGCTAGCGCTCAGGACTTCGATTGGGAAGCTCTCTGGGTAGGCGAAGAAGATATCATCTCCTTACGCTCCACTTTATTACTCGGCATGCGCGGTATGGCAGCTTACGCTTGGCATGCATCCGTACTCGGCTATGATGATGCTGAAGTAGATGCTTGGTTCGTAAAAGGCCTCGTTGAATTTGCCAAAGATCACAGCGCTGACGAATGGCTCGCTTTGTTGATGGAATTCGGTCACATCAACCTCAAATGTATGGCCTTGCTCGACTCCGCTAACACTGAAAGCTATGGCACACCGGTTCCGACTAAAGTTTCCTTGACTGTAGAACCTGGTCCATTCATCGTAGTAACCGGCCATGATTTACACGACCTCAAAATGTTATTGGAACAATCCGAAGGTAAAGGTGTTAACATCTATACTCATGGTGAAATGCTTCCTTGCCACGCATATCCTGAACTTAAAAAATATGCGCACTTAAAAGGTAACTTCGGTACTGCTTGGCAGAACCAGCAGAACGAATTCGATGGCGTTCCGGCAGCTTTCTTATTCACTACTAACTGCTTAATGGTTCCTCGTGAATCTTATGAAGACAACATTTTCACCACCGATATGGTAGGTTTCCCTGGTTTGAAACATGTGGAAACTAACGAAGACGGTACGAAAGACTTCTCCGCAGTTATTGAAAAAGCTCTTGAACTCGGCGGTTATAGCGAAGCTCAAGAATTCACCGGTATTAACGGCGGCCACGAAGTAACAACCGGTTTCGGTCATGGTACCGTACTCAGCATTGCGGACAAAGTAATTGATGCTGTTAAAGCCGGCGCTATTAAACACTTCTTCTTGGTTGGTGGTTGTGACGGTGCTAAAGTAGGCCGTAACTACTATACTGAATTCGTAAAACAGACTCCGAAAGACACTGTTGTATTGACTTTGGCTTGCGGTAAATATCGTTTCAACGACCTTGAAATCGGCGAAATCGGCGGCATCCCTCGTATGCTCGATATGGGTCAGTGTAACGATGCTTACTCCGCTATTCAGGTAGCCGTAGCGCTTGCCGGCGCCTTCGAATGCGACGTAAACGACTTGCCGTTGACTTTGGTATTGTCCTGGTACGAACAAAAAGCGGTATGTATCTTGTTAACCTTGTTAGCATTGGGTATCCGCAACATCTATATCGGACCTACTTTGCCAAAATTCTTATCCAGCAACGTATTGGGCATCTTGGTAGAAAAATTCCAGTTACACCCAATTACTACACCGGAAGCTGATATGAAAGCTATCCTTGGCAATAACTAATATAACATATTATAGATTAATCGTTAAAATAATATAGTTGATAGTTTGCGGTTGTATAGTGATGTCCATCCCGTGATTACTTATGTTTCTCGTTAATTATCAATTAAAATTTCTCATAGCTCCCTCGAAAGAGGGAGCTATTTTTATATTTTTCTATGCAGTGGGTACTTTTTTGAATAATTCGTTCGTCTGCCGTGTACCTTGCAAACCGCGTAGCATAGGTTTATGAGCAAATGAGAATCTTAAAAGAATTAATATGCATAAAAAGTATGACCGTGTCTATTCTATGGAAACAAACTATGGTATAATACAAATTAAGGAAATTCAAGGGTTTACCCTGAATTAGTTTGTGAGAAATGCACAGTGTAGGTGTGATAATGTTTTCTTAGGGAGGATATAAATGAGTAGTATCTTTGAGATTATCGGACCGGTTATGATTGGTCCATCCAGCTCTCATACTGCCGGAGCTGCCCGTTTAGGTAAAATGGCTCGCTCTATTTTCAAAGAGCCCATTGATCGCGTTGATTTAACCTTATACGGTTCTTTTGCCAAAACCTATAAAGGTCATGGTACGGATCGTGCTTGGTAGGTGGTCTTTTGGGATTTGATGCGGAAGACGAACGCATTCGTGACGCATTTAAAGACGCTGCGGAAGCTAATTTGCAGTATCAGTTCATTGAATCGTCTGAAGAAGGCGGTCATCCGAACGAAGTTAAATTCGATCTTTACAGCAAAGACGGTCATCATATGAGCATTGTAGGTCGTTCCTTGGGCGGTGGCCGTATTTTGGTGACAAATGTAAACAACTTGGAAGTGGAGATTTCCGGTGAAGACTTTACTATTTTGACATTCCATCATGATTGTCCGGGGGTTATTGCTTGGGTAACGAGCCGCCTTGGTCAAGCAAGTGTTAATATTTCGACGATGAAAGTGTTCCGCAAACGTAAGCATTGTGAAGCCGTTATGTTGATCAATACGGATGAACCGGTTGATACACAAGTTATGGCGGACATTCAGAATCATAAAAGTATTTCCTCCGTTATGTATTTTGAACCTTTGGAAAAGGCGGTAGCAGAATGAGTTATTTATATGATACATTAGCCGACTTGGCGCATTTAAGCGATACCCATAATTTACCTATGTGGGAAATTGTAATTCGCGCCGAAATGGAAGCGTCCGGTCAATCTCGCGAAGCCATTGAGAAAGAAGCTTTGCGTCGTATTCAGATTTTTAAAGATTCCGTTGTCAACGGTATTGAAGACCGTAAACGTACGGTGAGCGGTATGTCCGGTGGACAGGCTCACGTTTTGTTGGAACATACGCCGCGCTTAATGAGCCCGACAGCTTATAAAGCCTTAACGTATGCGATTGCGGTTAATGAAGCGAATGCCAAAATGTTCCGTGTTGTAGCCTGTCCTACAGCCGGTTCCTGCGGTGTTATGCCCGGTACGATGTGCGCTGTAGCCGAAGAGTTGAAGCTTGATGATGAGGCTATGTTACGCGGTTTCTTTATGGGTGCCGGTATCGGCAACGTTATTACGAATCAAGCCTGTGTAGCCGGTGCCGTAGGCGGTTGTCAGGCCGAAGTAGGTTCCGCTGCCGCCATGGCGGCCGGTGCGTGGTAGCTATGCTTGAAGGCACTACTAAACAGGCTATTAATGCAGTTGCGCTTTGCCTCAAAAATGTATTGGGCTTAGTATGCGACCCGGTTGGGGGTCTTGTAGAAGTACCTTGTGTAAAACGTAACGGTATTTATGCCGTTCATGCCCTTAGTGCCGCTGAAATGGCTATGGCCGGCTTGATCAGCCAGATTCCGGTTGATGAAGTGATTGAAGCCATGGATCGCATCGGTCGCGCGTTGCCAAGCACATTGCGTGAAACCAGTGAAGGTGGTTTGGCTACTACTGAAACCGGTCGTCGCATTGCTAAACAATTAGCGGAAATGTAAGAGTGCGTCATTAAAACGTCTTTATGAGAAAACTCATGAAGGCGTTTTTTTATTATTCAGGTATCTCGAAAGGGTGAATTCAATACATGGGTATGTTATAATAAATTATCGTGATAAGAGTGAGGTGATATGGGTGAGTTGGTTTACATCAAAGAAAATAACGTTAGAGCCGAGCGGTGAAATTTGGCAAGGTGCGACGCGGATTCTGCGTGCGTTAGCGGATGCCGGATTTGAAGCCTATGTCATTGGTGGTGCGGTGCGCGATTTGGTGCTCAAACAAACACCTCATGATTATGATATTGTAACGAAGGCAAGACCCGATGATATTATAGATATTATGCTAAGGCCGGTTTTAATACGACCGGTGTAGTCGGTAAGTCTTTTGGCGTGGTTGTAGTGATGGTGCCGGAAGGCAGTTATGAAGTCGCCACATTCCGCCGCGAGCGCTATGGTGCGGACAGTCATCGTCCGGAAGAAGTGGTATATGCCGATACGCTTGAAGAAGACGTGGCTCGCCGCGATTTTACGGTGAATGGCATGGCCATGACGGCTCAGGGTGAAGTGATAGATTTAGTGGGCGGCCTTAAAGATATTAAAAGTCTTACTTTGCGTACCATTGGTAATGCGGAAGAACGATTTCAAGAAGACGCGCTACGTTTGTTTAGGGCTTGCCGTTTTGTGGGCAAGCTCGGTTTTTTGCCGCATCACAGCTTATTGGATGGTATGGCGCCTAACTTTAAACGCGTAGAAGGGCTCTCCTTGGAGCGTGTTCGTCAGGAACTGGACGGGCTCTTGGTCACACCTCATGCGGCCAAAGGTCTTGATGTTTTGGTTCAGTCCGGCTTGGCCGATTGCAACTGTCGCATACTCATGGCCGGTGAATATGAGTTAGTTCCGATTTTGCCGGAATTGCATCATTTGGTGGGATTACCGCAGCAACCGGAATTTCATGCCTATGACGGCTGGGTGCACACCTTGGCCGTAGTGCAGGCGATTAAGCCTGATTTAACCTTGCGTTGGGCTGCTTTATTGCATGATGTGGCCAAAGGCATGGACTGCATTCGCGGTTTTCACAACGGCCGTATTACGGACCGTGGCCATGATCAATTGGGCGCTCAAATGGCAGAAGTTATTTTGACACGCTTACAATACCCAAAAAAGATGGTGCAGCGCGTAGCATGGCTCGTGAGCAGTCATATGCGCTTTCACTTTTTTGCCAATAATCAGGATGCCGACCCTTGGCGCTGGATGCGTAAAGAGGCTCAGAGTGGCCGTTTTCGTAAAAGCAGCGAGTTAAAAGAAGCGGTACAGCAAATGGCTGAAGTGTGTGCTGCCGATGTTATCGGTTGCGGTCGGCCCCATAGCAGTACCGATGGTACATACGCCATGGGCGAATGCCTGGCGGCGATAACGGAATCGGTGCCGATTCATACGCGAGATTTGGCGTATGGGCCTGAATTGCCGGCCTATTGGGTGACAAAACAGGGGAGATATTGCAAGCATTGTTAGTTCAAGTGCGTAGCGGTCAAGTTGAGAATGAACCGGAGCCTTAATGGAGGCGGCTAAGCGTAAACTGGCTCGTAAAGCACGTAAGGAGTAATAGGGATTCATGATTACTAATAAGGATCAGAAAGCCTTACAAAATAAAATATTTCTAATTCTCGTGATTTTTTCCGGCGTAATGGTTCTCTTAGCCGGGCGTCTGTTATGGCTCCAGGTGTTTGATAACAGTCAATTGGATACGAAGAATTTAAGTCAGGTAAAAGAAGAACGTAAACTTCAATCGCCGCGCGGCACGATTTTTGACCGCAACGGTAATCCCTTGGCCATCAGTATCGTGACTCGGTCCTTGTATGCGGATCCGAAGATGATTAAACAGTCGCCGGAGGAAATTGCGAAGCTGATTGCGCCGTATACGCGTATTAAGGAAGAGACCATTGTTAAACGTCTGCAAGAAGATACAGCGTTTATCTGGCTTGATCGTATGATGGATCCGGATAAATCGAAAGCGGTTGATCAAGTTATAAAGGATAATGAACTTGTAGGCCTTAATTTCGTTAATGAAAGTCGTCGTTTCTATCCTAACGGTAATTTGTTAGCTCAGGTGCTCGGTTTTGTAGGCACCGATGATAAAGGGCTGGACGGTCTGGAAATGCAAATGATGATACTTTGCGCGGTGGCACGACTAAAGAGTTGATCGCTACGGACTCGCATGGTACCGCTATTTTTGGCTCTGTATTATCGCAGTTTTTGCCGGAAAAAGAAAAAAGTATTACCTTAACGATTGATACGACGGTTCAGTTTATTGCGGAACGGGCGTTGGATAAAGCCATGGCGGATACGAAAGCGACGGGCGCCAGCATTATTGTTATGGATCCGAAGACGGGCGAAATTTTGGCAATGGCTAATCGTCCGACATATGACCCGAACCACTTTGATAAAGGAAATGATAATTCTTATAAAAACCGCGCTGTTACCGACATGTATGAACCGGGCTCTACCTTTAAACCGTTGACTGCTTCGGCGGCGTTGGCATCCGGTAAATGGACTGTGGATACCGTTTTTAATGATACCGGTTCGTTTGTTGTGGGAGACCATACGATTCAGAACTGGGATGGCGAAGGCAACGGCCCGGTGCGTTTGTTGGAAATCTTAAAATATTCCCTCAATACCGGTATGGCTAAGTTGGGTATTACGACCGGTAAAGAGATTATGGATAAATATCTCCGGGCGTACGGATTTGGTAAAGCCACAGGTATTGAATTGCCGGGTGAAGCGGAAGGCCAGCTCCGGTCGTTGGATGATATGTCCCAGCTTGATTTGGCGACAATTTCGTTTGGCCAAAGTGTTAACGTTACCCCGCTCCAAATGGTACAGGCCTTTAGTGCCATTGCCAATGGCGGTAAAATGATGAAACCGCATATTATTAAGAGTATCAATAATCCGGATGGCTCGGAAGAAGAGATAACTCAAGATATGTCGGCGGGTCAACCGATTCCGGAAGATGTGGCCAAGACAATTCTTGATATTTTGGAAAAAGAAGTATCCGAAGGGGGCGGCAATAAGGCGGCCGTTGACGGCTATCATTTTGCCGGTAAAACCGGTACGGCTGAAAAACTGGATCCGGAACATGGCGGTTATTTAAAAGGGCGTTATATTGCGTCCTTCATCGGCATGGGTCCGGTGGAAGATCCGCGTTTCGTAACGCTTATTGTAATTGACGATCCGAGCGGTACCTACTATGGCAGTCAAATTGCAGCCCCTGTTTTTAAAGACATTATGAGTCAGCTGGTGCGTTACTTCCAGTTGTCACCATCGGTAACGCGTGAAAAAGACTTGAAAGGGCAGAGTGATACTCGCCCGGCTAAACCGAGCGTTGAAAAAGCGCCTGATGGCAGCGTTATCATTCCTGATTTTACCGGCTGGACGACCGGTGAAGTGCGCGATTGGCTCCATGATGCAGGTTTACAATTTGCTCCTGACGGTACCGGTTATGCAGTATCTCAGGATATCCCCGCCGGTGGCGAAGCCGAAGCGGGCGAAGCGGTAACAGTTTATTTTAAACGATAAAGATATTGTTATATATAATTAGGAGGCGTTGGCATGATTGAATTACGTGGCAAAGCTGTGGCGGATGCCCACAAAGCAGTGTTAAGTGAGCGTTTGGCAGAACTTCAGGCAAAAGGTATTGTGCTGGGCTTAGGTATTTTATTGGTAGGCGATGATAAAGCGGCGCAAATGTATGCTCGTTTTATGGAAAAAACTGCCAAGAGTGCCGGCTTTGGTGTTGAAGTAGCACATTTGTCGCTGATGCGTCCCAAGCGGAAGTCCTGGCTGTTGTTAAACGGTGGAACGAAGATGACCGCATTTATGGCGTCTTGCCGTTGATGCCGATGCCGCCGCAGGTAGACCCTGATGTGATTATTGAAAGCCTGGATCCCGGTAAGGATATTGACGGTCTTACGGCGCGTAATATCGGCCTTGCCAGCTCCGGCAAAGGCGGGTTCTGGCCATGTACGCCGCTCGCTTGTATGGCCATTTTAGAACATTATAAAATTCCGTTGGCCGGTAAGCATGTTGTCGTTGTCGGTCGCAGTCAGGTTGTAGGTAAACCGGTAGCTTTGCTCCTGTTGGAACAACATGCGACGGTGACTCTTTGCCATTCCAAAACTACAAATTTAGAAGAGCATTTAAAGCAAGCTGATGTAGTGGTAGCTGCTGTGGGCCGAGCTCATGTGATTACCGGTGATATGTTAAAACCGGGCGCTACCGTTATCGATGTAGGGATTAATGATTTAGACGGTAAGACGGTAGGCGATGTAGAGTATGCATCGGCTATTGAAGTGGCCGGCGCCGTTACGCCTGTACCGGGTGGCGTAGGTTCCGTAACGACCACGATGTTATTAGAAAATATTTACGAGGCCTATCATGCACGAAATGTCAATCGCTGAGGGAATTGTTGATATTGCCCTCGATACGTTAAAAGCTAATGAGGGTCACGTAATTCACGCCATTCAATTAAACTCGGCGTTATGTCGGGTGTTGAACCGGATGCATTGCAGTTCTGTTTTGATTCGGTTACTAAAAATACGGCCGCCGAAAATGCGGTTTTGCAAATTGAAATGATACCGCTTTGTGGCAAATGCCTTGATTGTGATAAGGAATTTTCCGTCACCGATTATGTATTTAAATGTCCCCATTGCGGCAGTTTGGCCATTTCCACCATAACGGGCCGCGAATTGCAGGTGGCGTCAATCGATATGGATTGATATGGTCCGTGTATATAGATTAAGAGTGAGGTAGCTATGGAAGTAAAAGTTATGACCAATGTGCTGGCCAAAAATGATGCTATTGCAGCTGATTTACAGCGCTTGTTTAAAGAAAAAAATATATTTGTCTTTAATTTATTGGCTCACCGGGCGCGGGCAAAACCTCACTGCTCGAAGCGACCCTCAAGGAGCTCGCCGAAGAGTATTCACTCGCCGTAATTGAAGGCGATTTATATACCGCGAAAGATGCGGAACGCATTCATAAATTGGGCATTCCCGTTTTGCAAATCAATACGGTTGGCGGTTGCCACTTGGATGCGAAAATGATTGAAGATGCCTTGGCTGAACTGGATTTAGACAAGCTTGATATGATTATTATAGAAAACGTAGGGAATTTGGTGTGTCCTGCTGAGTTTGCCATTGGCGAAGCCATGAAGGTTACCGTACTATCCGTTACGGAAGGGGAAGACAAACCGCTCAAGTATCCTTTGATTTTTAAAGAATCGAAGGCTGTGTTGTTGAATAAGGTGGATTTGTTGCCGTATATTCCGTTCGATAAGGAGAAAGCCGTTACGGATATTAAGAACTTAAATCCGGCGGTTAGCCTGTTTGAAGTGAGCTGCACTGCCAAAACAGGGCTAACCGAATGGACGGATTGGCTTAAAGCTCAGATAGAAGCGGTACGAAAGGGGTAGTTATGAAACAATTACAGCGTATTTCATTGGCAGTTCTCATAAGCAGTGCCTTAACGGGTGGTGTTTTTGCAAATGGAACAGCTGATTTGGTTATGGATCCGGCCGATACTTGGGCACCGGAGAAGGCCGCCGTTAATAAAATGGCGGTGCGCTTGGCGGAAAGTATTGAGGCTCAAGAGAGTGAAAAAACCGGCATTGACTTGACGGCTATCGGCAAGAGTTATACGGCTGACTCTTTGGAAGCTTTGTCTGAAAAGGACTTTGCTATCGGCAAGTTGATCCTCGGTGCTGATTTTAGAACCTTAACAGGTAAGGACAGTGATTGGGAAGCACTGCTCGGTGGTCCTTTAAGTGAACGTGAAGCGGCTGCCGGTGATAAAACGGCTACGGCTACTAAAGCGGCCACTGATGCGGCTGATGCTGCTGATGCCGCTGATACCACTAAGGACGCTGAAGCTAACGAAGCAGCTAAAGCTGATGCTGCAAAAGGTGACGCTAAAGACGGTGTTGCTGAAGACGCGGCTAAAGGTGCCTCTGAAGATGCGAAAGCTGATGCAGCTAATACAGCTAATACAGCTAATACAACTAATACAACTAATGCCGTTAAGACTGATTCTGTCGATGCAGGGAAAGATGTCGATGATGCGGTAAAGGACGATGGTGAGATTAAGCTGTTAGCCGATGACGCTAAGAATCTAAAAAGATTCGTCCCGCAAAACCGGCGGTTAAACCGATTACCGTGAAAGATATGTTTACTACTTATACCGGTAAAGACGGGAGCTTCACCGTGTATACCGGCGTATATGGCCCTAATTCGAGCTCTTTAAACGGTCATTTGGGTGACGGTGATACGTTGCGTCGTGAAGGTCTGGATTATACGTTTGCCCCACAAACTATTACGAATATTCACATCACCGAAGGCGCGGCTGAGACGGTTCGCGACATCGGTATCGGCAAAACGCGCGGCACAATCCTCTTTGCTTACGGGGCTCCGCAAGGCATGTGGCGGGATGCTAAAACGGGAACCGTAGCGCTTATTTATAAATATGAAAAAAAGTAAAAATTCTGTAAAAAGTAAGAAGGAATTTGCGTCGCCTGTGGCGAAAGATAATAGAGAAGGCACACGCTTACAACTAATGGTATTAATGCTCCGTCTTCGCAGTATTTAGTGTTTACACTAAAGAATAATAAAGTAAGCGCTATCGATATGATTGACGGCCAGGTGTGGTCGCGCCTTAAGCTACCGGCTGTGCAGGAACAGTATTACAAAGCCAACCAATTGACGGCTGATGATTTTAGTCTTATGGGCTATCGGGTGAATGAACCATTCGTTTCGAATCAAGATGAACAATGGCAACAACGAGGCTTCTTATATGACGACGAATTCATTGCCTACGACGATGTTTTGGTAGGCTATGACAAAAATCAGATGGTAGTGCGGGCGATGATTACCAAAAGCACGGCTTTGACGCGCCGCGGCATTTCGATTGGCGACAGTAAGTATTTATTGTTATATTTATATGGCATGCTACGAGCGTGGAAGCGGATACCGCGGCTAACGGCGATCCGCTCATGATATATACTTACAAGAACCCTGACTCGGCATACAGCTATTTGTTGTTTACAGTGGGTGAGAAAGACATTTTTATAAAAACGGTAATGTTGTCAGACAGACCTAACAAAGAATTGAGTAAGTAGGCTTTCGGTAAAGGAGGATGACACATGGTAACAGCACAGGACATCAAAGAACGATGGAATTCTCTGCAGGCGGATGAAGAACGGATTTTATTTATTGTCGGCGGTCCCGGTTCCGGGAAGAGTAAATTAATCCGCGAATTGGCAGAGCAAGACGGTTGGAAGTACATTGAAGCAAAAGAACTTATTGACGATGAGTTTTTGGAAGTAGCTCGCGATTTACGTCCCGATATGGCGAAGGACGTTATGTGTGAAGCTCTAAAGCGTGCGGTTCCGATGTAATTTTACTGGATAATGTTAATGTATTGTTTGCACCAATCTTAAATTTGAAGCCTATTGAATTATTAAAGACAATCAGCACCATGTATCCAATCGTAGTAGGTTGGCGCGGTCGCTTTGATGGTGAAAATTTGTTCTTGGAACATAACAACAATCCTAATTATTTCTCCTTTAAAGTAGAAAAAGCAGAACGTATCGTATCTATTGACTAAGTTTTAATAATAGCGTAAGATATGTAATTGTAAATGACGATAAAGAGTCTTTGCCCGGTATAAGCCGACGGTAAAGGCTCTTTGTTTCGGTGGGAAGTTTGCTTGCCGTGTTAACTGATGTTTTAGCAGGACATTCAAAGAAAAGTACGGTTAGCAGGCGCACCGAAAATTTTGTGAAAAAATTAGATTAAAACTATAGACACAGTAGGTAAAGTTTGTTATAATGAATTGTCAGGTGGTCGCCTGGCTTTTTTAAGTTGCCCAAAACTTGACATGCTTGCCCTGCTGTGGTAGGCTATATAAGCATATTTGTTTAAGGCAAGTTTATTTTGAAGTGAGGTGTATCCGGATGCGTAATGCAGTGACTATGGCATGTACTGAATGCAAACAACGTAACTATCAGACGAACAAGAATAAGAAAAACAATCCTGATCGTATTGAAATGATGAAATACTGCAAATTCTGCGGTAAACATACGTTACATCGCGAAACGAAATAATTCGTTTCATCCAATTAACCCGATGATTTAAGGATGTGAAATGATGGCAGGATCCAATTCTACAGCACCGCAGCAGCGTCGTGGCGGCGTAGGTCGTATGGCGCGCGAAATGAAAGCGGAACTCAAAAAAGTAGTCTGGCCGACAAGAAAAGAGCTCATCAATTACACGATTGTAGTATTCGTTACCGTAGTATTTATCTCCGCCTTAATCGGCATTGTGGATGCTATCTTTAGCGAATTATTCCAGTTGTTGATGCGTGTTGTCGGATAGGAGGCCTTTCCGTGGAAGCAGAAAAGAAATGGTATGTTATACATACTTACTCAGGCTACGAAAATAAAGTAAAAACTAATCTTGAACGTAAGGTTCAATCCATGGGCATGGAAGATACGATTGGTCGTATTTTAGTGCCTGTTGAGGATGAAATCGACGAGAAAGATGGCGTTAAGAAAGTTGTAAAACGCAAAATCTTCCCCGGCTACGTAATCGTAGAAATGGAAGTAAATGATCGTTCCTGGTATGTAGTACGTAACACACCGGGTGTAACAGGCTTCGTAGGCTCTGCTACCAAACCGGTACCGTTATCTGATTCCGAGGTTGAATATATCCTCAAATCACAGGGGCTGGATCAAGCACCAAAGCAAACGATTGATGTCGTAGTAGGCGAAACAGTGCGCATTACTTCCGGTGCCTTTGAAGATAGATTAGGTACTATTACTGAAATCAATCACGAAAAACAGACATTGAAACTTGATGTGGAAATGTTCAATCGTGAAACGTCGGTAGAGGTAGATTTTTCTCAAGTTGAGAAAATCTTTAATATATACAATATAACTCTAAACTTTTTAGGCGGCTTGGTGGTCGCCAGTGGGAGGAAATTTTTCCGTTACCACCACATTTTGAGCACAAGGAGGTGTAATCACCATGGCTAAAAAAGTTACAAAAATTGTAAAACTTCAGTGTGAAGCAGGAAAGGCTAGTCCAGCGCCACCTATCGGCCCGGCTCTTGGTCAGGCAGGTGTTAACATTATGGCGTTCGTTAAAGAATTTAATGAACGTACAGCACAGCAGGCTGGCTTAACTATTCCGGTTGTTATTACTGTATTTGAAGATAGAAGCTTCACTTTCGTTACAAAAACTCCACCGGCAGCTGTTCTTTTATTAAAAGCAGCTGGTATCCCTAAAGGATCCGGTGTCCCTAACCGTGACAAAGTAGCAAAAGTTAGTCGCGATAGAGTTCGTGAAATCGCTGAACTCAAAATGCCTGACTTGAATGCAAATACTGTAGAACAAGGCATGCGTATGGTAGAAGGTACTGCACGCAGCATGGGCATTGTAATCGTTGATTAATTAGCGTACGACGTGTGCCAATGAGGGCACATATCGGTGGGAGGAATTCCCGTTAAACCACATAAGGAGGATTTTAGAATGGCAAAAGTAGGTAAGAAATACGCTGAAGCAGCTAAACTTATCGAAGCCGGCAAATTCTACGAACCAGTAGAAGCTGTTGAGCTCGTTAAGAAAACTGCGACTGCTAAATTCGACGAAACTGTTGAAATCTCTTTCAACTTGAATGTCGATCCTAAATACGCTGATCAACAAGTTCGTGGTGCAGTAGTTTTACCTCATGGTACTGGTAAAACTAAACGCGTCCTCGTATTTGCGAAAGGCGAAAAAATTAAAGAAGCGGAAGATGCTGGTGCAGATTTCGTAGGTTCTGAAGAATTAGTAGCAAAAATCCAGGGTGGCTGGAGCGACTTCGACGTTGCTGTAGCAACTCCTGACATGATGGGCCAAGTTGGTCGTTTAGGTAAAATTTTGGGTCCTAAAGCTTGATGCCAAACCCTAAAGTTGGTACTGTAACGATGGACGTAGCTCGTGCTGTTAACGAAATTAAAGCCGGTAAGATCGAGTATCGTACCGACAAAGCAGGTATCATCTCCTGTGCAATCGGTAAAGCTTCTTTCGATGATGCTAAATTGCTTGACAATTACCGCACAATCGTTGATACTATTATTAAGGCTAAACCGGCAGCAGCTAAAGGTCAGTACATTAAATCTGTAACCTTGAGCTCTACTATGGGCCTGGTGTTCCACTTAACGTATTCAAATTGACTACTGTTACGAAGGAACAATAATTAGATATGTTCTCTTAGCTGTAGACCGCAGGTATGTATAATGGATGTAAATCCGCCCGCTGAGGCTGACACCGAATTCTTTTAGTAGAACGGTTCTGACTCATCGTTTTGGCGGTGAGGTCGTTTTTACGCTAAGATAGTACATAGAGCATCACCAAAAATCTATAAGGAGGTATTCTAATGGCTGTCACTACACAGAAACAGGCAATCGTTGCACAGATGAAAGAAAATCTTTCTGAAGCAAAGGGGGCCGTACTTGTTGGTTACCATGGCTTGACAGTAGCTCAGGTAACTGATTTACGCCGTAAATTCTTGGCTGAAGATGTAGAGTACAAAGTAATCAAAAATACATTGACTCGCATTGCAGTTAATGAATTAGGTATTGAAGGTTTCGCGGAGCACTTGGAAGGTCCAACTGCGTTGCAATTTCCAAAACTGATGCAGTAGCTCCGGCTCGTATCATTGAAAACTTCATTAAAGACACTAAAACTGAAGCAATTGACGTTAAAGTAGGTCTTGTTGAAGGTAAATTAATCAATGCTGACGAAGTTAAAGCCCTTGCTAAATTGCCTAACCGTGAAGGTATGCTTTCCATGCTCCTTTCCGTACTTCAGGCTCCAATCCGCAACGTGGCTTACGCTGTAAAAGCGGTTTCCGAAGCAAAAGACGAAACTGTAGCATAATCGGTAATTTAAACATATTACTACCAAATATAATTAGTGGAGGAACTAAATCATGGCACTTAACATTGAAAACATCGTTGCTGAATTAGAACAAGCAACAATCCTTGAATTAAATGATCTTGTAAAAGCTATCGAAGACAAATTTGGCGTAACTGCAGCTGCTCCTGTAGCTGTTGCTGCTGCTGGCGGTGCTGCTGGCGCAGGCGAAGAAAAATCTGAATTCGACGTAATCTTGAAAGACGCTGGCGCTGGTAAAATCAACGTAATCAAAGTTGTTCGCGAAGTAACCGGTCTTGGCTTGAAAGAAGCTAAAGCTGTTGTTGACGGCGCACCTGCTCCTGTAAAAGAAGGCATTGCTAAAGCTGACGCTGAAGCTCTTAAAGCTAAATTGGAAGAAGCTGGCGCAACTGTTGAACTTAAATAATTTAAGTTTAGCATTATAGCTTAACAAATCAAAACACCCCGTGGCTTAGGTCACGGGGTGTTTTTGTGTGTTGAAATACTTAGAGGACTGTCATTGGGATCGCCCCTTATTAGCTGTTGATAGGGGGGTTGACATCGATGTTTACTCAGTTTTTAGTTGTTCCAAAAACGAAAGAACATTAGGTGGACTTTCTTTAGAATAAATTAGACCATATGGCATTTCATAGGATTCTTCCAAAGGAATAGACAGAAGGGCCGGGTGAATCTGTTGCCAACAGTCTAAGGACAGTAATATGTCTCCGCTTTCGGCACAATCGTTGAAGGTATCCATATTGTAGTGGTCCTGAATATCTACGATGTTAATTTGTGGGTGATGCGTTACCAGATGGTTACGGATATTGTCGTTTAAAGGACTGATGCCGGTAATCATCATGCGCAAGCGATGACCTTCTAAATCTTTAAAAGATAATTGCGATAGGCCGTGTAATGGGTGCTGTATGGGTACGGCCAAGCAAAAGTGATACGAGCCTAACGGGAGAATTGAAATATTATCGGTAGCGCGAAAATGATTGTAGGGCTGATAATACAGTCAAATTTATTATTAAGTAGTTTCTTATAAGACTCATCTTCACTAAAGGGAATAATTCTAACTGCATATTTGCCGTTACCGATAAATTACGATTCCAAAGGAGTATGAATGGATCGATGGGATACATAAAGGAACAGCCTATTCGGAGAATCGGATGTTTCTTATGTTGGACCGCCTCTATTTCTGCAATTGCTTTACTAGCGAAGTCCATTATCTCTAACGTGTGATGATATAGTATTTGTCCTTCCGTTGTTAAGGTGACCCCTCGCGTCGAACGATGGAATAAAGTCGCGCCAAAGTGCGTTTCCAGATTGCCCATCTTCTTAATGACTGCTGTATGAGTAATAAAACACTTTTGTGCTGCTTTGGAGAAACTTCCTGTTTCGGCAACTGCTTTAAAAATATCTAAATCTTTGTTGTACATAAGATCTCCTTATTTTGAAAAACGATGCATACATACGTCTTTTTACCTGATTTAAGATAAGACTGTTACTAATAAAGCGTAGGGTGTAAAAGTTATCGGCATATAATAAGTAGAAACTTTTAGTTACATCTATTGTAAAAAATGGAAACTTCTCTGTCAATGTTAAATCGGTTACACTGTTATCAGAGAGGAGTGATACAATGAATTTATTTCAAAAGAAAGCATGGCGAAACTTAAGTAAACTAGGTTTAGCAGTTTTATTAGCAAGTCAATTTAGTTTCAGCACGGCGGCCGATGTCGTTGTTACTAATGGGGCACCGTCGGTAGCAGTAACCGATTTAGCGACCACGGCGGTGCAGCAGTCGGCACCTATCGTGCGCATTAACACAGGTCTTTTGCGAGGGACAATCGAAAATGGCATTGAGAGCTATAAAGGAATCCCTTATGCTGAGCCACCGGTAGGAGAACTTCGTTGGCGTCCGCCGCAGCCGCCAAAATCTTGGGAGGGTGTTTATGACGCCACCGAGTATAAAAGTCAGTTTGCACAGAATAGTGATTTAGGCGTATTTGCCACCGCCGGTGGTAGCGAAGATGCTTTATATCTTAATGTGTTTGTTGACGAAGCGGCCCGCCTTAAGGCAGAAGCCAATAATGAGAAACTTCCGGTGTTTGTATGGGTTCACGGGGGCGGTTTAAAAGTTGGCGCGTCTCAGGATTATAATCCGACGGCTTAGCAAAAGAGGGAGCCATAGTGGTAACGATAAATTATCGCTTAGGTATATTTGGGCTTTTTGCCACCCGGCTATTGATGCCGAAGGCCATGCCATCGGCAATTACGGCCTTATGGACCAGGACATGGCACTCACCTGTACAAGAAAATATCAGTCAATTTGGTGGGGATCCACAAAACGTTACCCTTGCCGGGGAATCTTCCGGTGGTGAAAGTGTCTTGACGGCCATGGTAAATCCGCATTCAGCCGGTAAGTTCCAGCAGGTTATTTCCATGAGTGGTAATACATCAACTATGACGGCTGCCTTTACACAGAACAGTATAGCGGAAGCTGAGGCGAAAGGGATTGCCTTTGCCGAAGCCAATGGTTTAAAAGATGCTACGGCCGAACAGCTTAGAAGCTTATCGACGGAACAAATTCTTCGCACTCAGACACCGTATATGTTGATGACATTTATGGTTGATGGGGAGTACATACCAGAACGTTCGATGGAAGCATTTAAAAACGGCCGTTTAATAAAGCAACCCTTATTAATGGTGTTACTAAGCAGGAAGGTAATTTCTTTGCCGGCTTACCGGAAACTTTGACCGGGAAAGCCATGGATCGTGAAGGGTATATGGCTCAATTAGATTGGCTGGTAAATTTATTGGGCGACAGACCGGGCCTCAAAGAAGCTATTATGGCAGAGTATCCACCGGAGCAATATGACTCTTACGCTGAAGCATTTGCCCCTTTGATTACCGATGCATGGTTATCTTCTTCGATGCAACGCATAAATGATGTGCTCTATAATCAGATTCCGGTGTATGCTTATGTGTTTGCTGATGAAACGGCGCCGTCTTATTTGGTAACGAGTTTCCCGCAAAAAGCATCGCATACTTATGAATTACCGTACATCTTCCCTGGATTTAACGGCAGTTCCATTCAATCTACGGCTTTAAATCCGGAACAGCAAAAGTTAGCCAATCAAATGGTTCAAATTTGGGCGCGTGCCGGTGAAATTAATAAGCAGTCTGAGTGGCCAACCTATGATCCAAAGAAACAAAACTATATGACCTTCACTTTGCCGAATTCCTATATGAGCGAAAATGAATTTAACGAAGCGCATCATACAGCGTTTTGGAATAAAATTAACAGTGAATATCAGCCAAAATAGTAGGCAACTTGTCGAGCATTTTGAAACACTTACATTAAAAAAACTCCAATATTAAAATTATAAATCAACCTCCTAATATTAGATATGAGAGCTAATATTAGGAGGTTTTTATTCATAAAATATAAAAAAGACTAGCCTCAAAAGACAGATGTACCCTAATATACCCCCGTGTTGAGTCTTTCCTACAATCATGGTATGATTACATGGTAAAAAACCTAATATACCGGTATGGGGTATATACTATTTCAAAATCAAGTATATATCGGTATTGGTATAGGCATACATATATCCTGGTTTTCAGGTGAAATATTTAAAATGTGTTGTAGTTAAAATGTAAGTATTGGAGACGGTGAAATGAAGAAGTATTCAAATTATATGAAAGCTTTATTGGTGGCAGTAGCGATAACAGGCGGGACAGCCATTGTATCTGCTCATGATACAGTGACGACCAATGATTGTTGCTACGATAGCGCGACCGCTACAAACAGCCAAAATATGACGGCTAACATGAGTTCTATGATGGGCGGCATGGTCAATAACATGATGAACAATCAGAGTTCCGCGAATAACAGCTCTATGCATTCTATGATGAATGGCCAAAATTCCATGGATAGCAACTCCATGCACTCCATGATGTCCGGCATGATGAATGGCGGTATGATGGGCATGACGGCTACTAATTCGATGAACGGCATGATGGGCATGATGGGACACATGCACGGCGTTGATGATGTGCCCGCTTTGAAGCAAGTACAACAAGCTGCAAAACCGTTGGCTATACCCCCTATGCAAAAAGGACAGTAGATGAAAACGGTGTGCGTCACCTTGAAGTAACGGCTCAAGAAGGGAAAACAGCCATTAAAGACGGTGCCCTTACCGATACATATGGCTATAACGGCAGCGTACTCGGTACCACTTTATACATGAAACACGGCGAAAAAGTAGCCATTAAATTGAAGAATGAGTTACCTGAAAAAACAACCTATCACTGGCATGGCATGGTAGTTCGCTCCGATGTTGATGGTGGTCCTCATTATCCGATTGCCGCTAACGGTGGCACCGGCGAAGTTGAGTTTACCGTTGATCAGTCAGCCAATACAGCTTGGTATCATCCGCATGCCATGGGCTTAACGGCCAGCCAGGTATATAAAGGCTTAGCCGGTTTCATCTACGTAGATGACAACAAAGAAGGCGCTTTGAACTTGCCGCATACTTATGGTGTTGACGATATCCCGGTGGCCATTCAGGAACGCAACTTCACGGCCGATAACCAATGGATTATGAGAAAGACTATAATGCCGACGGCGTATATGGTGATACCCTCGTTGTAAATGGTACTATTAATCCATACTTTGATGTGAAAACCAACATGGTTCGTCTTCGGTTATTGAACGGTTCCAATGCGCGTACCTATACCTTACAGTTGTCCGACATGAGTCCTATGATGCAAGTAGCCGGTGACGGTGGCATCTTACCTTGGCCGGTACCTAAACAATCCATTACGATTGCCCCGGGTGAACGTGTCGAAGTGTTGGTTGATTTTTCAAAATATAAAGACGCCTTGCCAAGCTTGGTAACTACAAACGGTACTAACGGTACAGCCAATGTATTGAACTTCAAACGTGGGGCCGATACCTTAACGGCCGAAGCTAAAGTAAACACGGACATGGCCGCTTGGAACTATAACAATATGAATGCGTCCGATGACTTGACGAAACCGGCCGATAAATCTATCGTTATGTCCGGCATGGCTCAAAACGTAATGATTAACGGTAAAAAATTCGACATGGGTCGTATTGATTTCACCAGCAAATTGGGTTCTACTGAAATCTGGGACGTATCTAATGCAGATCCGGGCATGATGGGCATGATGCATCCGTTCCATGTACACGGTGTTCAGTTCGAAGTCTTGTCCCGCAACGGTCGCCCCGTAGATGCTGCTGAAAAAGGTCTTAAAGATACTATCCAGGTAGATCCGGGCGAACACGTACGTATCCGACTTCACTTCACTAAACCTGGCGTATTCATGGTTCACTGCCATATCTTGGAACATGAAGAAAACGGCATGATGTTGCAGCTGGAAGTTAAGTAATGGTGTTTAGTAGTGTATAGATAATATTGAATAGCTATATGATTTAGCATAGATTAAAAGACTCGGATATTGAAAAAAGACCGTAGTGATGTAGTGACCCCAAAAAGTTAGACTTTTATTTCCGAGAAGCCTGAATAGGTTTCTCGGAATTTTTTATGCTACTGTATTCTTTAAGCGATACTTTACCGGCTTAGCCAATTCAACTTCTCTTTTATTCGTTTTTCATTGTAATAAAGTATATATTGAGTAAGTGCTGTTTCTAATTCCTTGTAGCTATGAAATGTTTTTCCATAATACATTTCCTGCTTCAAAATTGAAAAGAAGTTTTCCATAGGCGAATTGTCATAGCAATTTCCTTTTCTGGACATACTCTGGAAGATATTATTATTCTTTAAGAGCCTTTGATATTCTTTCATTTGATACGCCCAGC
>ENA-OQBT01000447-OQBT01000447.1-human-gut-metagenome-genome-assembly--contig:-NODE-447-length-25465-cov-2.590654_pt1 | contig 25465 bp, 28 predicted proteins | sample MGYA00242749_ERZ504557 | MGnify/ENA primary metagenome ERZ504557 (study PRJEB26092, sample SAMD00036243) | human gut metagenome | host: Homo sapiens | study: EMG produced TPA metagenomics assembly of... | reverse complement strand
AAGACAAACAACACGAACTTTGCCTCCTGGTATCCAAGAACTTTACGAAACCATTTAAAACCCCGATCGAGTACGGCAAACAGATCGCACAGCTTTCCAACATGCTCTGCGACGGCAAGATCCTCGTTCAGACGTACGGCGATTTCAAACGCGGAAGAAGAACGACAGAAGAGCGTCTCTGCCGCAATAACCTGATCCCGACCTTAAAAGATGCCGTTCCGGGCGACCTTTCCCTGGTATTCCCGCACCGTATCATGGTCGACATTGCCGAGATGATCGAAGCCCTCGACAAAGTAACACCGGGTATCGCCAGCGATGAGACACTGCTGTACGGCGTAGAAGTCAAATTCTATTCCAACAAAGTTGTCGTAGACAAAGACTTCTGCACCAGCGTCAAAGGCCTCCGCGCCATCGGCGACGGCGCATCCGTAACCCGCGGCCTCCAGCAGGCAAGCGCAAACGGACTGTCGGTTGCGAGAAGCATTCTGAAAAGCATGAAATAAGAGAGAACGAAAAAAAGATCCTTCGTCTGTGAAATGAGACGGAGGATCTTTTTGCGCCGGAAAGAGGGGTGTTTCAGATTATATGCCGTACAGCTTCCGGAACTGCTTCGGCGTTGTCCCGGTCTGCTGGCGGAAAACCGAGATAAAGTAGCTGACATCGCGGTAGCCGCAGAGAGCGGCGATGCCGTCGAGCGTAGTGTAGGACGGCTGATGAGAAGCTCCTTGGCGCGGCTGATGCGCAGAACGCTGATGTACGAGCGGACAGAGCTGCCGACAAAACGCTGGAACAGGCGTGTCAGATACTGCGGTGTGATATGGAGCTGTTCCGCGAGATCATCCACATTGAGCGGGTTGGAAAGATGACTTTCGATTTCCTGCATTGCCGGGCGGACATACTGGAGATACAGCGGATGCTCCGTCCGGGAAAGGCCGGTGCGGAGCTGGGAAAGGCGTGTCAGGAACTCAAAGCATCCGACGGAGAGCGCAGCATCGTCGATGTCATTTTTCAGAAAATGTGAGTCGATTATGCGGTCAATCCATTCCTGAAACCACGCGCCCTCTGAGGCCGGAACGAAAAGATACGGCGAGACGGCACAGATTTTATAGAGATCATCGGAGAGCTTTCCGTCAAAGGTCAGAAAGGATGTAAACCACATCCCGCTGCCGTCGTTTTCGCGGTATTCATGCGGCACATGCGGAGCAATCAGAACACCATCACCTGGTTTCAGCAAAAGTTCCTGACCTTCGAGGGTCAGCAGCCCTTCGCTGCGTTCCGTCTGAATCCAGTGATATAAGGGGAATCCGTTCGGGCGCACAACGGGCTCCTGCAGCCAGCGGTTGCCGATGCTGTCAGCGGAGAGGGAAAAATCAGAGGCGGATGGTTTAAAAAAAATAGGCATAACAGTCAGTTCCTTTCTGAAAGAAAAGTCTAAAATAAGATTCCGGAATGAGTTTCGAAAATTCATACTTTTTAGACAAGCATATCATACTTTTCTCACAAAGACCAGTATATAATAGAGCCATCAAAACGAGATATCCAAACACAGGAGGAATCAAAAAAATGCAGCCAAAATTCAAAAAAATGTTATACGGAGGAGACTACAACCCAAACCAGTGGCCAAAAGAGATCTGGGATGAGGATATGAAACTTTTCCATCAGGCCGGCATCAACAGCGCCACGATCAACGTATTTTCCTGGGCAAAAATCCAGCCGTCCGAGAATGAGTACGACTTTACAGAGCTCGATGAGATCGTAGACACCCTGACAAAAGAGGACGTCCAGATCGTCATGGCAACATCCACCGGCGCACTCCCGGCATGGATGGTACACCGTTATCCGGAAGTGGCAAGAACCGATTTCGAAGGACGCCATCACAAATTCGGTCATCGCCACAATGCCTGCCCGAACAGCCCGGTTTTCCAGAAATATGCAAAGCGCCTGGCAGAAAAACTGGCAGAGCGTTACGGCGACAACAAAAACATCGTCTGCTGGCACATCAGCAATGAGTACGGCGGCGAGTGCTACTGCGAGAACTGTGCAAAAGCGTTCCGCGTATGGCTGAAAGACAAATACAAAACACTCGATGAAGTCAACAAGGCATGGAACATGGAGTTCTGGGGCCACACCATCTACGACTGGGACGAGATTGTACCGCCGAACGATCTGGGAGACGGAATGCCATGGGGAAGCGGCACTGCATTTGCAGGAATGTCCCTCGACTACATGCGTTTCAACTCCGACGGCATGCTGAACAACTACAAAATGGAGCGTGACGCGATCCGCAAATACGACAAAGAAACACCGATCACCACAAACCTGATGGGAACGTACAAAGGTCTCGACTACTTCAAGTGGGCAAAAGAAATGGATATCGTATCCTGGGACAACTACCCGAGCTACAATACACCATGGAGCCACGTAGCTATGACCCACGACCTGATGCGCGGCCTCAAAGACGCACCGTTCATGCTGATGGAGCAGACTCCGAGCCAGCAGAACTGGCAGCCGTACAACTCCTTAAAGAAACCGGGTCAGATGCGCGCACAGAGCTATCAGACCGTTGCACACGGCGCAGACACGATTCAGTCTTCCAGCTGAGAAGAAGCGTCGGCGGATGCGAGAAATTCCATGGTGCTGTTATCGCACACGCAGGAACCGCAGATACCCGTGTCTTCCGTGAGGTAACCCAGCTCGGAAAAGAACTGGAGAAAATCGGAAGCCGTGTGATGGGCTCCGAGAACCACGCAAAAGTCGGCATCATCTTCGACTGGGAAAACTACTGGGCACTGGAGTACACCAGCGGACCGAACCGCGATTTACGTTACGTAGACCAGATCGAGCAGATGTACAATTACTTCTATAACAAGAACATCGCTGTCGATATGATCCCGATCGACGCGGACTTCTCCAAATATGACCTCGTTGCAGCACCGGTTCTCTACATGGTAAAAGACGGTGTGGCAGAGAGCCTGGAGGCTTATGTACAGGCGGGCGGAACCCTCATCACCACCTACATGAGCGGTATCGTCGGACAGTCGGACAACGTTCATCTCGGCGGATACCCGGGACCGCTCAGAAAAATGGCAGGCGTATGGGTAGAAGAGATCGACGCTCTTGCACCGGAGCAGAGAAACAAGATCCGTTTCGCAGACGGAACCGAGGAAGAGTGCCGTCTCGTATGCGACCTGATGCACCTCGAAGGAGCTGAAGAAATCGCACAGTATGAGAGCGATTTCTATGCAGGCATGACTGCTGTTGCAAAAAATCAGTTCGGAAAAGGAACCGTATATTATGTCGGAACCGAACTTTCTGAGAGCGGCCTTGCAAAAGTTCTTGCTATGGCAGCAGACGGCGCAGCCATCCAGCCGGTGATTGGAGAAGCAACAGCACTCGAGATCACAAAACGCCAGGCAGACGGCGAGGATCTGTACTTTATCATCAACTTCAAAGATGAGGAGATTCCGCTTCCGGCAGTCTTCGACGGAAAAGAAGATATCCTGACCGGCGAGAAAGTACAGGGCGGCGAGATGCTGAAGAAATACGATCTGCAGATTGTCAGCGTTCCGAGAGCATAATATAAAACATATTATATAGCAGAAAGATAACAAAAAAGACACAGCAGAAGGCAGAAAGATACTTCCAGCTGTGTCTTTTTGATGCTGTGAATTTATGCGGGTGCTTAGTGGGAAAACGAAGCCCGTGCGACGATGTTCTCCATCTCGCCCCATTTCTCCTCCATATCCGCTACAAGCGCGATCTGTGTCCGCGCCCGTACGAGGTTGTGCTCCGGGTAAGCGGTTTTGAAGTAGGTATCGCCCATCAGGTAATCGGCGAGAAAACGGATGCCGCATTCGAGGGTCATTAATTTTGCACCCATCGGCAGCATTTCGACTTCCGCGCGGGTCAAAGAGCCTGCGCAGCCTGCGAGAAAGCCCTTTGTATAGCTCTCAAAGAGAGGAAGGGAAAGAGACACCTTCGAGACATCCTGTTCGTCCTCAGCAGCCGTATTCGCGCCGAAGCGGATGGAATCGCCGAAGTCAAAGATCGACAGTCCCGGCATAATGGTGTCCAGGTCGATGACGCAGATGCCCTCGCCGGTTTTGTCATCAATCATAATGTTGTTCAGCTTCGTATCGTTGTGCGTTACGCGGAGCGGCAGCTCGCCCGAGGCCTTCATGCGCTCGGCTACGCCGTAATCGTCTGCGTGGTCGAGGAAAAACGCCATCTCATCCGAAACGTTTTTCAGCCGTCCTTTCGGATCCGCCTGCGCCGCCTGTAAAAGCGCCTGGTAGCGGAGCGGTGTGTTGTGGAAATCCGGGATCGTCTCGAAAAGAGAGGCGGACGGAAAATCGGAGAGCATCTGCTGGAAGCGGCCGAAAGCATTACCGGTCTCGTAAAACAGCTTTGGATCTGTCACGGCATCATAGCAGGACGCATTGGAAATAAAGAGAAATGCGCGCCAGAATTCTCCGCGCTCATCGACGAAAAACCAGGCATCGTCTGTCGTCGGAATCAGGTTCAGCGTCTCGCGGAATGGATCTCCTCCTGCGGCTGTGATTTTTTTCCGCAGAAATGATGTTACCTGTGCAATATTCTGCATCAGCTCCGTTGGATTGTGGAAAACGGTGCGGTTCATGCGCTGCAGAATCGATTTGCGGAGGACGCCGTTTTCGGTAGAGCGCACCAGAAACGTATCGTTGATATGGCCGTTCCCGTGCGGCGTCCAGTCTGTAATCGTTCCCGGGAAAGCAAATGCGTGGACAATGGAAGAGAGTTCTTCCTGTGTGTATGTAATCATCATGGGTATAAACTCCTTATTTTAATTAGAAAAACCTGATTAAGTAAAGCACACGCAGGGCGAAAAGTCAAGAAAAGGGCGCGAAACGATTGACAACGAGCGGCATTTCCGACTATAATAGACAGTAATTTAAGAAAAAACAAAACCTAAAATGCAGTGACAGGGAGGAGTACCTGGCGGCGCAAAGCAAAGAGAGGAGATGGCTGGTGAGAATCTCCGTGAGCGTGCCTGCGGAAGTAGCCTCGAGCAGTGGACTGAACAGAAAAAGCGGACAGCAATGTTTTCCAAGTAGGCTCCAACGTAGTTCCCACGTTACTGGGATGCCGTATCGGATGAAAAAAAGTTAAATCCTGTACGGAATGAGCAGAAGCGTATTCTTCTGGAATTCAGGTGGTACCGTGGATGGAAACATTCTCCCTGAACGTAAGGCACAGAAAAGGTGTTTTATGTTCGGGGATTTTTTATGCAGCAAATTTAGAACAGGAGGTTTTCATATGAAACAGATTACAGGAAACAAACTTCTGGTAAAGGCTCTGAAGGAGGAGGGTGTCGAGTATCTCTTCGGTTATCCGGGAGCCTGCACCATTGATATCAGCGATGAGCTTTACAAACAGGATGAAATCAAAATCGTTCTGCCGCGCCACGAGCAGGCGCTGGTGCATGAGGCGGATGCCTATGCGAGAACGACAGGAAAAGTCGGCGTATGCCTCGTTACCAGCGGCCCTGGTGCAACCAACCTGGTCACCGGTCTTGCAACGGCAAACTACGACAGCGTTCCGCTTGTCTGCTTCACCGGACAGGTAGCACGCCACCTCATCGGAAACGATGCATTCCAGGAGGTTGATATTGTCGGCATCACCCGCAGCATCACGAAATACGGCGTGACGGTAAGAAACCGTGAAGATCTCGGACGCATCATCAAAGAAGCCTTTTACATCGCCCGCACCGGAAAACCGGGCCCGGTGCTCATTGATCTTCCAAAAGATGTCATGGCAGAGCTCGGCAGCGCAGAGTATCCGAAGAACGTCAACATCCGCGGCTACAAACCGAACACCAGCGTACACATCGGCCAGTTAAAACGTGCGCTGAAAATGCTCGCAAAAGCAAAACGCCCGCTGTTTCTTGCCGGAGGCGGCGTCAACATCGCACATGCGCAGGAAGTGTTCCGCGAAGTGGTCGAGAAAACACAGGTGCCGGTTGTCACAACCGTTATGGGACGCGGCGCGATCTCCACGAAACACCCGCTGTTCATCGGAAACTTGGCATGCACGGCGCGTATGCGGCGAATATGGCAGTCAGCGAGTGCGATCTGCTGTTCTCGATCGGAACACGTTTCAATGACCGTATCACTGGAAAGCTGCATGAATTTGCCCCGCACGCGCAGATTGTCCACATCGACATCGACACAGCTTCGATCTCCCGAAACATCCACGTCGATATTCCGATCGTAGCCGATGCAAAAGAGGCGATCACGAAGATAGCAGAGTACGTAGAGCCATGCTCCACATCGAAATGGCTTGCCCAGATTGATGCCTGGAAGAACGAGCATCCGTTGACGATGCGCCCGAACGGCGTGATGGGACCGCTCGATATTTTCAACGCGATCAACGAGCAGTTTGACGATGCGATTATCGTCACCGACGTCGGACAGCACCAGATGCTGACAAGTCAGTACGTCGACATTACCGAAACCGCCAGATCATCATGTCCGGCGGCCTTGGAACGATGGGATACGGCCTTCCGGGCGCGATCGGAGCAAAATCGGCAACCCGGACAAACCGGTCATCGCGATTTCCGGTGACGGCGGTATGCAGATGAATATTCAGGAGCTGGCAACTGCCGTTCTCGAGGAGCTGCCGGTCATCCTGTGTATCTTCAATAATGAATACCTCGGCATGGTACGCCAGTGCAGAAGCTGTTTTACGGCAAACGGTACAGCATGACAAACCTGCGCGCCGGTGCACTTTCCCGCAGAACAGACGGAGAAGAGTACCCGGAATACACGCCGAATTTTATCAAATTGGCTGAGAGTTACGGCGCAAAAGGCATCCGCGTCATGAAGAAAGAGGATATCGCCGCAGCGTTTGAAGAGGCGAAGAAAAACACCAAGACTCCGACGATCATCGAATTTATCATCGATCCGGAGGAGATGGTTTACCCGATGATCAAGCCGGGCGGAACGCTCGAAGATATGATTATGGACTGTTAGGAGGAGAGCGCGATGAATAAGGGAATGAAAAAAAGATGGATTTCACTGTACGTAGAAAACCAGGTTGGTGTCCTTTCCAAGATTTCCGGGCTTTTTTCCGCAAAAAGCTATAACCTGGACAGCCTGACCGTCGGAACGACCGAGGACCCGACCGTATCGCGTATGACGATCGCCACGGTCAGTGACGATGAGACGTTTGAGCAGATCAAAAAACAGCTGAACCGCATGGTCGAGGTCATCAAAGTCATCGACTTCACCGACGTGTTTGTGCGCATGAAAGAGATTCTGTATATCAAGGTATTCAACTGCAGCGCAGCTGACAAAGTCGAGCTGTTCCAGATCGCTGAGACGTTCAAGGCGAAGGTCATCGACTACGGAAAAGACAGCCTGCTGCTCGAGTTTGTCCAGACGGCGACGAAAAACGATGCAGTTGTGAAGCTGATGAAAGAGGAATTCAGCAAGATCGAAGTCGTGCGCGGCGGAAGCGTCGGTATCGAGTCGATCAATGTGATGGAGCGGTAAAAGAGAGGACGTTTTTGCGTGAACGAAAAGAGTATTACCACAATTACGTTAAAAAGATTAATAAGAAAAGTGTGTATCAGTACATCTATGAGCACCGCCAGATGGCGAAGCAGCAGATTGTGCAGGATCTGACGATGGAGCTTTCGATGCACAGCGGAACGCTCGAGCATATCTGCATCGACCCGGAAGGCCGGAGTGCTACTGCGCTTCTTTTTATTGAAGAGTTTCTGCAGTCGGAATTTTAATTTTTAGTTATAGAATTTCAGGGATAGAAAATCCGGGAACGGAAAGTTTTACATTGCTTTCCATTCCCGGATTTTTTCTGTTTTTTATCAGTGTTCGTTTTTAGATAAACATCGCATAAATCGACGCTCCGACCACAGTCAGAATACCTGCAACTGCAATCGAAAGGCTGCTCATCGCGCCCTCGACATCGCCCATCTCCATGGCCTTCGCCGTACCGATCGCATGGGAGGCCGATCCGATACTGATGCCCTTTGCAATCGGCTCCTCAATGTGAAACAGCTTGCAGAGCGTCTCCGCCAGCATATTTCCCAGCACACCCGTGATGATGATAACGGCAACCGTGATCGTCACCGCACCGCCGAGTTCTTCCGAAACACCCATGCCGATGGCCGTTGTGATGGATTTCGGCAGCAGTGTTACATACATTTTATGATTCAGATTGAAGATCAGCGCCAGCGCGAGAACCACGGTAAGGCTCGTCAGCACGCCGGAGAGAATACCGGCGAGGATGGCTTTGATATTCTTTTTCAATGCCTCCATCTGCTCATACAGCGGAATCGCAAGGCAGACCGTTGCAGGAGTCAGCAGATAGCTCAAGTATTTTGCACCGTCATTATAATTCTGATAATCGATATCGAAAACAGCAAGGAATACAATGACGACTGCAATGGAAATCAGCAGCGGATTGAAAATCGGAAGCCCAAATTTTTTCTTTAACAGCATGCCGAGCTCATACGCCAGAAGGCTGATGACAACGCCGAAAAATGCAGATTCACAGAGCATATTTGTCATTTTGCGTCCCCTCCTTTGTGTTTCTTTTCCAGCCGGATGACCGCCTGTGTCACGCGTCCGGACACAATCATAACGACGATGGTGCTGACGAGCGTAATCACGAGAACCGGAACGAGAACGGCTTTTAATTCACCCCAGGATTCCATCAGGCCGACGCCCGCCGGAATGAACATGACCGGCATGATCTCAATCATAAACTTGCCTGCGTCCTCGACGGCATCAAGTTTTAATGCCCCCGTCATCAGAAGCGCCCAGCATCAGCACAAGGCCGTAGATACTTGCCGGAATCGGAAGCGGCAGCACGGCGTGCAGGATTTCTCCGACGAACGAAACCGCCATAATTACAAGGAACTGTCTTAATAATTTCACTTTTTCTGTTGTCCTTTCTCCCCATAACCCACATAACATCACTTCTTCTCAATGTCACGACCCCGATTATACTACCCGCGTAAAAGAATTTCAACCGTAAATGTTACTGCAATTTTGGCTATTTTGCCAAAAAAGGCAAAAAAATGCCCGCCAATCAAACGAAAAAGTGAAATCGGTGGGCATTTTAACATAATTTTTTGAGTTGATCCGATACGGAACTTTTTAAGCATTGCTTTCGGCATTTTTCCGATCCGGCAGAACGAAGATAAAGATCAGCGAACTGACAAGCAGCATGCCCGGATAGAAGAGGTTTGCCATGATTTCAAAGGCGGAGAGCTCATATCCCAGTTCATGCACCGCGGAAATCGCCACGAGCATCTGCGCGCCGTACGGCAGGATGCCCTGTGAGATGCAGGAGAAGGTATCGAGGAGCGATGCCGTTTTCCGTGGGGTGATGCCGTAGTCCTCGGACATCTGCTTTGCGATCGGGTTTGCCATGACGATCGCGACGGTGTTGTTTGCGGTCGCAATGTCGAGCAGCGCGACGAGAATGCCGACACCGAGCTGGCCGCCCTTTTTTCCGCGGAAGATTTTGTGAATGGCACGAAGCAGGACAGTAAAGCCGCCGTTTTCCCGGATCAGCGCGCACATCGCAGCGACAAGAATCGCAACCATACATGTCTCAAACATACCCGAAGTGCCGCTTCCCATGCTGGAGAGCATATCCAAGAGCGTCGTCTGTCCCGTACCGAGCATGATAACGGCACCGGAAGCAATACCGATAAGGAGTACGACAAACACCTGAATGCCCGCGATGCCGCCGATCAGCACGAGCAGGTACGGAACCATCTGCAGCAGATGGTATTCGTGGACGACCGGTGTGCCCGGCGCCTGTCGGAAGGAGATTACAAGGATCAGCGCCAGCGCGGCAAGAGCAGCCGGGAGAGCGATCCAGAAGTTTTCACGGAACTTGTCTTTCATCTCGCAGCCTGTCCGTTGCAGGCGGCGATTGTCGTGTCGGAGATGAAGGAGAGGTTGTCGCCGAACATGGATCCGCCCATGACGGAGGCGACGCAGAGCGCCAGCGAAAAGCCGGAGGTCTCGGCAACAGCAGCGGCGATCGGCACGAGAAGCGTGATCGTTCCGACGGAGGTTCCCATGGCCGTGGAGACGAAGCAGGCAACGACAAAGAGCACAGCGACGGCATACTTTGCCGGAATCCAGGAGAGCATGAAATAGGCAATGCTCTCTGCACTGCTCCTTCCGACAACGCCGACAAACGTGCCTGCGGCGAGGAAGATCAGCAGCATTGTGATGATGTTTTTGTCCCCGATGCCCTGTCCCATGAGGGCGAGCTTTTCTTCAAACGGGACACTGCGTTCTGCAGACAGGCGACGAGGATCGCTGCCAGAAACGCGACGACGATGGGGATGTTGTAGAAGCCCATCGGAATTTTTAAAATATACTCGGAATAAATGCCGAGCCCCAGATAAAACACCAGAAAAACGGCGATCGGGAGCAGGGCGGATGGCTTTCCTTTTTTCATAGAAATAAATACCAGACCTTTCGTGTGATTTTCCTTATTTTTCAATAGGGCGAATAGAATTATTCTATCATCTGGATCAGAAATCGTAAAGTAAAAAAGCAGGAAAAAACACGCCGGACATCTGGTAAATTCCAGAAATCCGGCGTGTTTTATAAGAGGTGCGTTTTGCTGTGCCTGTGCTTTATCATTTTGCAAGGAGCATCATAATCTGATTGCTTCTGCTTACGAATTTTGTCATCTCGTCCGGAGAGAGCGGTTTGTGGCTGATCATTGCCAGATCATACAGCTGCTCGCAGAACAGGGATGTGTTGTCGTTCTCGCCATTCTTCAGAATGTACTGAACGAGCGGATGTTTTGCATTCAGGATCAGGGTTTCCTGTCCGCCGAACATGGACGGATCCATGCCGGTCATGCCATACATCTTCATCATATCCTGCATCCGGCGGCTCTCCTCGGAAAGCGTTACCATGGAGGATACATTTTCGTCTTTCAGGTTCTCAACTTTGACGGTCAGGTCTTTCTTGTCGAGGACTTTGCGGAAGAGATCGGTCAGAGCATTTGTAGCGTCGGTCAGATCCTCACCGGACTCGTCTTTCATATCGTTGGTCAGATCTGCATCGATGCGCTGGAAGGTTACATGCTCGTTGTAACGCTCTGCATGGGTGATGAAAGCGGAGTCGATGTTGTGTTTCAGGATGACAGCATCCATGCCCTGGCTGCGGAACATGTTGATGTACTGGCTCTGCTGAACTTCGTCGGTGACGTAGTAAACAGTCGTTTTTTCCGGCTCTTTCTTCTCGTCAGCGTTTTCCGTATTTTCGGTATTCTCCGTAGTTTCAGCCTTCTCCTCGGTGTTCTCTGCAGGAGCTTCTTCTTTCTTATTCTCGTTGATGCAGTCCTCAAGAGTCAGATATTTTCCGTCGATGTTCTTGAACAGAATATAGTCCATCATCTTTTTGGAGAATTTCTCGTCCTTGATGCATCCGTATTTGATGAATGGGTTGATATCATCCCAGTATTTCTCGTAATTCTCACGGTCGGTTTTGCACATGCCAGAGAGCTTGTCAGCGAATTTCTTGGAGATGTACTCGGAGATCTTCTTGACAAATCCGTCGTTCTGCAGTGCGCTTCGGGATACGTTCAGCGGCAGATCCGGGCAGTCGATGACGCCTTTTAAGAGCATCAGGTATTCCGGAATGACTTCTTTGATGTTGTCGGCAATAAATACCTGGTTGTTGTACAGCTTGATGGTTCCCTCGATGGAATCGTACTCGGTGTTGATACGCGGGAAGTAGAGGATACCTTTGAGGTTGAACGGATAGTCCATGTTCAGGTGGATCCAGAACAGCGGCTCGCGGTAGTCGTTGAAGACTTTGCGGTAGAATTCTTTATAATCCTCATCGCTGCACTCGTTTGGATGTTTGGTCCACAGCGGGTGGATATCACTGATGGAAACCGGGCGTTTGTTGATTTTTACTTTCTCTTTGGCCGGGGAAACTTCAACCTGCTCTTTCGTTCCGTCTTCTTTTTCTTTCTCTTCGTATTTTGCGTCCTCGTGGATGTGCTCTACGACAACGTCGTCGTCTTTTAATTCGCTTTCATCGATGGTCTCGTATTCCTGCGGCGCATTTGCTTTGGACAGGAAAATTTCAACCGGCATGAAGGAGCAGTATTTTTCCAGAACTTCGCGGACACGGTATTCGTTTGCGAATTCCAGGCAGTCCTCGTTCAGGAACAGAGTGATTTCGGTACCAACAGTTGTCTTGCTGCCCTCGGACATATCGTACTCGGTGCTTCCGTCACAGGTCCAGTGTACCGGGGTGGATCCTTCTTTATAAGAAAGAGAATCGATGTGAACTTCATCTGCTACCATGAAAGCAGAGTAGAAACCAAGACCGAAGTGGCCGATCATCTGATCTGAATTCGTTTTGTCTTTGTATTTCTCCAGAAATTCGGTAGCGCCGGAGAAGGCGATCTGGGTAATATATTCTTCGACTTCGTCTGCGGTCATACCGATACCGTTATCGATGAATTTTAAGGTTTTCTCATCCGGGTTTACAATCACCTGAATGGCTGCTTTGTAGTCATCCGGCAGAGTATATTCGCCCATGCCGTCGAGTTTTTTCAGTTTGGTGATGGCATCGCAGCCGTTGGAAACGAGCTCGCGGACGAAGATATCGTGGTCGGAATACATCCATTTTTTGATAATCGGGAAAATATTGTCGCTGTTGATTGAAAGATTTCCATGTTTCGCACTCATGAGAAACACACTCCTTTTCTTATAAAAATATTTTGATCCAGCAAAGCGGGGATATCATGCTTTTTTAGATGTCTGCAGCTTTTTTTACTGCTCTGATAGTTATAGTAATACTGGCACAGGGAAAAGTCAAGGGGAAATTAGCACTCGAGAAAAAAGAGTGCTAACAGAACGACGGAAAGTATTGAATTTACTGGTATTACGGTACTTTCTAAAACTTTTTGTAAGTCTGATCAGAAGGGCTGCGCAGTTGTTTCTGGAGAATGGATATGCTACAATGAAAAAGCATAGAAGCGTTTCGAACAGAAAGATTCCGAGGGTACATAAAAGAAAAATGGAGGAAATACATGACAAATGCGACAAAGGCGGCGCTGGAAGCGTCATTAAAAAAGCTGCTTTTGAAAAAGCCGCTGGACAAAATTACGATCAACGATCTGACGACAGACTGCGGCATCAGCCGGATGGCGTTTTATTATCATTTTAAGGATATCTATGATCTTGTCGAATGGTCGTGCCTGGAGGATGCGACGCAGGCGCTGCAGGGAAAGAAAACGTATGAGACATGGCAGGAAGGCCTGCAGCAGATTTTTGAGGCAGTGCTCGAGAATAAACCATTTATTATGAATGTCTATCACTCTGTAAGCCGGGAGCAGATCGAAACATATCTCTTTCATCTGACGCACGATCTGCTGTACGGTGTCGTACAGGAAAAAGCAAAGGGAACCGGCATCTCCGAGGCGGATCAGAGTTTTATCGCAGATTTCTATAAGTATAGCTTTACCGGTGTCATGCTCGACTGGATCAAAGACGGAATGAAAGTGGATTACCATATGATTGCGGAAAAAATGCACCGCACGATGGAAGGAAATGTCGTCAATTCCATCCGAAATTTTGAAAAAAGAAATAAAATATAGTTACACTTTACAAAACAGGGCGATGATAAAAATTTAATCATCGCCCTGTTTTGTAAATGGAAAAGCGGGGAAAAATGAAGTAAGATTCAAATTGTCAACAGACAATGGCAACACAAATAGAAACTTGTAAAACAAAGAAAGCAGCATAACCTATACGAACCGGAAATTCGAAAAAACATTCCGGCAGTCGTATTTAGAAAAGAAAGGATGAACGTCTATGTCAAAAAAAGGATTAAAAGTCGGAATCGCATCAGCAGCAGTCATCGGAGCTGGAGCAGCAGTGCTGCAGGCAAAAAACAAGAGTGAAGCAAAAAAAGCAGCGGAGAAAACCACTGTAACATCAGAACCAAAGAATGATTACCGCAACACCGAGCGCGGAAAAGATAGGAAAAACAGCAAAGGCATTTATTACACCAACGGAAACTACGAAGCCTTCGCAAGACCGGAAAAACCGGAAGGCGTCGATGAGAAGAGCGCATACCTCGTAGGAAGCGGCCTCGCAGCCCTCGCAGCAGCGTGCTTCCTTGTAAGAGACGGCCAGATGAAAGGCGATCACATCCACATTCTGGAAGCCATGGACATCGCCGGCGGTGCCTGCGACGGTATCTACGATCCGACCCGCGGCTACATCATGAGAGGCGGCCGTGAGATGGAAAACCACTTCGAGTGCCTGTGGGATCTGTTCCACAGCATCCCGTCAATTGAGACACCTGGTGTATCCGTTCTTGATGAGTATTACTGGCTGAACAAAAAAGACCCGAACTACTCCCTGTGCCGTGCAACGAAGAACCGCGGCGAGGATGCCCATACCGACGGCAAGTTCAACCTGAGCCAGAAAGGCTGCATGGAGATCATGAAACTCTTCATGACAAGAGACGAGGATCTGTACGACAAGACGATCGAGGATGTTTTCGATGATGAAGTCTTCAATTCCACCTTCTGGCTGTACTGGAGAACGATGTTTGCATTTGAAAACTGGCATAGTGCACTGGAGATGAAGCTGTACTTCCAGCGGTTCATTCACCACATCGGCGGACTGCCGGACTTCTCCGCACTGAAATTCACGAAGTACAACCAGTATGAATCCCTGATTCTTCCGATGAAGAAATACCTCGAGGATGCCGGCGTAGACTTCCAGTTCAATACCGAAGTAACCAACGTTATCTTTGAAATCAACGATGGAAAGAAAGTAGCAAAAGCCATCGAGTGCAAGGTAAACGGCGTCGAGAAAGGCATCGTTCTCACCGAGAATGACCTCGTCTTCGTTACCAACGGAAGCTGCACCGAAGGCACGATCTACGGCGATCAGAACCATGCACCGAACGGTGATGCAGAGGTCCGCACGAGCGGCTGCTGGAGCCTGTGGAAAAACATTGCAAAACAGGATCCGTCCTTTGGACATCCAGAGAAATTCTGCTCCGATATTGCAAAGACAAACTGGGAATCCGCAACAATTACCACTCTCGACAATAAGATCATTCCGTATATCACCAATATCTGCAAACGTGATCCGAGAACCGGAAAGGTTGTTACCGGCGGTATCGTAAGCTGCCAGGATTCCAAGTGGCTTTTAAGCTGGACCATCAACCGTCAGGGACAGTTCAAAGAGCAGGATAAAGATAAGGTATGCGTATGGGTTTACAGCCTGTTCACCGATGTACCTGGCGACTATGTGAAGAAACCGATGAAAGGGTGCACTGGTAAAGAGATCACCGAAGAGTGGCTGTACCACCTCGCGTGCCGGTTGACCAGATTCCGGAGCTGGCAGAGAACAGCGCTGTCTGCGTACCGACCATGATGCCGTACATCACCGCATTCTTTATGCCAAGAAGAAAGGGCGACCGCCCGGATGTCATCCCGGATGGCTGCGTCAACTTCGCATTCCTCGGACAGTTCGCTGAGACACCAAGAGATACCATCTTCACGACAGAGTATTCCGTTCGTACCGCAATGGAAGCTGTTTACGGACTCCTCGGCGTAGACCGCGGCGTGCCGGAAGTATGGGGCAGCGTTTACGATATCCGCGACCTGCTGGACAGCTCCGTGAAACTGATGGATGGAAAATCCCCGCTGGAAATCGAGCTTCCTGGACCGCTCAACCTGCTGAAAAAACCTCTGCTGAAACTGGTAGATGGAAATGTAGTTGGAGATCTCTTAAAAGAGCATGGAATTATCAAAGAGGATATGGTGAAATAAGAAATAGAAAATAAGTAAGAAATGCAATAAGACCTGCGCTTTCAAACGGCGCAGGTCTTATTGCGTTGCTATGTATGCTCTCAAACAATTAAGCAGATTTCTTCGTGAAAAACAGCGCGGCACAGACGGCGGCGATGCCTCCAGCGAGCTTTGCAACGAGAAGCGGCACGACAAAATCAGGATCGGTGCCGAACGTAAATCCCATATGTGCGGCGATGGTCGATGCGGCGGAGACGAGGAAAGCTGCGTTTACAATCTTTCCGCGCTCGTCCATTTTTTCCATCATTGTGATCGCCGGAACAGGGCTGACAATGCCCATCAGAAGACCGGCGGCACTGCTGTCGTTCATGCCGGTTTTTCTTCCAATAAAAGAGAGCGGCTTTTTGAGCACCCGCTGTAAAAGCTCCGCCGTCGGAAGGCTGCCGAGTAGTACAATGCCGATGGACGAGACGACCGCCATCGCGTCCTCCAGCGGCGCAAGGTCCGGGAGCAGCGAAAAGCCGGTCATATAGCAGAACGCGCCCGCGATGAGGCCGATCGTCGTCAGAAGCCGGATCACATCTGCAAATACCGTGAACGCGCGCACGGTCTGCTCCGGAAAACGCCAGATGCCGAACTCAGCAGAAAGCAGAAGAGGAGCACCGGGAGCGACTGAAGTACGATCTGCAGAAAAGAGAGTCCTGAGAGCAGTCCGCCGACGATCATCGTGACGGGAAGTGTGCCCGTGCCGATCAGCATGCCGCGGGAGAAAAGGAGGCGGTCGCCGCTTTTCAGCATTCCCATGCCGACCGGAATCGTAAAGGTGATGGTACAGCCAAGCGTCGCCGCAATCACAAGTCCTGCGTAGCGCACCATCTCCTGCGATGCCGAAAGCTCTCCGGCGAGCTGGTAGCCGCCCATGTCAATGGCGAGAATGCGGCGAGAAGTCCCGCATCCAGACCAAAAAAGTTCCAGATGGGAACGAGGGCGAAACGGAGAAAGCGGGAGAGCAGCGGGGTGAGGCAGATGATGCCCGACATGGAAAGTGCCGTCGGTCCAAGCAGCATAAAGCCCTCCTCAAACCGTTTTCCAAATCCGAAGCGATTGCCAGCGATCCGGTCGACACCGCCGAGTACCGCGCCGACTGCATGATCCACATAATAATCTGATTCATAAAAAGAGAACCTTTCTAAATAAGTATTTTGTCTTTATATCTGTTCTTCAAATGCAATTTCATTTTTCAGCAGAAACTGGCGGACTTCCTCATCGAAGACGCGGTCGAGCGACTTGTCCATCGTAAAGATTTTGAGGGAAGTTCCGGTGGTAAGTAAGAGTTTTCCGTCCTTATACTGAAAATTCAGAAAGCATCCAAACACGTTCTCTATTTCCAGCGGCAGCGCATGGTCCGCGATCATTTTTTTGCACGCCGCCTGCGGAAGCTGAAACACAAATTTGAACTGCAGAGGTGTCCGTTTTCCTTTGATGACGGAATAGCAGAACGATTTCACATCTTTCCAGAGAAGCCGCGTCCGTCCTTTTTCTTTTAAGAGCTGCGCGTCATCGGGATCGAAAAAGTCCGTGTGAAGACTGCGTCGATGGAGAACGTCGTAAACGTTGTGATCGACGCCTCGGAGACGGGAAAGCGGTCAAATGTCTCGAGACGGAGCAGGGTGTTCATAAAATTCTTTAACTGTGTAATCTGCAGGATAATCATCCGTAGTTAAAACCAGCCTTTCTTTTTAAAATACCAAATTTCAACAGCAACAATGAGAATACAGACGCCGATCAGGATGAAGTACGCATACGGGGCAGAAAGCTCAGGCATATGCGTAAAATTCATGCCGTACCAGCCGGCGATCAGGGAAAGCGGGAAAAAGATCGTCGAGACGACCGTCAGAATCCGCATCGTATCGTTCTGACGCAGGTCGATCTGCGCCTGCTGCATCTCGCGGATCTGCAGGGCGTACTCCCGCAGCATCTGGGTGTGGTCGTACAAACGGTCCACGCGGTTTCCAAGGCGCGAAAACTGACGGGCGCATTCCGGGGGAAGAAAGTGATTTTCGTCCTCGGAGAGTATTTCGCACATGTCGAGAAGCTGCTGGTAATAGGCATGGAACACGAGCAGCTCCCGACGGATCGTGATCAGGGTCCGCTGCAGCTCTTTTGGCAGAGTGTCGAGAAGAGACTCCTCGATTGTCGCGAGGCGCTTCTCAAAATTCTGCAGATAGAGCATATCCTCCTGGATCAGCGATTCCAGAAACGAGAAAAACAGGTGGAAGACATCGGAAGTATCGAGCGGTTCTTCCGGGAAGAGGAGGCTCTGCAAAGCCGGAAGTGTCTGTTCGTCGGCTGCCAGAATAAGCTGCCCCCGGTCGAGATAAAACGCAAGCGAGAATGCAAGGTGAAGCGGATGCGTCTTGTCCGGAACGGCAAGCGATCCGACCAGGCAGTCAGGCAGCAGCTCTGCGCGGCAGTATTCGATGCGCTCCGGCTGCAGACTGCGCCGGAAAAGAGAAAATCCGGGCAGCGCCGCGCAGGCTTTGGAAGCTTCCGAAAACGAAAGCAGGGAAAGCCGGACCGAATCCGAAAAAGTCCATTCCATACGTACCACCTCCTGAAAATAAGCAATGGAAAAATATCCATAAACAAAAAAGCCGTATGACCGTAGTATACCGCAAAAAGGGGAGTGCGACAAGAAAAGGAAAAAACTTTTAACGGAAAAACTTTTATTGGGAAAAAACTTTTTGCAATGGAGCACTAAGTGTGTTATGATAAAATGTAGTTATCAAAACTACATGACAAAATATCAAAAAATTCACTGTGTCGAATTCGTCCCTAGTTTAGGAAGGTTTGAAAAAGAGCGGTGATTGGAAATACGAAACGTCCGCAGTGAGAAAAAGCGGAATCAAGTTTGGAGGGATAAAATATATGAGTTTTCACATTGTTGCAGACAGCTGCTGTGAACTGACAGTAGATATGAAAAAAAGAGGAAATATTGAAATTGCACCGCTGACCCTGGAAGTCGGCGGAGAATCCATTCTGGATGACGAGACATTTGACCAGAAATATTTTTTAAAGAGAGTAGCGGAATGCCCGGAGTGCCCGAAATCCGCCTGCCCGTCGCCGGATTATTTCCGGAAATCTTTTCTGAACGGAGCAGAACGGTGCTACGCGGTCACACTTTCCGCACAGCTCAGCGGTTCCTATAACAGCGCAGTGCTCGGTGCAAACCTGGCGCAGGAGGAGAACGAGGATCTGAAGATTCACGTATTCAATTCCAGAAGCGCATCGATAGGAGAGACCCTGATCGTGAAAAAAATCGTGGAGTGCGAGGAAGCCGGCATGAGCTTTGAGCGCGTCGTAGAGACAGTAGAACTCTATATCAGCACACAGCACACCTATTTCGTGCTGGAAAATCTCGAAACTCTGCGGAAAAACGGCCGCCTTTCCAAAACAAAAGCACTTGTTGCATCCGCGCTTAAGATCAAACCGGTTATGGGAGCCACACCGGAGGGCGATATCGTACAGCTTGATCAGGCGCGCGGCATCAACAAAGCACTGATGAAAATGGTCGATGCCATTGTAAATGACGCACAGCATGTAGAAAACAAAACGCTTGCCATCTCTCATTGCAACTGCCCGGAGCGCGCCGAGATGGTAAAAGAAGCCCTTCTGGAGCGCCTTGCGGTACAGGATGTCTTCGTACTCGATACCCAGGGCGTCAGCAGTATGTATGCAAATGACGGCGGAATTATCATTGCATTATAACTTTTCTCTTCCCTTTTTGTTGAAAATGTAGTATAATTTTCAACATGTTTGAAAGTGCCGCCGAGCACTTTTTAGAAATCAAAGGAGAAGTAGAACCATGAGTCAGGAAAAAGTTGACCGCTATAAAAAGGAAAAAGCGAACCGTGAGAAAATCATGAGACGTGAAAGATGGATCACGAGACTGGAAGTTACCGCTTTCGTCGTTGTGCTGGCTACCCTGATCGGCTGGTTCTCCGTTGCTGTTTACCAGAACTCGGTAGCAGAGAAAAAGGCGAACCGCACGACAGAAACCACAACGATGAACGTGACGGATATTCAGAATTATCTGAGCGAGACCAACACATCCAGCGACAGCAGTGCAGATGACACCAGCGACAGCTCTGATGCTTCCGATACATCTTCGGACAGCACAGCAGATACGGCAAGTGACAGCACAGCAGATTCCATCAGCGAAAGTACAGCGGAATAAGCAGAATTGTTAAAGAAAGTAAAAGCGCTTACCACAGACGGGAAAATCCCGGAGTGATAAGCGCTTTTGTTATAGAGATTTAGAAAAAACTATGAGAAACACGCTCCGCGAGTTTCTCAAGTTATCGCGGCAGTCGCCAAGGTCTCGTGCAGGCATGGACTTTGGCTCGTTGCCCGCGTAAATTAAAAAACCGGAGGACATACATCCCCCGGCCTTTCGCTTATGGTTAATTAGCATTTAACAACGTTGGAAGCCTGCATTCCGCGAGCACCCTCGGTAAGATCGTAAGTAACCGCCTGACCTTCGTCAAGAGTTTTGAATCCTTCACCCTGGATAGCGGAGAAATGTACGAATACATCGTTTCCGTCTTCGCCTGTGATGAAGCCATAGCCCTTCTCTGCGTTAAACCATTTCACTGTTCCCTTGTTCATTGTGAGTTACCTCCATAAAATTAAAAAATAAGCATGATGTGGGAATGCATATGTTCCCCCATAAGCGAGTGAACTTTTGATAAAAAAATTCACTAGCTATTACAGATTATATTGAAGGTGAATGCTAATATAATCTCTAATAGCTAGTGACCACGTATTACATCTCAACATCTTCTCGATTGAGACCATTATAATCTTGCAAATCAAAAAAGTCAAGAAAAAACTCTTTATTTCAGGAAAGATTTCGTGTATTATAAAAAGGAATAAATGGTCGGACGACGGCCAGAAGAAAAGAAAGGATCAGAGAACGTAAGATGAGTATCTTAATCAAAAATGGACAGGTCATCGACCCGGCCACCCAAAAAGACGAAATCAGTGATGTTCTGATCGAAAACGGCGTTATTACACGGGTTGAAAAAGGAATCCGCGTAAAAGATGCGCAGGTAATAGATGCAAAAGGCTGCTATGTAATGCCTGGCATCATCGATATGCATGTACATCTCCGCGACCCGGGGCAGACATATAAAGAAGATATTGAAAGCGGTTCGAAAGCAGCAGCAAAAGGAGGCGTGACAACGCTGGTAGCGATGCCGAATACAAAACCGGTCATCGACAGCCCGGACCGCGTCAACTATGTAACGATCAAAGCAGACCGTTTTTCTCCGATTAATGTACTGCAGGCAGGCGCCATCACAGTAGGACAGAAGGGTGAAGAGCTCGCCGATATCGAGGGCATGGTAAAAGCCGGCATCCCGGCGATCAGCGAGGACGGAAAATCCGTTATGAACGCGCTGCTCTACAAAGAGGCAATGGAGATTGCCGCAGAGAAAAACATTCCGGTGCTGGCTCACTGCGAGGACAAGAACCTCGTAAACGGCGGCTGCATGAATGAGGATGCAAACTCGAGAGAGTGGCATCTGCCGGGCATCACAAACTCCGTAGAGAACACGATTGTTGCAAGAGATATCGTACTTGCCGCAGAGACAGGTGCACACCTGCATCTGTGTCACTGCTCGACCAAAGAGAGCGTGGATATGGTGCGTGAGGCGAGAAAGGCCGGCGTTTCGATTTCCGCCGAGGTCTGCCCGCATCACTTTACCCTCTGCAGCGACGACATCGTAAAGGGCGACACCAACTACAAGATGAATCCGCCGCTCCGTACGAAAGAGGATCTCGAGGCACTGCGCCAGGGTCTGAAAGACGATGTCTTCGATGTCATCAGCACCGATCATGCACCGCATGCGCTGACCGAGAAACAGGAGTCCTTCAAGAAAGCTCCGTTCGGCATCGTCGGACTGGAGACGAGCGTGGCTCTTACCATCACCGAACTTGTGGATACCGAGATCATCACCCCGATGCAGATGGCGGAGAAGATGAGCTACAATCCGGCAAAAATCCTGCACCTGGACAAGAAAGGTTCTCTTGCACCTGGCATGGACGCCGATGTGGTTGTCATCGATCCGGAAGCAGAGTATGTGATCGATCCGAAGGAGTTTGTTTCCAAGGGCAAAAACACTCCGTTCGGCGGTAAGAAAGTCAAAGGAAAAGTTATGGCTACCGTATGCGGCGGCAAGATTGTATACGAAGCTGAGTAATTTCTATAAGAAAAGACAGAAGAGGGAGAGTAAGCAGATGATTAACAAACTGATTGCAAACATTAAAAAAACAAATGCACCGATCGTCGTAGGTCTGGACCCGATGCTGAACTATGTGCCGGAGCACGTACAGAAAAAGGCATTTGCCGAGTACGGAGAGACACTCGAAGGAGCTGCAGAGCCGTTTGGCAGTTCAATAAAGCGATTGTCGACGCAACATACGATTTGATTCCGGCTGTAAAACCGCAGGTTGCCATGTATGAGCAGTTCGGCGTTCCGGGAATGGCAGCGTATGAGAAGACCGTTTCCTACTGCCAGGAAAAGGGTCTCGTTGTCATCGGCGATATCAAACGAGGCGATATCGGTTCTACTTCTGAGGCGTATGCAGTCGGCCACCTCGGCCACGTGCAGGTGGGAAGCAAATCCTATGCCGGATTCCATGAGGATTTTGCAACTGTCAATCCGTATCTTGGATCTGACGGCGTAAAACCGTTCATCAAGGTCTGCAAAGAGGAGAAAAAAGGTATCTTTGTTCTGGTAAAAACCTCGAACCCGTCCAGCGGCGAGTTCCAGGACCGCATCATCGACGGACGTCCGCTGTATGAGTGGGTCGGCGAGCAGGTTGCCGCGTGGGGCGAGGAGCACATGGGCGATGATTACAGCTATGTGGGAGCTGTTGTCGGCGCTACGTACCCGGAGATGGGCAAGGTGCTGCGTAAGGTAATGCCGAAATCCTACATCCTGGTACCGGGCTACGGTGCACAGGGCGGAAAAGGAAAAGACCTCGTTCACTTCTTCAATGAGGACGGACTGGGTGCAATCGTAAACTCTTCGAGAGGTATTATCGCTGCTTACAAACAGGAAAAATATGCCGAGTTTGGCACTGAGAACTTTGCGGATGCTTCGAGAGCAGCTGTAAAGGATATGGTTGAGGATATCAGCGGGGCGCTTGCTGCTGCAAAATAAGAATACAGGGGTGAAAAGCTCAGAAGGTCTGCCGGGTAGATGTTATGTCCGCCGGAGGATATTTTGGCTTTTCGCCGATTCAAGAAAATAAAAGGAGTGTTCAGCTTATGAAAATCAAGGAATGCTGTACTGTGGAAAGTCAGGAGTGCATTGCAAAAGGAATTTACAGCATGTGGATTTCCACGAAAGTGATTGCGAAAGAGGCGAAGGCCGGCCAGTTTATTTCTCTGTTTTCGAAGGACGGCAGCCGTCTTCTGCCGCGTCCGATTTCTCTTTGTGAGATCGACCGAGAGGGAGGAAGACTTCGGATTGTCTACCGTGTGGCAGGTGCAGGAACGGAGGAGTTTTCGCATCTGAAAGCGGGGGATGAGGTTGATATTTTAGGGCCGCTTGGAAATGGATTCCCGATCGAGGAAGGTAAGGGAAAACGTGTGATGCTGATGGGCGGCGGTATCGGTGTTCCGCCGATGCTGCAGACGGCGAAGGATCTTGGAACGGACACGATCATCTGCTGTGGTTACCGCGATGAGTTGTTCTTAAATGAGGAGTTTGCTGCGGCAGGCGATCTTCATATTGCAACGGAGGACGGAAGTGCCGGTGTGAAGGGCAATGTGATGGATGCGGTGCGCGAGGATCATCTGGAAGCAGATGTAATTTTTGCCTGCGGTCCGGCTCCGATGCTGCGTGCGATTAAGGCGTACGGTCTGGAAAAGGGAATTCCATGCTGGATTTCGATGGAAGAGAAGATGGCGTGCGGCGTTGGCGCATGTCTTGCGTGTGTCTGCCAGTCGACTGAGGTGGATGGTCATTCACATGTGCACAACAAGCGGATCTGCAAGGACGGACCTGTCTTTTTAAGTACGGAAATTGAGCTGTAAGTGACGCGAGGAGGAGAAAAAGCGATGAAGACAAGTGTGAATCTGGCGGGTGTGGAACTGAAGAATCCGGTTATGACGGCATCTGGTACGTTTGGCTCCGGCGCGGAGTACAGTGAGTTTGTGGATTTGAAGGAGCTTGGCGCGGTTGTGACGAAGGGTGTTGCGAATGTGCCGTGGCCGGGGAATCCGACGCCGCGTATTGCGGAGGTTTACGGCGGAATGCTGAATGCGATCGGGCTGCAGAATCCTGGTGTTGATGTGTTCTGTGAGAGGGATATTCCGTTTTTGAAACAGTTTGACACGAAGATTGTGGTGAATGTGTGTGGACGGACGACGGAGGATTACTGTGAGGTTGTGGAGCGATTGACTTCGGAGCCGGTGGATCTGCTGGAGATTAATATTTCGTGCCCGAATGTGAAGGAGGGCGGTATTGCGTTTGGACAGGATCCGAAGGCGGTGGAGGCGATCACCAGAGAAGTTAAAAAATATGCGAAGCAGCCGATTATTATGAAATTGAGCCCGAATGTGACGGATATTACGGAGATGGCGCGGGCTGCGGAAGCCGGCGGGGCGGATGTGCTGTCGCTGATCAATACGCTTACTGGGATGAAGATTGATATTGAACGGCAGAAGTTTGCGATTGCGAATAAGACTGGCGGTATGTCGGGGCCGGCGGTGAAGCCGATTGCGGTGCGGATGGTGTATCAGGTGGCGCAGGCAGTGAAAGTGCCGATTATTGGTATGGGCGGTATTGCGTCGGCGGAGGATGCGCTGGAGTTTATTCTGGCGGGGGCTACGGCGGTTTCGATTGGGACGGCGAATTTCTTTAATCCGTATGCGACTGTTGAAACGGTTCGCGGTATCGAAGAGTATATGAGAAGGCATAAGGTTGACGATATTAATTCGCTGATCGGGGCGGTGAGATAAGACGGACGGCCTCGAGCGGCTTCGCATCTGCGGTGCGGCGGGCGAGAAAAGAGGGCGGAACTGTGGCTCAGAATGGGTACAGGGAAACGGGAACCATCCCATTTTCCTGCACCTGTTCCGGGCTCATAGTTTCTGCCCTCTTTTTCTATGCCCGCCACACGGCAGGCGCAAATTCCAGTGAGGTCTGGTTGTGTGGAGCTGAAACGAAGTAGGTCTGGATCCGCCGGGGGCGGATCGGCGTGAGAGTGTTGTGGTGGGTGCATAGTATATAGAAAATGGAAGGTGGTATGTGAGATGAAGTATGGGATCATTAAAGTGAAGCGGGCGTTTTTTGTATGAGGAGAATGGGGTTGATGTGGTGGATGAGGTGTTTTTTGGATGGAGCGTGATGTGGGAAGATGAGGGGGAGTGGATTGAGGTTTGGACGCATTATGGGTAGTCGGGGTGATGGAGAGGAATTGATTGAAGAGAAAAGCCGGGAAGTGGAGTGGAGGGGAGGGAAAAGGCAGGGAATACGTGATGTGGTGACACGCGGGTTTGCGGATGGTGATGAGGGGAGCGCGGGTGCAGGCGGCGGATGTTGGAGACGCTGGGACGGGG
>ENA-OQBT01000446-OQBT01000446.1-human-gut-metagenome-genome-assembly--contig:-NODE-446-length-25494-cov-3.145386_pt1 | contig 25494 bp, 30 predicted proteins | sample MGYA00242749_ERZ504557 | MGnify/ENA primary metagenome ERZ504557 (study PRJEB26092, sample SAMD00036243) | human gut metagenome | host: Homo sapiens | study: EMG produced TPA metagenomics assembly of... | reverse complement strand
TGAGATATCCCTCCTTCGGGAGTAAGACCCCTTGAAGACTACAAGGTAGATAGGGCAGAGGTGGAAGCATGGCAACATGTGGAGCTGACTGTTACTAATAGGTCGAGGGCTTAATCTGGTTAATAACTGAGAAAAACAAATCGGATTTGTATGAAGTTTTGAAGGTATATTAAAATAAGACGTAATTCCTATTGCGTCCTTTTTCTATATTTGATATAATATTTAAATATAGGGGATTGGTCAAATGGTATGACAGAAGTCTCCAAAACTTTTAGCGGGAGTTCGATTCTCTCATCCCCTGTTCTTAGACCTTGAAACAAGATAGTTGTTTCGAGGTTTTTTTATGTTTAAAAATGAAAATAGATGTATTATAATGGGCATAAAGTATTTATTTTAAATGATATTAATTTTGTATTTCAAAATGGATTACAAATGTAAGGAGGATTTTTAAATGAAGGAAAAACTTAAGATTAATGTGACGAAGCCACAATATGTGCAGGTGTCTGATATTACATATGCGCAGGTGGATTCGTGGTATGATCACTGTCGCAGGGATTTAAAACTCGATTTAATATATCCGGAAGATATGTCTGACAAGCGTTATCCTTGTATAGTATGGATATGCGGTGGTGGATGGATAAGGATGGATAAGTCAGCACATCTATCATATCTTAGCACGCTTGCTCATCAGGGGTTTGTTGTTTGCAGTGTGGAATACCGCACATCAAATGAGGGTTGCTATCCTATGCAGATAGAGGATGTGAAGGCTGCAATCAGGTATTTGAAGGCACATGCAGATAGATACAGAATTGACAAGGAACATTTTGGTGCGATGGGAGAATCAGCCGGAGGATTTTTGACGTGTATGGCAGCATTGGATCATGATAAGAATCATGATGTAGGGGACTATCTTGAGGAATCAAGCAGTATTCAGGCAGCATGTCCATGGTATCCACCTACTAACCTTAGCACATTTAAGTATAAAGATGCCGAAGAATGCGCAGCATCTATGGAGTCACTTTTACTCGGATATAATATTATGAGAAATATCAAGGAAGCATACAACAGTTCTCCGGTGTCTAAGGTGACAAAAGATGCTCCTCCATTTTTGATTATTCACGGTATAAATGATCAGACAGTTCCGTTTGAGCAGAGTGAAGAGCTTTATGACAAGCTTATTGAAAATGGCTGTGATGCAGATTTGATTGCATTAGAAGGCGCTGACCATGCGGATCTGCAGTTTTTCCAGGATGAACTGTGGGATAGGATAATCGAGTTTTTTAAGACTAAATTGGGATAAAATCATGTCATACAGTAGCTCTTAAGAAAATTTTTTTAGTCGGAATAAAGTCTGTTTATAAAGGCTACGATATTTTTTGCAACTGAATAGTTACGATAATTATTAAAAAATAAAAACCATAGTATCTTAATGCATTTAAGATATCTATGGTTTTTGTGTTTATGAACCATAACAATATTTTTCCAAAAATTTTTACTTGATTCACCCGAACATATGTTGTATAATGCAAACAGATGTTCGAAATAATATAAGGAGGCCTTATGTTAACGTCAATCAGTGCTGATATTATGGAAAAACTTAAGATTCTGTCTGATGCGGCAAAGTTTGATGTTGCATGCACTTCCAGTGGTGCATCCCGTTCGGGTAATGGAAATGATATGGGGAGTGCATTTGCCAGTGGAATATGTCATTCGTTTACAGCTGATGGCAGGTGCATATCGCTTCTCAAGATACTTTTTACAAATGAATGTATTTATGATTGCAAATACTGTATCAACAGATGCACTAATGATGTTGAAAGAGTGACATTTACGCCTGAGGAGGTATGTAAGCTTACTGTTGAGTTTTACAGACGCAATTATATAGAGGGACTTTTTTTAAGCTCAGGTATCATAGAATCGCCCGAGCATACCATGCAGCTTTTATATACCACGCTTTTTCTTTTGAGAAACAAATATCATTTCAATGGGTATATACACATCAAGGGTATACCGGGAGCCTCATCTGAGGTTCTTGAGATGATTGGATATCTTTGTGATAGGATGAGTGTTAATCTGGAGCTGCCCACAGCGGAAGGGCTTAGGGCAGTTGCTCCGAATAAGGCGCGTAAAAACATTCTTACACCTATGAGATTTATTCAAAATGGTATAAAGGACAGCCGAATGTATCATGGCAATAGCAGTATGAAAAACCGTATGTATATAGATGAGCAGGCATATTATGAGCAGATGGCCGAAATAAAAGATAGTACTGCAAGATTATCAGAGTATCACAGAAGCCTTAGGGTTGCTACAGATTGCGGGAAGGCTGATAAGCTTGCAGAAAAAAGCTGGGAATCAAGCTTAAGTATCAAAAGACCGGACAGATATTATGTGCCGGCGGGGCAGAGTACACAGATGATTGTGGGAGCAACCGGAGAGTGTGATTATCAGATTATATCTGTAGCAGAAGCAATGTACAACAGGTTTGATATGAAGAGAGTATTTTACTCGGCCTTTGTGAATGTTAATATGGATGAGTCATTACCGGGTATCGGGCAGCCACCACCGTTAAAGAGAGAGCACAGGCTTTATCAGGCAGATTTTCTTATGAGATTTTATGGCTTTAAGGCAGGAGAGCTATTGTCGGAGGATAATCAGAGCTTTAATGATTATATTGATCCAAAGTGTCAGTGGGCTGTAGGTCATCTGGAGTGTTTTCCGGTTGAGATTATGACGGCGGATTATTATACACTTCTCAGGGTCCCGGGAATAGGCACTAACAGTGTCAGGCGTATTATAAAAGCCAGAAAGCATGCAAAGCTTTCGTTTACAGATTTAAAGAAAATGGGTGTCGTGCTCAAAAGAGCACTGTACTTTATCACCTGTGATGGTCGTATGATGTACAATACAAAGCTTGATGAAAGCTATATTACAAGGCATCTCATATATAACGAAAGGCGGATACTATGCTTTTAGCTGATAATAAATCATGTACTTATGAGCAGATGAGTATATTTGATTTTATATCTGAATAGACAATATTTTTGTAAAGCTTCAGGGAGAAGTATGCATGGATAATATAATACTTAGATGTGATAATAATATAAATGGGATTTTTACCGCTATATATGATGCTTTTGTATACAAAAATCAAATCCAAAAAGAAAATCACGAAGTATACCGGGACAATATTTCTATTGAGATAGGCATTGGAGGAAACTATACACTTTTTTCAAAGATGATAGATATTGAAACAGATGAGGTAAAGGTCCAAAAGACAATTTTGACAATTCAAAAGAAGCTTGGTTTTAAGATATATGAGACTGTATTTGATGCTTTGTGCCATTATTCTGGTAATAGGGCAACAATAGTGCTTGGATTTCTTGTCAGAGCATTTAAGGTGGGACAAAGGATTATGGAGCATATGACCGATAAATATGTTATGGAGGTATTTGAACTTTCAAGAAAGGTAAATAAAGAGGCTGACAAGATAAGAGGGTTTATTCGTTTTAGTGATAATGGAAACTATCTGCTGGCGCACTTTGAACCAAAATGTGATATGATACCGGTTGTTATGTGGCATTTTGTGGACAGGTATCCCGGGGAAAATTTTGTAATCTATGATGATAGAAGAAGGTATGCAGTGGTCCACCCGAGGCTTAAGGAGTGCTTTTATATCAATGAAAGTGAATTTAAACAGCTTGAGAGAAGTGTGCCGGTGAAGACAGACAGTTTTGAGCAGTTATGGAAGGTGTATTTTGAGCACACTGATATAAGGGAGCGGTTCAATCCACAATGTCAGCGCAATCTTTGTCCAAAGTGGTATAGGAAGAATATGGTGGAATTTACCTGATTTTTGAAAGAAATCAATTGTTGCCGGTTACACTGTGGTGTGTGAACAGTAATATAGTGACAGAAATACCAATAAATGATACAATTTATACATGTATACTTAAACATAACGATACTATATCAGGGTGATGCTATGCAGATATCAAATTTGGTAAGTCAATACAACAATTCAGTGGCAAATGGTGAGCCTATGACAGGAGCAAAGGGCGTTGAAAAGCTGGTATCTTCTTTAAATGAAATGTCAAAAGGGATGATATTTGAGGGAACAGTAAGCAGTGTCCGTGGCAATCAGGTTAAGCTTGCCTTGTCAAATGGTCAGCAGATTTTGGCAAGGCTGGCAGGAAAGTTTTCATTTGAACAGGGACAGTCTGTGTTTTTTCAGGTGAAAAATAATGATGGAGGCACTATAGAAATAAAACCATATACAGTTGATGGCGAGGGAGCTAACCTCACACTTATGGATGCGCTAAAGGCTGCAGGACTGCCGGTAGATGGCATAAATTTGTCGATGGTGAACAAGATGATGGAAGAGCAGATGCCAATTGATAAGACAAGCCTTAATCAGATGTATCAGCTTGTGCAGGATAATAAGGATATTAATGTGACTACACTTGTTGAGTTAAAGAGGCTTGGAATTGAAATTAATCAGGTAAATGCAGCTCAGTTTGAAAATTATGCTAATGACAAACAGGCTATTACAATTGCTATGGATAGTTTGATAGATGAACTGCCGAATGCTCTTTCAGCCGAAGATTTATCAATGTATAAGCTTGTAACCCAGGCGAGGGATATTTTAAATATTGTTACAGAAGGGCTGCCTGAAGAGACATTTATATCAAGTGAAGCTTCTGATATGTCACAGTATGAGGCAATAATGCGTGATAATCAATCGGCACCTGTAGTAAAAAAACACTTTAATATTGCTGAATTATTTGAATCATTAAACAGTGTTTCAGGTGAATCACAGGACATTTACACAACGCAGAAAATAAACAATGCTCCGGCAACAGATACCATCCTTTTACAGGAGAATGAAACAAAATCAAATACTATTGGATTTCTTTTATCGGATAAGCAGATAGAAGAGCTTAATGAACAGGTCAGGATGCTGCTTCCGAATGTACAGGAAAACAATATTTCCTTGTATTCAGAGGATAGCAGTGTCGTAGGAATACTTAACGATATAAAAAGTATGTTGGAAAATACACCGGCAAATGCCGATACACTGAGACATTTGTTTTCAGGAGAAGCCTTTAAGCTTATGTTGAAGGAGGCTTTAGAACAGCAATGGATGATTAAACCGGGAGATTTAGAGAAGAATCCTAAGAAGCTTGATGGCTTGTACGATAAAATTGAAAAACAGATAACAAATATGGAAACTATTTTGAAAACATCAGGAGTGGTGAATCCTAAAGCAGAGGCACTGGCAGATAATATCCGTGGAAATATTGAATTTATGAATCAGATAAACGAGGCATATACATATGTGCAGGTTCCATTGAAGATGAATGAAAAAAACGCCAGCGGACAGTTGTATGTGTATACAAATAAGAAAAGTATGTCCAATCCGGACAAAGAATTATCAGCATTTTTACATTTGGATTTAGAGCATCTCGGTGGGACGGATGTGTCAATTAAAATGCTTCATAGGAAGGTTACAACTAATTTCTATTTGGATAGTGATGAGTCATATGCACTGGTAAAGCAATTTCTGCCGGTGTTGGAAAAGAGATTACAGGATAAGGGCTATAATTGTGAATTGAATGTAAATAGTGGTTCGAAACAGATGAATTTTGTCGCTGGATTTCTGAAAAAGGATTTGCCACCTACAGGTCAGGTGCATAGATATTCTTTTGACATTAGGGCGTAGCAGTGTATAAGATAATTTACGAATAGTCACAGATGATTAAAACTTACTTCAGAAGGACAGGTGAGTTGTATGCATGGCGAAAATGATAATCGCAACAATAATGGAATAGACATAGGCAAAACAGCCGTAGCTATAGAGTATGTGCCGGGAGAAGCAGCACCTAAAATACTAGCTACAGGCAAGGGCGTTATTGCTGACAAAATTATTGAGAGGGCAAAGGAAAGCAATGTGCCTACATATAAGGACGATAAGCTTGCTGATACACTGTCTAGGCTTAAAATAGGTGATATGATTCCAACGGAGTTGTATGAGGTTGTTGCAGAGATACTTGTTTTTGTTAATGATCTGGATAGCTTAAGGCAAAAATTGACCAAAGATAGTGTGTAGGTTATATGATATGTGAGGCAGTTATGAATAAAAGAAGTGTTGGAAGTATATATGAGCAGCTTGCAGCTGAGCAGTTAATAAATATGGGATATAGTGTACTTGCCTGCAATTACAGAAACCGCTTTGGAGAGATAGATATAATAGCAAAGGATGGAGATACAATATGTTTTTGTGAGGTGAAATATCGTAGAGATAACGGCTGTGGCAGGGCTCTTGAAGCAGTTGGTTATAGCAAGCAGAAAAAAATCATATCAGTTGCAAGGTATTATCTTATGAAACATGGTTTGGATGAGTGGACACCATGCAGATTGATGTGATAGCAGTGGATGATGACGAGGTTACTGTGTTGAAGAATGCATTTGAGGGCAGTCAATAACTATTGGTTTGGCAGTTACGGACAGGTATTACACAACCGCATATTTCTGTACTTAATAGTTACGAAGTAACTATAAATATCAATTATAAACAGCAATAGTTATCGGTAAAATATAGTTGCATAGATATAAATATGAAGACATTGATAAGAATATAAAGATTGATGAGAATATAAAGAAGGAAAAGAATATAAAGATGGATAAGAATATGCAGGCTGAAAACATACACAAAAATGTTGATGAAATTACTATAAATGATTTTGTTACAAAGAATGATAAAGATGTTCTGGAATTAAAAAAGCACGTCCTTTCAAGCGGAAGTGTTGTTCCTTTGTTACATTTTAGGAAGCTAAATGAGCTTTCTATGATAGAGCATTGCTTTACAACACGTCTTGGTGGCCTCAGTACAGGAATGTTTGATAGCTTAAATTTAAGCTTTACACGTGGAGATGACGAGGAAAAGGTCTTAGAAAACTATAAAAGAGTGGCGGAGGCAATCGGAGCAGAGGCAGGCAGATTGTTACGACAGACCAGACACATACTACCAATGTTTTGAGAGTTGGAAAAAAGCAGTGTGGCATCGGGGTGACAAGAAAGAGACCATATACAGATGTGGACGGACTTATCACGAATGAGCCAAATGTTGTGCTTGCCACATTTTATGCTGATTGTGTACCGCTTTATTTTGTTGATCCGGTACATAGGGCAATAGGCTTAGCCATTCGGGCTGGAGAGGTACTGTAAATCGCATGGGAAAACAGACACTTATTGCTATGAACAGGGAGTTTGGTACTGAGGCACATGATGTTATAGCTGCGATAGGACCTTCAATATGTCAGGACTGCTATGAGATAAGTCAGGATGTTGCAGAGCATTTTGTGGATGAGTTTGCGACAACAGACGATCCTCATGCGAGTGATATTCTGCTCTATAAGGGAGACGGCAAATATCAGCTCAATCTTTGGGAATGTAACAGGAGAGTGCTTGTGGCGGCAGGAGTACAGGAAGACAATATTGCCATAAGCAATATATGCACTTGTTGTAATCCCTCTCTTTTATTTTCGCATAGAGCAAGTCATGGAAAGCGTGGAAATCTTGGAGCTTTTATGTTTCTTAAGTAATTTTCGCACAATCTATTAAGGAAATAATAAGAAATGCCTAAAGCTATATGTGTTAAAATAGGTGTATCACGTTGGATAGTACACTGTGCGGGAACTGATGCTGCCAGACAGTTTTTGGTTCTTTGAGTTAATATAAAAGTCACAGCGGTACTGGCGTATATGAACAGGGGAGAACGATATGCAGTTAAATTATCGAGATTCAAAGCCTATTTATGAACAAATTAAGGAAGGCATCAGACGAATGATTGTTATGAATGTTATTAAGCAGGACGAAAAGCTACCGTCTGTACGTGTGCTTGCCTGCAAGTATGCAATCAATCCTAACACTATCGCAAAAGCATACAGGGAACTTGAGGAGGAAGGCTATCTTTATACTAAAAGTGGTAAAGGAACCTTTGTTGCTGATGCTAAGACAGCCAGGCAGAGTATGACAAGGAATTTGAAAATACTATTTGACCAGGTGGTGACAGAGTTATTTGTGCTTGAAACACCTGTTGAGGAATTGAGAACAAGAATGGATGATGCGAAAGAACAGCTGAGCATGGAAGATGACTTAGTCAGATTTGTAACACAAGATATGCAGACAGAAGATGTTGTGACAGAGGGTAATGATGATACAGATAAATAATTTAGTGAAAAAATTTGATGATTTTACAGCACTTGATGGTGTGAATATGAACGTGGAAAAGGGTGCTGTCTATGGGCTTGTTGGTCCAAACGGAGCCGGAAAGTCTACACTTATCAGGCATATTACAGGCGTAATGAGACAGGATGCAGGGGAAGTGTTTATTGATGGTGAGCCGGTATATGAAAATGCAAGGATTAAAGGGCAGATGGCTTATATACCGGATGATATGTTTTATTTTTTGCAGTCTGATACGATTAATATGATGCATTACTATAAGGGAATGTATCCGGGCTTTGATGAGAAGCAGTTTTACAGGATGCAGGAGTTTTTTCCATCTATAGATGTTAAAAGGAATATCAGAAAGCTCTCTAAGGGCATGCAGAAGCAGGTTGCCTTCTGGCTTGCGCTGTGCTGTAAACCAAAGCTTATTGTACTCGATGAGCCTGTTGATGGGCTTGATCCTGTCATGAGAAGACAGATATGGTCTATCATGCTGATGATGTGGCTGCAAATAATACTACAGTGGTTGTATCGTCTCATAACCTGCGCGAGCTGGAGGATGTGTGTGATCATGTAGGTATTCTCAATAAGGGAAAGATTATGATAGAGCGCTCTCTTACAGAGCTGCAGGGTAATATTTCAAAGATTCAGATTGCATGTCCATATGGCATGCCTAAGATACCGCAGGATTTTAAAGTACTTCATATGTCAAATATAGGAAGAGTATACACAGTTATTGTGCGTGGAGAGCCTGAGGCTGTTGTAAAGGCTATTACAGATGGCAAAGACAGTCCGCAGGTAGTGGATGTACTGCCTCTTACTCTGGAGGAAATATTTATCTATGAGATGGGAGGAGAGGACTATGAAGTCAAAGATATCATTTATTAATAGAACAATGCTGCAAAAGAATGTAAAGCTTTACTGGCCAATCTGGACACTGTATACAATAGTGCTATTACTCAACGGTCCGTTTTCCATGTGGAGCAGATTTAAGAATGCAGAGTTTATTTATGGCAAAAACTGGCATAAGTATATGCTTGATATAATATCCCCGGCTATCAGCATGGAGGCGGATATGATTTTTATTTTTGTCATGGCATTGGTTACAGGCATGGCAATGTTCAGTTACCTGTATAATTCGAGAGCATGTAATATGATTCACGCTATGCCTGTGACAAGACGTCAGCTTTTTTCGACTAATGTGTTGACAGGTCTGCTGTTTATGTGGATTCCGCAGATAGTTAAGTACATTATGTCGTTTGTTATATGTATATCATATGGAAATACTAAGGTGGTACATATTGGAATCAATCTGCTTGCTACAATGGGAATATCTTTTTTTATGTACAGCCTGGTGTGTCTGTGCGCAATGATTACAGGACAGCTGGTTTCTGTAGCAGTGATGTATGCGGTTGTCAATCTGCTGTATGGTGGAGCAGTTATTGCTATTGCCAATGTGCTCACATATGTATCATACGGGCTTTCATATATGGAATTTGTAAGGAAAATAAGTGCTACGTGGTTTGCACCCATGCTACAGCTTCTCAATCGGGTAGGCTTTCATCCGACCATGAAGAATGCAGGGGATGATTATTACTGCATTAAATATACCTTCAGAGGCACAAATACTATCGTAGTCTATGTCATCGCGGCTGCAGTTATATACTTTATTTCTTATAAGATTTATAAGCATAGAGATTTGGAAAATGCAGGAAGTTTTATAGCTATTCCAAAGCTTAAGCCGGTTTTCAGATGGGGGCTTGGCTGTCTGGGAGGATTGATTTTATCTATTGTTGCAGCGTCGCTTTTGCTTGGACTTAGAATCAGCATTGGTGTTCCTGCAATTATGATGCTGGCAGTGGTGCTTGGAATCATAGCCTTCTTACTTTTAGAGATGATTATAAGGAAGAATTTTAAAATTTTTTCTAAAGCACTATTTAAGGAAATCATTGCTTTTGGTGCTTTTGTTGTAGTTGTATTTGGAGGTATAACAGTTTACGGAAATGTGCAGGAAAATTATATACCGAAGCTTGCGGATATTGATTCTGCCGTATAGCCATAGATTTTGATATCAATCTGGAGGGAAAGGATGTTGAAAAGATTTTAGAGACTCAAAAGATACTTATGGCGCAGAAAAAGGATTATTTTAAAAAGAGATATGATGATTCCGGGTATATTACAATCTCATATACATTAAAAAATGGAGAAAAGGTTAACCGTGTATATCATACAACGGATGATTTTAATCCACATAAGCAGTGTAAGGCGATTATGGCGGAGGAAAATAAACCACAGAATATTATTAATGCCATAATGCAGTGTGATACGACAGATATTACCTTTATCAATGGCTCGGCAGAGCAGTACAATGATAAAGGTGTATATGTGCTGAATGAGAGCTTTGACGGAAAAGTTGCTGCTGATATTTTTGAGGCTGTGAAGAAGGATGTTGAGGCCGGTGTGATGCAGGAATATAATTTGCAGAGCATGCTTGACGGAGTGGATAAGGATAACAGCTATATGTACAACCTTATGCTGAATTTTACAGTACCAAAGGGCAACAGGATTGGAAATAGATGGAATGACTATGGTTTTTCATGGTATGAGGAGCTATTAGATATACTGGGTGTGACAAAGGAGTATTCTGATTTTGGGGATGCCCGTTCCGATGGTATTGAAACGTATTCGGTCAACATTAGTTTTGGCGAAAACTGTACTAATCTGATAGCTGTTCTGAAAGAAAATGGATTAATTTCATCAAAAGAACCACTTTTGACATATGAATAGTTGTTTCTGTAAATGGTATTGTGATATAATTACTCTGTTATAGATGCTTTGTTTATTATTTTATAATTATTTTTGAATAGTTACAATTATTCTATAAGCTAATATGAATTTAGAACAGGAGAGTATATGAGCAGACCAGTAGTGGCCATCGTAGGCCGTCCAAATGTTGGAAAATCGACTCTCTTCAATGCGCTTGCAGGAGAGAGGATATCTATAGTAAAGGACACTCCGGGTGTCACAAGAGACAGAATTTATGCAGATGTATCATGGCTTGATTACAATTTTACCATGATTGATACAGGCGGTATCGAGCCGGAATCCGGAGACGTGATACTTTCGCAGATGAGAGAGCAGGCACAGATTGCCATCGATACGGCAGATGTTATCATTTTTATCACAGATGTGAAGCAGGGGCTTGTTGATTCAGATTCAAAGGTAGCAGATATGCTTCGTCGTTCACACAAGCCGGTTGTATTGGTTGTCAATAAGGTGGACAGCTTTGAAAAGTATATGACGGATGTGTATGAGTTTTATAACTTAGGAATCGGTGATCCGCATCCTATCTCTGCAGCTTCTATGCTCGGACTCGGAGATATGCTTGATGAGGTTGTGAAGCATTTCCCGGATTCATCAAAGCAGGATGACGATGATGACAGACCGAGAGTTGCTATTGTAGGTAAGCCTAATGTGGGTAAGTCATCACTCATCAATAAGCTTGCCCGTGAGGACAGGGTGATAGTGTCAGATATAGCAGGCACCACAAGAGATGCTATCGATACAGCCATAAAATATGATGGTAAGGAGTATATATTTATCGATACAGCCGGTCTCAGGCGCAAGAACAAGATAAAAGAGGATATAGAGCGATATAGTATTATACGTGCAGTTTCCGCAGTTGAGAGAGCTGATGTTGTCATTGTAGTGATAGATGCTACAGAGGGAGTTACTGAGCCAGGATGCTAAAATTGCGGGTATTGCACACGAAAGAGGCAAGGGAATTATCATTGCTGTCAATAAATGGGATGCTATTGAAAAGGATAATAATACCGTAAAGCAGCACACAGAGAAAATCCGACAGATATTAAGTTTTATACCATATGCAGAGATACTGTTTATTTCGGCAAAATCAGGTCAGAGACTCAACAAGATATTTGAGCTCATCGATGTTGTTATAGAAAATAACTCAATGCGTGTTGCAACAGGAGTGCTAAATGAGATCGTTACGGAGGCAGTTGCCATGCAGCAGCCGCCTACAGACAAGGGCAAGAGACTTAAGATATACTATGTGACTCAGGTTTCGGTTAAGCCGCCTACCTTTGTAATCTTTGTAAACGACAAGAATCTTATGCATTTCTCATATACCAGATATCTTGAGAACAGAATCAGGGATACATTTGGTTTCAGGGGAACTGCACTTAAGTTTATTACAAGAGAACGAAAGGAAAATGAGTAAAATGATACTGGCTAGGATTTTAGCATTGGTCGTAGGGTATTTCTTTGGAACCTTTCAGACCGGATATTTTTATGGTAAGGCACATGGAATAGATGTAAGAGAGCATGGAAGCGGTAATTCAGGCACCACCAATACGCTTCGTACACTTGGATGGAAGGCCGGTGCAGTTACCTTCTTTGGTGATTTGTTCAAGGCAATCATAGCGGTTTTGATATTTTATTTCATATATAGAAATACATATCCACAGGCTGTTAAATGCATAGAGCTGTATGCAGGCTTTGGAGCGGTGCTTGGACACAATTTTCCGTTCTTTCTCAATTTCAAGGGAGGAAAGGGAATAGCATGTACATCAGGTGTGATACTTGCTGTATGTCCGATTGCGGCTCCGATATGTCTGGTATTGTTTATTCTTGCTGTAGCCATAACAAGATATGTCTCGCTTGGTTCTATACTGGTTGTTATATCGTTTCTGATTCAGGCAATTGTGTTTAACCATATGGGGCTGCTTGGAGTAAGTGGCAATTATGCGGTCGAGTTTGATATACTTGCTGCTTGTTTTACGGCGATGGCTATCTGGCGACACAGAGCCAATATCAAGAGACTTTTAAGCGGAACTGAAAATAAATTTGGTCAGAAGGCAAAGTAAATAATAGTTTTTGATTATAATAATTATATAAAATATGAGGCATAGAAAATGAGTAGAGTAGGTATTATAGGTGCAGGAAGCTGGGGAACAGCATTATCCTGGTGCTTGCAAATAACGGACATTCTGTTGAAATATGGTCAATCGTGGAGAGCGAGATTGAGATGCTTAAAGAAAAGCATGAGCATATTGATAAGCTTCCTGGAGTAAAGCTTCCGGATAGCATTACCTTTACAACAGATATAGAGGAAACAATCAAAAATAACGATATACTTGTACTTGCGGTACCTTCTGTATTCACCAGAAGCACAGCAGTAAAAATGGCTCCGTTTGTGAAGAAAGGACAGATAATTGTCTGTGTGGCAAAGGGAATTGAAGAAAACACTCTTATGACCATATCTGATGTGGTAGAGAGTGAGATACCTTGCGCTGATGTGGCTGTAATGTGTGGACCTTCACATGCAGAGGAGGTCGGACAGCTGCTTCCTACGACTGTTGTTGCAGGAGCAAGGACACAGAAGACCGCTGAGATAGTACAGGATCTTTTTATGAATGAGGTATTTCGTGTGTATACCAGTCCTGATGTGCTTGGAATGGAGCTTGGAGGCTCACTCAAGAATGTCATAGCACTTGCAGCAGGCATGGCAGACGGACTTGGCTATGGAGATAATACAAAGGCTGCGCTTATTACCAGAGGAATTGCAGAAATATCTGTGCTTGCGATTGAGATGGGAGCAAAGGCGGAGACACTTTTTGGACTGACAGGTATCGGAGACCTTATTGTTACATGTGAGAGTCGTCACAGCCGTAATAGAAAGGCCGGAATGCTCATAGGTCAGGGCTACACAATGATGAAGCAACAAAAGAAGTCAAGATGGTTGTAGAGGGCATCTATTCAGCAAAGGCTGCACTTGCCCTTGCAGAAAAATATGATGTAAGGATGCCGATTATCGAGGAAGTAAACAGAGTGCTTTTTGAGGATAAGCCGGCAAAGGAGGCTGTCTCAGAGCTTATGCTTCGTGACAGGAAGATTGAGCACTCAAGTCTGGAGTGGAAATAATTAGTTAATAGGTTGGGTAATAAATGGCTATAGATGGTCATATATAAAATTACATCAGGGGAAATTATAAAATGAAAATAAATATAAAAAAATTGACAACCACAGCCAAAATCCCTACAAGGGGAAGTGAATATGCAGCAGGCTATGATTATATGCCGACATTACTAAGGAGCTTGTCATTGAGCCACACGAGACAGCAAAGATAGGCACGGGGCTTTCGATAGAGATTCCTGACGGATATTTTGGGGCAGTTTTTGCCAGAAGTGGTTTAGCTGCAAAGCAGGCACTTCGCCCGGCGAACTGCGTGGGTGTGTGTGACAGTGATTACAGGGGAGAGTATATTGTGGCTCTTCACAATGATGGAACGCAGGCACGCACTATTAATCCCGGAGATCGTATAGCGCAGCTTGTGGTCATGCCATATCTGGCTGTTGAGTTTAATGAGGTGTCAGAGCTTTCTGATACGAAGCGTGGTGCAGGTGGATTCGGTTCTACAGGAGCTAATTAATCACAAATGAGTTACAATTAAAACTAATCTTTACTTAAAAAGGGGGACTTATCATGGAAAATCGTATTGTAAAATTTAAATCAAAGGAGAGTGCAGGCTTAAACTTACATGCTATACCGGGACATTTCGCTACAAGTCATTCGCATATTAATTATTATGTAGATGTGACAAGCATCAAGACCCGTGTGTCCGAGGCAAAGGAAGCTGCAAAGGCTCTTTACACCAAGGTACCGCATCATTCATATATAGATACAATCGTATGTATGGATGGAACAGAAATGATTGGTGCATTCTTAAGCCAGGAGATTGAGCGAAACGGACTTATGTCTGTGAATAAGCACGAGACAATTTACGTTGTATCGCCTGAGATTAACAACGGACAGATGCTTTTCAGGGATAACAATAAGGGCGCTATAGATGGCAAGCACGTTGTACTTCTTCTGGCAACTACCACAACAGGTGAGACAATCAGAAGAGCTATGGAGTGTATCAACTATTATGGCGGTATGGTCACATGTATTGCGTCCATATTCTCAACCATCGATGAGGTCAATGGAGTAAAGATTGATAAGCTGTTCGATGACGATGATGTGGTAAACTACCAGACATATCCTGTTACAGAGTGTCCATTCTGCAAGAAGGGGCTGCCAATTGAGGCTATGGTCAATGGCTTTGGATATTCTAAGCTGTAATTAGTACGTTTATTGCAGTAATTGCCTTGTAATTGTTTCGATATCAGACTGTGTTTCGTCATAATGACAACAACACGTTAAATTATTTGGCGGATTGACTATAGCAATTGACGATATGTTTTGTATTATAAAGATACAAAGAAACAAGGTAACAGACAGTCATGGCACTGAACAGTTACATATATGTACATAATACTTAGGAGGTATTTTAAAATGGCAAGTTTATCATTAAAGAACATTTGCAAAGTTTATCCAAACGGATTTGAGGCAGTTAAGGATTTCAACCTTGAAGTAGAAGATAAAGAGTTCATCATCTTCGTAGGACCTTCAGGATGTGGAAAATCAACAACACTTCGTATGATCGCAGGTCTTGAGGAGATTTCTTCAGGAGAGCTTATCATCGACGGAAAGGTTATGAATGACGTAGAGCCAAAGGATCGTGATATCGCAATGGTATTCCAGAACTACGCTCTTTACCCACATATGACAGTATTTGACAACATGGCATTTGGACTTAAGCTTAGAAAAGTTCCAAAGGATGAGATTAAGGCAAAAGTTGAGGAGGCAGCAAGAATCCTTGACCTTGAGAAATTATTAGACCGTAAGCCAAAGGCTCTTTCAGGTGGACAGAGACAGCGAGTTGCCATGGGTCGTGCAATCGTTCGTAATCCTAAGGTATTCCTTATGATGAGCCTTTATCAAACCTTGATGCAAAGCTTCGTGTACAGATGAGATCTGAGATTTCTTCATTACATAACAGATTAGGTGCAACAATCATCTACGTTACACATGATCAGACAGAGGCTATGACACTTGGAACAAGAATCGTTGTTCTTAAAGATGGTGTTATCATGCAGGTAGACAGCCCACAGAAGCTTTACAATCAGCCAAACAACCTGTTCGTTGCAGGATTCATCGGATCACCACAGATGAACTTTGTAGATGCTCAGTGTGTTGTTGAGGGAGCAAAGGCATTCCTTAAATTCGATAAATACCAGGTTGAGCTTCCAGAGGCAAAGGCTAAGAAGCTTATCGATGGCGGTTATGCTGGAAAGAACGTAGTATTCGGTATCAGACCGGAGGATATCTACGATTCAGCAGAGCATCTTGATAAATTTGCTTCATGCAAGATTGATTCAGATGTTACAGGATATGAGTTACTTGGTGCAGAGGTATTATTATACTTCACAGTTGCAGGCGCAAATATGTCAGCAAGAGTTGATTCAGATACACCGGCTCGTTACGGTGATCACATTGAGCTTGCATTTGATCCACACAAGATTCATGTATTTGATAAAGAAACTGAATTGACAATTACCAACTAGTTCGTTAAAATTAAATAGTTGTAAATTGACAGACCGGGTGTATAATTTACACCCGGTTTTCTTTTGCGAATGTGTGTGAGGTTCTGAAAAGTTAAGTTACGGTGTTAAATTATAACAGGGTTACAGCTTATGACTTGTGGAAGCTTTTTACTTGCCTACGTCAGAACAGTAATGAGAGGATAAGAATATGATTACGAATCAGAAACTGAAAAAATCACTTGAGGAAATAAAAAATATTACTTCGTTTGATGCGATTTTATACTCAGCCAAGGGAAAGCATCTGACAGGTACGGTGGAAGAGCCGGAACATAGCGACATTTTTGTGAAGGAGTTTATAGTATCCGAAGAGGATGTTAAGGAAAAAACGATGCAATTGCATTTGCGGTTGAAATTGATTCAGAGCTTGAGTATGTGCTCGTAATGTTCTGCCGTATACGAGTGAGAATCTTGTAATAGGCAGGATGCAGTTTGTCAGCTTCGTACACTTGTGCTCGGTGAGTCAGAGCGATATGACAGAAATAATTTTATTCAGAATATTCTTCTTGGCAATATGCTTGGTTCTGATATAATAAATCGTGCCAAGAAATTACATATAGAAAACAGAAAACGAGTAGTATATGTTATAGATACCGGAAAGAACAGCAATGAGATAGCAGTTGAGCTTGTAAAGAATCTGGCAGATATCAGAAGCGGTGATTTTGTGGTGGCGATGGATGAGCATAATATAGTGCTGGTAAAGGATGTTGAGGATATAGATTCACCAAAGCTTCAGGAAAAGCTTTCATCTATTGCAGGAAGTCTGGTTGACAATCTGCTTGCAGAGGCTATGATTAAGGTACGGGTGGGCTATGGCAATCCGACGGATGTTCTTCCAAAGATTGCAGAGTCTTATCAGGAGGCAAAAATGGCGCTTGAGGTCGGCAGGCTGTTTTACGTGGAAAAGGAAATTATGGCATATGACAGGCTGGGCATAGGAAGACTTATTTATCAGCTTCCAATGAGTCTGTGTGAGATGTTTATCCGTGAGGTTTTTGGTGATGAGGTGCCACAGATACTTGATGACGAGGAGGCAATGTCTACAATCTCCAAGTTCTTCGAGAACAATCTGAACATTTCAGAGACTGCAAGACAGCTTTATGTGCATAGAAATACGCTTGTGTACAGGCTAGAGCGTATTGAGAAGTCGATAGGTCTTGATATCAGAACCTTTGATGATGCTATGATATTCAAAATAGCTACGATGGTGTTAGCGCATATCAAGGATAGCAGGCAGGGCAGATAATATAATTATTACGCAATTTAAAGAAGTAGGAGACAAGTATGGCCAAGAAGCAAACATACGATGAGAAGAGCATAGCAATTTTAGAAGGACTTGAGGCAGTCAGAAAAAGACCGGGTATGTATATAGGAAGTGTCACAACCAAGGGACTAAACCATCTGATATATGAGATTGTGGACAATTCAGTAGATGAGCATCTGGCAGGTGCCTGTGATACCATAAGGGTAACTCTTGAGAAAAACGGTTCGTGTACGGTGGAGGATAACGGACGTGGAATACCGGTAGGTATGCATGCTAAGGGTGTATCTGCGGCGCGTGTTGTATTCTCAACACTGCACGCAGGAGGTAAATTCGACAATTCTGTATATAAGACCAGTGGAGGTCTGCACGGAGTTGGTTCGTCGGTTGTAAATGCATTATCCACATATATGGATGTGGAGATAAGCAGAGATGGCTTTATCCACCATGACAGATATGAAAAGGGTGTTCCTGTTGTGGAGCTTGAAAATGGCCTGCTCCCTACTTTAGGCAAAACCAAAAAAACAGGAACAAGGATTAATTTCCTGCCTGACCCGGAGATTTTTGAGAAGACAAGATTCAAGGAAGAGGATGTAAAGAACAGACTGAAGGAGACAGCGTATCTCAATCCGAAGCTTACAATCATATACGAGGACAAACGAGGCGATGAGACAGAGCATATTGAGTATCATGAGCCTGAGGGTATTATCGGTTTTGTAAAGGATTTAAATAAAAATATAGAAAAGCTGCATGATGTCATTTACTTTACAGGAGAGAGTGAGGATATAAAGGTTGAGGTGGCTTTTCAGTATACAAGCGAGTTCCATGAGAATATTCTAGGTTTTTGCAACAATATATACAATTCTGAGGGTGGAGCGCATATCACAGGCTTTAAGACAGCCTTTACAGGTATTATCAATTCATATGCCAGAGAGCTTGGTATATTAAAGGACAAGGATGCGAATTTCAACGGAGCAGATGTCAGAAACGGCATGACTGCTGTAGTGTCGGTAAAGCATCCTACCCTAGATTCGAGGGTCAGACAAAGACAAAGCTTGACAATCAGGATGCAAACCGTGCTACTGCCAAGGTGACAAATGACGAGGTACCGCTTTATTTTGACAAGAATCTTGAGTCTTAAAGACGGTAATATCATGTGCTGAGAAGGCCGCAAAGATTAGAAAAGCTGAGGAGAAGGCAAAGACCAATCTGCTCACAAAGCAGAAGTTTTCCTTTGATTCAAACGGAAAGCTTGCAAACTGTGAGAGCAGGGATGCTTCTAAGTGCGAGATTTTCATAGTCGAGGGAGATTCGGCCGGAGGCTCGGCAAAGATGGCAAGAAACCGTATGTTTCAGGCAATCATGCCGATTCGAGGCAAGATTTTGAATGTTGAAAAGGCAAGTATTGATAAGGTACTGGCAAACGCTGAAATAAAGACAATGATAAATGCGTTTGGCTGCGGATTTTCGGAAGGGTATGGAAATGATTTTGATATAACAAAGCTTCGTTATGACAAAATCATCATTATGGCCGATGCCGATGTGGACGGAGCTCATATCTCCACACTGCTTTTGACTCTGTTCTTCAGGTTTATGCCAGAGCTTATTTTAGAGGGACATGTATATGTTGCCATGCCTCCGCTTTACAAGGCTATTCCGTCAAAGGGCGAGGAAAAATATTTGTATGACGATGCGGAGCTTGACAAGTACAGAAAGACACATACAGGCAAGTTTACGTTGCAAAGATATAAGGGTCTTGGAGAGATGGATGCGGATCAGCTCTGGGATACCACACTAAATCCCGCAACAAGGATGCTAAAGCGTATTGAAATAGAGGATGGGCGCCTGGCAAATGATGTGACATCACTGCTTATGGGTAGTGATGTGCCACCGAGAAAAGAGTTCATATACGAGCATGCGCATGACGCGGAGCTGGATGTGTAAGCATGACGCTTCTGCTTTTGGTTCTCAGTGGTTCTGAATAGTTAAGCAGTATTTATAATCGGAGAAAGACATGGATAGAAATATAGATAACAATGTAGACAACAATATAATACAGACCGAATATTCGGAGCTGATGCAGAAATCATATATTGACTATGCGATGAGTGTCATTATAGCAAGAGCCTGCCGGATGTGCGCGATGGGCTTAAGCCTGTACAAAGGCGTACACTTTATGATATGCATGAGCTGGGCATCAGGTACGACAAGCCATATAGAAAGAGTGCGCGTATAGTCGGTGATACAATGGGTAAATATCATCCACACGGTGATTCATCAATCTATGATGCGATGGTTGTTTTGGCACAGGACTTCAAAAAGGGCATGCCACTTATCGATGGACACGGTAATTTTGGCTCAATCGAGGGAGACGGAGCCGCTGCCATGCGTTATACTGAGGCAAGACTTCAAAAAATCACACAGGAAGCATATCTTGCTGATCTAGACAAAAATGTGGTTGATTTCATTCCAAACTACGACGAGACAGAAAAAGAGCCTGAGGTGCTTCCGGTCAAGGTGCCGAACCTTTTGATAAATGGTGCTGAGGGTATAGCAGTCGGCATGGCGACAAGCATTCCACCACACAATTTTGGCGAGGTGGTGGACGGTGTGATTGCTTATATGAAAAATCCTGATATCACCACTGCGAGATGATGCAGTATATAAAGGGACCTGATTTTCCGACAGGAGGCATTGTTGCAAATCAGGATGATCTTGCAGCAATATATGAGACCGGACAGGGAAAGATAAAAATCCGTGGAAGAATCGAAATAGAGAAGGGTAAGGCAGGAAAGGACAAGCTTGTCATTACGGAAATCCCATACACAATGATTGGTGCCAATATAGGAAAATTCTTAAATGATGTCTATTCACTTGTCGAGTCAAAAGCGACAACGGATATTGTGGATATAACCAACCAGTCATCGAAAGAGGGAATAAGAATTGTCTTAGAGCTTAAAAAAGGTGCTGATGTTGAGGCACTTAAGAACCTTTTGTATAAAAAGACAAAGCTGGAGGACACTTTCGGTGTAAATATGCTGGCCGTCGCAAATGGAAGACCTGAGACGCTTGGTCTTGTACCAATAATAAGGCATCATGTCAATTTCCAGTATGAGATTGCAAAAAGAAAGTATGAGACACTTCTTGCAAAGGAGCAGGAGAAAGAAGAAATACAGCAGGGACTCATAAAGGCCTGCAACGTGATAGATCTGATTATTGAAATATTAAGAGGAAGCCGTGACCAGAAAATGGCAAAGGCATGTCTCATAAACGGAGAGACAGAGGGAATTAAATTCAAGTCAAAGGCTTCAGAAGCCATGGCAGCCCAGCTTTGCTTTACTGAGCGTCAGGCAGCTGCTATCCTTGAAATGCGTCTGTACAAGCTGATTGGACTCGAAATTGAGGCTCTGATTAAGGAGCACGAGGAGACCAGGGCAAAGATTGCAGAGTACAGCGATATTTTAGAGCATCGCTCATCCATGGCAAAGGTCATTATGAAGGAGCTTAAAGCGTTCCGCAAGGAGTATGCAAGGGACAGACGCACAGAGCTTGATAATCTCGAGGAAGCAGTTGTGGTCAAAAAAGAGCTTGAGGTATTGGATGTAGTGCTGCTTATGGACCGCTTCGGCTATGTGAAAACAGTAGATACTTCAACCTATGATAGAAACAAAGATACAGCTGACGCAGAGAACAAGCTGATATTAAAGGTCAAAAATATAGATAAGCTGTGCATTTTCACAAACAAGGCAAACATGCATCTTGTCAAGGTGTTAGACCTGCCTTACGGCAAATTCCGTGACAAGGGCACACCTATTGACAATGTAAGCAACTATGACAGCAGTAAGGAGGATATAGTATTTATAGCGCCTCTTATGGATGTTGAAAAGCACAAGCTTATATTTGGAACGAAGTCAGCCATGATAAAGCTCGTGGATGGTGCTGAGTTTGTGGTGACACGAAAGACCTCGCAGGCTACAAAGCTCATGGATGATGATGAGCTGTTGTTTGTTGACATGCTTTCAGAGAATGCTACAATGGTAATGCGTTCAAAGAAGGAGATGTTCCTTCGAATCGACTGTGGCACTATTCCTGAAAAGAAAAAGGCAGCAGTAGGTGTCAGGGGAATGAGACTTGACAGAGAGGATGAGCTTACTGATATTTATCTGCTTAATGACCTGGAGGAAAAAGAGGTCGAGGTAAAGGGTAAGCAGGTGGCGCTTCACAGGCTGCACATTGCAAACCGTGACACCAAGGGCGTAAAGAAATAATATATCGTATGACAATATAACGTAAAGCATAAACTGTGTACGGTTTTGAGTATGTATGGCCTATAACAGTTAAAATATCTGACATGAAAGGAAGCGATGAGCTTGTTGGACAAATTAAGAGAGCTTGGCATTTCAGAAAATCTGATTAAGGAAATTGAAAAGTTTCGCTCGCAGTATCCGGTGGACAAGGAGTATGAGTCAAGAATCCCCGTGCCTACACAATTTTATTACGGAAGCGATGTGTGGGAGCAGGCTATAACCGCCGTTTTATGTGGAGAAAATCTGCTTTTAGTAGGAGAAAAGGCCACAGGAAAGAATCTTTTCGCAGAGAATCTGGCAGGTGTATTTAACAGACCACGCTGGGATGTGTCATTTCACGTAAATATGGATGCAGCATCACTTATCGGAACCGATACGTTTAGCGCCGGAGAAGTAACCTTCAGGCCGGGACCTGTGTATACAGCCGCAAAAACAGGCGGCTTTGCGGTACTTGATGAGATAAATATGGCAAAAAGTGAGGCTATGGCAGTGCTTCATGCCACACTTGATTTCAGACGTACAATAGATGTGCCGGGCTATGACAGACTGTCGCTTCATCCGGCAACAAGATTTATTGCCACGATGAATTACGGCTATGCAGGCACAAAGGAGCTAAATGAGGCTCTTGTATCACGTTTTGCGGTAATCCGGATGCCTATGATTTCAAAAGAGAGCCTTGTGAAGCTCATAAAGGAACATTATCCTGCAATACGTGAAGCGGGAGCAAATGAGCTTGCGGAGGTATTTCTTGAACTGCATACCAAGTGCAAAAATGGCGAAATATCATCAAAGGCACTTGATCTGCGTGGTCTCATCGGTTCAATTGGTATGATGGAAAATGGCTTAAATATATATACAGCTCTGGATATGGGTATAACAAACAAGAGCTTTGATGAGTATGAGCAGACGCTTATCCGTGATACAATCCGTGCAAGAATCTCAAGGAAGATGAGCGGAGAGCAGCTGTTTTGTTGATATGAGCTTGTGACATATGAAGGAATGGAACATATGGAAGAACAGGATATAAAGGAAGCAAAAAGAGCAAGAAACTTCATATGGATGGCGGCCTGTGACTATGACATAGAGCCGCTTTTTCTGGCATTTGCACCTGATGGATCCGCTGATATTTATCTGAATCTGATTATTGGGCTTGAATACAAGTGGTATGAGCATGACAAGATAGATGCCTTATTCAATCAGCTGACAGGAAAAAACGCCATGCTTTATGAGGGCCTTTTATGGATAGTTTGGAAAATGCCCTGTATGAAAAGGAGAGACAAACGAGGCCTGTCTTATATGATTTAAGGCTTGAGTACGCGAAAAAGAGCCTTGCAGGAGTCAATAAAAACAGGGAGTATTCGAGGATTGATATAATCAGAAATGCACATTGCAGAAGGATACTTGGAAAGCCATCAGGTCTTTGCAAAGAGGATGAAGAGATACTGCATGCTTTTTGTTTTACACCTGATATGACAACGGATGAGATTATAGTGAAAACGCGAGAAAATCTGTGGAAGTATTTCTCGTATAAGCTGATAAAGGTGGCAAAGCCGCAGGGCATATATTTTTTACAGAAGGTAGCAGGAGCATTTCACTCAATAGGAAAAGTCAGCACACAGTATGTCAGAGCGAATAGCTTTTATGATAAAAATATGGCCTCGGATACAGCAGCTTTGTCTATGGAGCATTCAAAGAGATATCTGCTGCAGTTTGCACTGCAGAAAGATCCAATAGAAGCGAAGCGGTATGTGACAGCCTGTTTTGGAAAAAGCATGTATTCTGACAGGCAACAGGCCGAGCTGGAGAAAAAGCTCTGTGTAGGAAATCACAAAAACTGTCATTTGCTTTTTACCAGAGGTATTTCATCGGAGAAAAAGCAGACTATACCTGATGAGATTGACAACAAAAGAGAGCGCAGGGAAATTCTTGCATTTACAAAAGAGACAGCCATGCAATACGACAAGAATAAAGAGCATTTTGAAAAAAACATGGCAGTGTATCAAAACAGTATAAGGAGACTTACAGAAAGCCTTAGAATGCACCTGGAGACAGCAGATGAGACATTTATGGATGCTTCAACACACGGCCGTATAAAGCCTGCGAGAGTATGGAAGGCCCTGTATCTGGACAATCCGCGTGTTTTTGAGCGAAAAGATGAGGTGGAGACACCGGGCTTTTCTGTCGACATACTGATGGATGCGTCTTCTTCCAGAAAACAGATGCAGCAGAAGATAGCAGCACAGGCATATGTACTGTCAAAGAGTCTGACTAATTGTGGCATACCGGTGCAGATTTACTCATATTGCAGCATAAGAGGCTACACGGTGATGCATATTTTTAAGGAATATGATGATTATGGTGTGGAGGATGAATTATTTCATTTTGTTGCGGCAGGAAATAACAGGGATGGCCTTGCTCTGCGCGCGGCATCACATCTGATGGAGCTAAGTCCAAAGCCAAAGAAGTTACTTTTCATGTTTTCGGATGCAAGTCCCCAGGATGATCAGATAGCAGGGGAGGGAGCCTTTTATAAGGACAGGGAGTACACTGATGCTCTTGCTGTTAAGGACACCGTAAATGAGGTGCAGAGGCTTAAAAACCATGGAATAGACGTAATTGGCATCTTCATGGGAAGTGCGCATGACAGTGAGCTTGCAACAAAGATATTCGGCAGAAGTCTCGTGAAGATAAAGAGTATCAACGAGTTTGCCGATGCTGTCGGACGAGTGTTAAATGAGATACTGAACTAGCATTTTAATTAATAGTACAATAAACTTAAAGCAATGGAGATAACAAATGAAAGCAATATTATTTGATTTGGACGGAACGCTGATTGACTCATCAGAGGGCATCACAAAGTCGGCACAATATGCACTTTCACACTTTGGCATATCTGAGCCTGACAGAAACAGCCTGTTTTTCTTTATAGGACCACCGCTCATAAACACATTTATGGAGCATTACGGATTTACTAAGGAGAGAGCACTTGAAGCGGTCGAAAAGTACAGAGAACGCTATAACAAAATAGGTATATTTGAATGTTCGCTTTTTCCGGGAGTAAAGGAATGCATAGAGCGCTTAAAGCAGCCGGATATAGGATAGGACTTGCATCATCGAAGCCGGAAAAATCGTGTCGAAGCGTTAATTTTGGAAGCATTTTTGGTAATACCTTTGGGAATTATGTTTGATG
>ENA-OQBT01000445-OQBT01000445.1-human-gut-metagenome-genome-assembly--contig:-NODE-445-length-25671-cov-4.213436_pt1 | contig 25671 bp, 28 predicted proteins | sample MGYA00242749_ERZ504557 | MGnify/ENA primary metagenome ERZ504557 (study PRJEB26092, sample SAMD00036243) | human gut metagenome | host: Homo sapiens | study: EMG produced TPA metagenomics assembly of... | reverse complement strand
TGAAAGCGGAAAGCGACGATGTGCGGGTGGCTGCTGCCGGCAACGTCAGTGCCAGCGGCAAGGTGGCCCTGGGCGGTGCCGTGGCCTACAACGATGTGGCGGCGCTTCCGCCAGCACGGAGCGTGCCAGCCAGAAGACCCGGGCGGCCCTGAACAAGACCACCCTGACCCATGTGACCGGCGGGAGTACGTCCGTACAGGCGGTGGATGGTTCCACCCTGACCACGGCCGCTGTGGGCGTGGGCGGTGCCGGCAAGGTAGCCGTGCAGGGCGCAGCTGCCACGGCCCTGGTGAACAAGGCTGTGACGGCCGAAGTACAGGATACCAATGTCGATAAAGATAACGGATAAAGGAGCCTATGTGACGGTCCAGGCGGAACAGCAAGAGCACCATCAAACAGCCCTGGCTGCTGTGGGCGCCGGCGGCAGTGACTTTGCCGGCGGTGCGGGGTCAGCGTGAACCGGATCAATCAGGATACCACGGCCACCCTGAGCGGCAGCACGGTGAAAGACAGACATACCACCGTGCAGGCCGCTGGAGACTCTGCGATTACGTCCATTGGTGTGGGTGCCGCCGTGGCCGGCAAGGCAGCTGGCGGGGAATATTGCCGTGAACCAGATCGGCAGCAACGTAAAGGCTGCTGTGACAGGCAGCACCCTGACCAGCAGCGGCAACATCGGTGTACTGGCCAGCGGTAAGGAAAATCTGACCAATTTTGCCGGGACGGTGAGCGGTGCAGCCGGCAATGCCGGGCTGGGCATGGGCGTCAGCTACAATGCCATCACGGGCAATACAGAAAGCACCGTGGAAGACAGTTCCCTGGGAGGCCCGGGGCAAGGAAACCGAAGGTGGGCGATGCGCAGACGGGCGTGGCCGTGACCGCATCCGGTCAGCATAACCTGAAGAGCGTGGCCCTGACAGCCGGCCTGGCCGGTTCTGACACGGTGGCCGTGGGTGCCGCCGGCACGGTGACGGTGAACAACATCGGCGGGACCACCCGGGCAGCCGTGACCGGCACGGACATCAATGCCGAGCTGGATAACAGCATGGCCGGTGATGTGGCTGTGAAAGCCCATGATGTGACCAAGAGCGAAAGCCATGTGGCTCCCTGTCCGTGGGCATCGGCGCCGATGGCGGGGCCGGGGTCAGCGCGGCTTCGGATACCCTGCTCCTGAGCCGGAATACGGCTGCGGAACTGAGAGGCACGGATACGGCGAAAAAGACGGTCAACGGCCGGAACTTGGCCGTAACGGCAGACCAGCAGTCCATCGTCGTCACCAATGCGGACGGCGTGGCCGGTGCCGGCGGGATCTACGGGGCAGGCGCAGTAGCGGCAACAGCAGCCGCCACCAAACTGGACGGCTCCGTGACCGCCACCATGAAGAACATCACCAGCAACAACAAGGGCCTGGACATCTCGGCCCAAACACCGACCATGAGACCACTCTGGTCAGCGCTTCGGCAGCAATGTCGGCGGCTATGGTTTCCGGCGCCGTGGGAGCTGGTGTGGGCGTGGTCAACGATGACTTCGCCACCAATGCAGAACTTATAAACAGTGATGTAACGGCAAGTAAGGAAGACGGCCAGACTGGTTCCGGTTCCGTGAAAGTGGCAGCCGACAGCAGCACTTCTGTAACAACGGTCGTGGCCGGTGTGGCTGGTTCCATGGGTGCGGCGGCTTCGACGATTTCCGTCAACAACCTGAACAGCCAGACTTCGGCAGTGGTGGACAACAGCAAAGTGACGGCCGATCAGGACTTCACCGTGGACGCCCACAATAAGGTGACCACGAAGTTCAATGCGGCCAGTCTCGGTGCAGGCGGTGCCGCCATTGCTACGGGGGTGGGCGTCAACACCATTGGCACCTCCACCCTGGCCAAGGTGAACCAGAGCACCGTCACGGCCCGGAAAGCGGCTGTTGCCTCCCGGGAAGAACTGGACGTGGATCAGAACCTGGTGGGCGCCACAGTGGGCGGCCTGGGCATCAATGCCAACGTGATGGTGACCTCCATCGGCACCAAACTGGCGGATACCTACGGCAGCAGCGAGAACAAAGGGGCTTCCTTTGATACCGCCGCTGCGCTGCAGAAAGCCAATACGGCCCTGGATGCCAGAAGACGGCCACCACCGATGACACGACAGCCAGCGGCAAGGTGGTCAAGGACACCCTCCACAATGCGGATACGGGCGTCAAGAGCACCGATGCTTCCGGCGTCACCGCTTCTTCCGGCAAGAGCGACGCCAAGGGGACACAGGTGGCAGTGACGGATTCTGCCATCACCACCGGAGACACGCTGGCTATCAGCGCCAATCGTCAGACGGATGCGAAGATCACGGCGGCTGCGGCCAGCGTCTCCGGCTCTCTTGGCCTCAGTGCACTGTGGCCGTTTTGGACGCGAAGAAGGATGCCGGTGTCAGCCTCAGCGGCAGCACCCTGCAGGCGAAGAATGCTCTTTCCATAGCGGCTGATCAAAGCGGCAAAACGAGCATCGATGCGTATCAGGCGAATATCGCCGGTGTGGCTGCTGTCAGCGTGGCCTATGCCCAGAGCAGCTCCAGCGGTGAGACTAAAATCGAAGCTGTGGATTCCACGCTGACTTCCAGCAGCCAAGATATCACCATGAAAGCAGCAGATGCGTCCCAGACGGCTTCATCGGTCTACGGCGCTACGGCAGGCCTCGTGACGGCCGGAGCCTTGTTTCCAAGCAGATAATACGAGTGATACGAATCTTGCCATCAAGGGAAGTACGCTCGAAACAGCGCAGGGAACGGCTGACTTGCAGGCCGATAAGGCCAATATTGTGTCCGCAAGAACGTACGGTGGCTCCTTCGGCTTGGTCGGTGCCAACGGCGTCGTTGCCCTGGCAAGTGACGAGGGTGCATCCAAGATTCTCGTCGCGCAGAGCGACAGCAAGAAAAACAGCGTCTTCCGTGGTCAGACGGCAAGCCTGCAGGCCACGACCCGTCCGGCTGTCACGGCGGAAACGGGCAGTCTCTCTGTTGCCCTTCTCGGCAGTGCCAGTGCGTCTGTGGCAACGGCCTCTGCCAAAGGCGAAGCCGGCGTCCAGATAGCTGACGGCACGACTTCGATGTTGACAAGGCAGAAATCACAGCCAGCGCCGAAAGCCAGAATGGAGAAAACAACAGTGAAGCCAAGGTCAAGGGCTTTGCAGCGGCCGGTCGCGGTACGGCTGTCGTCAATACGGCAACAGCCAATACGGACATCGATACAGAGGTGACACTGGGCAAGGCTTCCTTCAAGAAAGACAGGGGAACGGCTCTGAACGTGACCTCGGTCAATGCGACGCAGACCGCAGCCGATGCCCGCGGCATCACCGTTGGCGGACTTTTCGCCAGCGGCACGAATCTGCCTATACGGGAAGCGGCACGGAAAACGATGCCAATATGGCGGCCATCACACTGACTGGCGACAAGACACAGCTCAAATCGCTGTCCGTCAATGCCAGCGGCACGACGCATAATCTGACGACGGCCGACGGCAGCGGCGGTGGCATGATCAGCGGTGACCTGGCCGGTGCGGTGGACAACAAGACATATACGGGCAGTAAGGTTACCCTGAAGGGCAGCTGGGATGTGAACGGTGACGTGGCTATCCAGTCGGCCCAGACGGACCATATGGACCTGAACGCCGATGCCACCAAGCAGCCGTCGTCGGCGCCAGTGCCACCAAAGCCGATAATACGGCCAATGGGGCTGCTGATGTCGTATTGACGGGCAGCCAGATCACCAGCGGCGGCACGCTCACGGCCAAAGCGGACAGCAAGGCAAATCTCGGTCAGAACAAGGCGTATGCCGTGGAAGGCAGCGGGTATGGCGGTGTCGCGGTGCAGGGCGCCAAGCTCAATGATACGGTGAACCGCACGGCCACTGGTTGGGCAATTTTCCCGGATCGATGCCAATGCGTCCCTTACGAGCAGTGGCAGCCAGATTCTGGCAGCTGAATCGGGCGGCAAGATCAATGCGGCCGGCTACATCAAAGCAGCCGGTGCCGGCGCAGCTACCTGGGTGGATGTGGACAATAACCTGACCAGCCAGAATGCCATCCGTACCGATGGAAAGACATCCCTGCGCACGGATACGGCGAACGGCAATATCACCTGTCGGCTTCGGACGACTGGGCTGTGACGGCCAAAGGCGTAGCCGATACCCAGGGCGGGGCCGCTGGCGGTGCTTCGTCGGATGTGAAGAACACTCTGCAGCGGACCAACAAAGTCGATATCCAGGGCAAAGTCTACAGCCTGAATGATGTCAATCTCTATGCGGGCAAAGACGCGAATGGCGTCATGGATAACCTGGACCTTACTGTCGAATCGGAAGCCTACAACAAGACGGCGCTTTCTGTAGCCGTTCCGAAATTCAAGGATACCCTGACACAGGCCAACCAGGTCGTCGTCGGCAAGGGCGCCGAAGTCTCCAGTGTACGCCATATCCATGCGTATGCAGATGAAGCCGGCAAATACCTGCGGGAGCAGTCTGTGAAGTACACCTGGTATCACAGCGATGCCAAGGAAAATTTCACGAGTACGTCTGTGGGTAAGAAGTCCGACAGCATCAACGATACGACGGATAACTATGTACAGATTGACGGCAAGGTGACGGCCGGCGCACAGAATAAGCAGAACATTGTCATCGGCGGGTCGGGACAGATTGTTGTCCTGGACAACGATGAACTGGCCGCCGTCAAAGCCGTCAAAGGACAGGAAAAGGCTGTCCAGCGGCCAACGATTGACGCTTCGAGCGGTATCGATACGGCAAAGATCACTTATGCGCGCATCGATTACGCCAATGCCCTGATGGCACGCTACTATGAACTGGCTACATTGATCAGTCAGTACAGTGACAGCAAGGACCTGACGGCTCTGAAAGGCTACCAGGATGAGCAGACGCGCATCTATAACGAACTCAACGACCTCGGCCTTCTTTCTAAGGCAATCGGGCCAGACGGCAAGGAGTATCTGGTGCCTGTCAGTGGCTTACGGTGGATACCATCGTCCTGCCGGATATCGTCGCTTCGGGCGGCAATATCGTGGTGGAAGCAGGCAGCCTGAAGGGCACCGGTGCGCTGAAGGCACAGGGAAGTCCGGAAGTCACCGTGGAAAACCATACGAATCTTTATATGAAAGTGGGGGATGTGAAGGCAGTCAATCCGGGCGGTGAAATCCATTACAACGGCCAGTCCCTGGCCAAGGACGCTGCTGCCGTCATCAAGAGTGCCAATCAGGATGAAGCCGCTGCCGTCAACCTGACGGTCAGCACCGATGCTGCCACCAGTACCGGTGAACAGTCACCATCAAGAGTGACTACGGCACGGCTGCCATCAAGGCAAAGATTGATGAAGTCGATGCAAAGGGCAAGAAGACGGGCAAGAAAGTCGATGCCGAACTCGTCCCGAAGGCCGATATCGAAATCAACGGCAATGTGGAGGCAGAAAATGGCGTCGTCACGGTAGAGGATAAGAACTACAGCATTCTCCTGCAAGGCGAAGGCAACCGCACGGCGGAAGTCAACGGCAAGGAAATCCACCTGACGGCCGGCAAGAGCATCAGCCAGGGCTTTACCCAGGGGATCGTCAACATCGGCGGCAACCCGGAAGAGCTGTACAAAGACAAGTATTTCAACAGCGAAGTAAATGAATTCAACAAAGCCTATGGCTATGAAAACACCTCCCGTGTCCATCGGGAAGACCGGACGCATGATGATGTGCTCAACGGCAGCGGTTCGCGCATTGCCGGTGACAACATCTACATCAATGCGTCGGACATCAATGTCAATGGCCTGATCCAGAGCGGCTATGGCAAATACGAAGTCACCGTTGCCGATGCAGTCACGTCGAAAGTCCAGAAGCTGGATCGTAGCTGGGCGCGTATGGGAAAACAGGATCTGTCCGATGCGGTCATCACGACAGGGACGTACTATCTCGTACAACCGGGTGGCAAAGTCCTGCAGACGGACGGCACCTACAAGTACCAGCCGATGTCTACTACAACCCGTCGACGCAGAAACTGGTCATTCCCGATATCGATGCCCACGGCGGCAAGATTTATCTGAGCGGCCGCATTTCCAGCACGGGCAATGGGAAAATCGTTGCGCTGGATGGCGCCTATGATATCAGCGTGACCAATCCTACGAAAACGGATCTGCAGGTGGGCAAACTCATCAGCAACAAGAATGACGGCCTGATCAGCATTGCCGACTCTTCCACCAATCGGCTCACGGAATACACCCGCGGCAGCACGGTAGTCAAGGACCTGACAAAATGGGATAAGACCAAAGGCGACTGGAAGGTTCTCAGCACTAGCGGGGCTTCTTCGCAGTACAATCCGCAGAAGAATCTGCGCTACAACTGGACCAGCGGCCAGAAAGTCACGACGAGGAAACACTACAAGCATGAACATAAAGCCGGTCTCTGGGGTGCTGTCACGACGCTGGATGAAACGGAACTGGCAAAGTATGAACAGGAAATTACGCCGCAGGATATGGGTCACAATACCTTTACCAATAATAACGGCGTCTATATCGATACGAGCAGTCTCACGAATAAAGACAAACAGTATGTCTTTGTTTACGACAATGTCGTCCTGAACAATGACCGGACGCAGCCAGTCGTCACCAATCGCTGGAAGACGGGATTTTTGGGCTGGTTCCATTGGGAACGCACAGAATGGGATACCAACACGGGTACGGCCCAGCAGTATGTGGGCAGTGTCAAGGCGGACCACGGCATCAATATCGGCTTCCTTGGCAATCAGAATGGCAATTCGGCCATCAATGTGACGAGCAAGGCTGGTGTCACCCTGGCCGGCAAGATCCAGTCCAGCCAGAGCGGTGCGGGCTCGACCATTGCCATCACTTCGCAGGAAGGTGCCATCAACCAGAACGGCGGCCTGCTCAAGAGTGACAATATCGAGCTCAGTGCCAAAAACGGCCTGACGAATATTGCCATCGAGTCTCTTGGCGATACGGTGAAACTCGACGCGGCCAATACCGGTAGCGGCAATATGAATATCACCGTTGACGGTGCCTATGGCAAAGCGGGTCATGTCGATCTCGTTCAGGCGAAGAACACGAATGGTGATGTCAGCCTGACTGTTTTGGGAAATCTGACCCAGAACGGCACGGCTGTGGCTGTCGAGGGCCATCGCATTGACCTCGTGAGCCGTCAGGGAAGCATCGGCACAGATACGGCGGCGTTGAAGGTGAAAACACCGGATACCGCTGTGGACGCGCTGAACCCGCTTTCCAGCAGTGTCAACGTCACGGCCAAAGGCAATATCCATCTGGCAGAAGACAGCGATATGCGTGTCGGCATCATCAAATCGACGGACAGTGATGTGAAGCTGGATGCGACGGGCAGCATCATCGACGTCCTGCCCAGCGGCGATACCATCGACCGCGGCAATACGGCAAACCTCATCCAGGGCTGGAAAGACCTCGGCCTGATCGAAGGCGATGGACAGTACAAGCAGAAACAGGCAGAAGATGTGGCTGAATACAAGGCCGGTGTCCAGTCTGAATTTGCCCAGTACTTGAAATTGAAATCTGTTTATGAAAAAGATGAAGAAGCAGCCAAAACAGATGCTAACTATCAGTCCTGAAAGACCGCTATGGCGATTATACGAGTGCTGACGACTACCTGGCTGAAAGCGATACAGCCAAGAATCATCTGGCTGATCTGCAGAAGGCCGGTGCCGGCTGGACCGAAAATGAACTGCTCTATGCCATCAGCGATGCCATCGTCAATAAGCAGCAGGGCAGCACGGATACAGAACTCAAGCAGGCGAACATCTCTGGTCAGAATATCACGCTCCACGCGAAGAACATTGGCTCTGACAAAGCGGCCGAAGATGTTCTGGTCAAAGGTATCACCACGGATAAACGGCTCGACGATCTGAAGAAGGTTGTCAACGCCAATGTTTCCGATGTGGGCTATACCAAGAATGACAAGGGTGAAAATGTATTCCGCATCTACGGCAAGGTGCCTGTGGGCATCGAAGCAAAGGTGAGCTGAATATCCAATCTGACGGCAATATCTATGTGGCCGGCCGTACTTCCAGCGAGAACAAGGACACTGTCCTGAAACTGGGCAAAGTAACGACCAGCACGGGCGATATCCGCGTCCTGGGCAAAGCCGGCGTTACAAACTCCCTGACGGATGGCAGTGCCAACCTGAAAGGAAAGAATCTGATCCTCGAAGGCGGCAGTGCTGACATCGGAGCGGCGGGCAAGCCAATTGACGTCGACCTGACGGGCAGCCTGTCTGCTCTGACAGACGGCAGCATGTATATCAGCAGTGTGGGCAACAACAATCTGAAGCTTACCGGTCTCTATGCCGGCAAAGACATGGTGCTCGACTCCGCGAAGGACATCCTCATGAGTCCTGATGCATCGGCACAGGCTTACCTCAATGCCGGCAGACTACTTGATTTGAAGGCAGAGGGCGGCATCGGTGCAAAGGACAGCGGCGTACGCATCCTGGGAAATGGCGCGACCATCAATGCTGAAGCAAAAGATGGCAATATTTACCTGGCCGGCAAGAGGAAGGCCGGGGAACAGGACGGTCTTCTCCTGCTCGGTATGGTGAAGACGAATCCGGGCCATACGATTGATGTGGCGGCTGAAACCAGCCTGGGCCTTGGGAGCAATGAAAACGCGTCGCCGCTTGTGAGCCAGGTGCAGGCAGATACGGTGAACCTGTCAAGTGACAGGGAAATCGACCTGGAAAACGGCACGCTCACTGCTGTTACGCTGAAACTGAAGGCTGACGGTTCCATCAACCAGACGGCGGCCCATGCCATCATGGCAAAGACGGCTTCTGTCGAGGCGGGTTCTGGCATTGCTCTTGACAGCGGTGCCGGGCTCACAGTCAATCCGAAGTTCAATTCGTTCGAGAACGTCACGCTGAATAACGCCAGCGAGTCGACGGATGTCGTGCTCGGCAACGGCGGCGATGAGGACCTGAAAGTCACTTTCGCCGACGGCAGCAAGGCCAAGGATGTCATCGTCCGCAATTATGCGAACGGCGAGGCTAACGACCTCGATATCCACGGCCCGATTGCAGCCGCAGCAGGCATCGCGCTCATAAACGACGAAGGTTCGCTGGCCACGACGGGCGGCTTGGATGCCAAAGCGGATATCCGCGAAACGGCAAAGGGCAGCCTCAATAACAGAGATGCACTTCACGCCGAGCAGGATATCGTCCTGACGGCAACAGATGGTAGCATCATCAACGACGCAGCCATCGCAGCAAAGCGCAATGTGACCATGAAGCTGGCGATTCCATCGAGAACCGTGCCGCAACAACGGCCGATACCGGTGCGATTTCCCTGAACGCTTATCATGACATCAAACAGAAGGCGATGCCAAGGCTGGCACCGACATTACAGCTGAGTCTGCGGATGGCAGTGTCACGGTCGAAGGCAGCCTGACAAGCGGCAAGGCGACGCTTGCCAAAGCGACTGGCGGCGATGTCTCGATCCACGGCGATGTCCAGAGCGGTACCTCTGCTGCGGCGCAGGCCGATAATGGCAGCGTCTCGGTCACGGGCGATATCACAAGCGGCACGTCGCAGCCGGCGGCGATGTCTCTGTGACGGGCAATGTCCAGAGCGGCACGTTCACCGAGGCAAAGGCGACGGAAGGCAATGTCACAGTCGACGGTTCGCTGACTTCGCAGACGGCGACACGGTGCTCTCGGCATCGGACAGCCAGAAGCTTGCAGACAAGGGCAACATCCGCGTGACGGGCTCTGTCGATTCCGCGCATGACATCGAGATGACGACGGATAACGGCGACATCGAGATCGGCGGCACGCTGACGGCCGCACAGAATCTCCAAGCTGTGGCCCAAAAGACCGGCCATATCCTCTTTACTGGCGATGCTGAGGCGACTGCTGGGAAACTACAGGCCGAAACCCATGCCGGTAACATCAAGTTCGCAGGGAAGGCATCTAGTGGCACCGACCTTACGGCGACGACTCAGAACAAGGGCAATATCGTCTTTGACGGCCTGGTCAATGCCGGTCAGAATCTCGTTGCCGATGCGGTCAAGGAAGGCACGATTACCCTGCGTAAGGATGTCACGGCAGTTCGGAACGCTACCATGCATACGAACAATGGCAGTATCCTCTTCCAGGGTGCCGATAATGCTACGACAGAAGACATCCACTTGACGGCCCAGAACGGCGATCTCTTCCTGCACGTCAGACGTACAGGTGACATAAAGGACAGCCACCGCAGTGTCAATGGCGACCGCGGCTTCGTTACGGCAGCTAACGGCAACCTTACGATCCGCCATGACGGCACAGGCGACGGTGATCTCTACAGTCTGTCGTCCAAGGGGACGACACGGGTCGACCTTAAAGACGGCAGCCTCTATCTCGACAATATCGACGGCAACCTCATTGCCCTCTTTGTCCGCAATCCGGAAAAGACGACGGACATCAAGCACATGAGTGTCGGCAGGCAACTTTCCCTTGCCGGTGACAACCTCAGTTTTGAGGACATCACACAGCGCGAAGGCGCCGACGGCAAAGTGACCATTACCACGAGCGGTGCCCACGAAGACACTCCAATCCGGCAGCTGCACATCGGTGACATCCGTACCAACTTGGGGAGTAGTGCCGAATTCAAGCACCTCTGGCTGGAAAAGGGTGACGTCACTGTCAGCCAGGGTTCCTTGGACATCGACAAACTCTACGTTCTCGACAAGGCGACTTTCAGCAACGGCGTCATGATGACGAACGTCTTCGGTTCGGCTCCGGTCTATGACGATACCATTACCAGTGCTTACTGGAACAACACGGCCGTCAACAATCCGAAAGCCAGCCTCGCGGCCTGGATGAGCGATACTCTGTCGTTGCAGTGGGCATACCTGCACTTCCCTGGCCAGGGATACGTCCAGTTCAGCAACGGCCATCTCCTCGACGTGCAGCCGCACAATTACGTCTATAGCCAGCGCTACAGCGAAAATGACGTCATGTGCATGAGCATGGATGCCGATTTCTACGACTTCTACCGTCAGTACTACCATCCGGGTCTGTTCTACCACGAACGCTACAACTTGGTCGATGTCAGCCAGTGGCAGGACGATGCGGCACAGGAAGGTGAAATCACAGTAGAATAAAGGAAGGGCCTGCGGTATAATAGATACAAAATAGTTGTTATTGAAAAAGGAGTGTTTTCCAATGAACAAGAAAGCTGAAAACTTTAAAAAATATCTCGACGAAAAAGAAATCAAAGCCTTTACGGTCGATGAAATCAAAGATGACCAGTTCCAGACGGTCGTCTTCCGGTCGGCTGCTGACATCAACGGCAACCGCCTGCCCTCATCGTCATCCTCGATACCAGCATTTACGGCATGATTCGCGTCCTGGTAGCACCGAAGGTCCTGCACGATGACAATGAAGCGGCTGTCCTCAAGCTGCTCAACACGTACAATAAGCAGTACAAATCCTTTAAATACTACATCGACGATGAAGCAACCTCATCCTCGACACGTGCGTCCTCCTCAAAGACGATGAAGTCGATGGTGATTTGATTTACGCCATGTTCGACGTCATCATCCGCCACCTCGGCGAATCGTACAAAGAGCTCATGAAATCCATCTGGGCATAAATAGTTTATAGTCCAGAGTTTGTAGCAGGTAGTAGAGAGTTTTAAATTTTTAACTATCCAGTCACTAAAAACTGAAAACTACAAACTACGAACTAAAAAAGAGGCTGTCTCGTTTGACAGCCTCTTTTTTTATGATTCTTTTTCATGAATATTCACGCTTTTAGACAAAATCGGCATAAGATGAACGTTTTACTAGAAAGGCCTTGCATAAATTTTTTCGAAATAGTACAATGAAGATAACAAATAGTCATCTAGAAAATACCTTAGTCACATAGTGAAAAATGATGATTTTATCTGCGCAATCTATCAGATGACTCCTAAGTGTACACGGATTCTTTCATTTATCAGGTTTTACAGAAAGGGGAACAAGTACTATGGCAAAGAAAATTTTCAAGACAATGGACGGCAACGAAGCTGCGGCTTATATTGCCTACGCCTTTACCGAACTGGCTTCCATCTTCCCGATAACGCCGTCGTCGCCGATGGCGGAACACGTCGATGAATGGGCCGCCCATGGCCGTAAGAACTTATTCGGTACGACTGTCCAGGTTCAGGAAATGCAGTCTGAAAAAGGGGCTGCCGGTGCCATGCACGGTGCTTTGAACACTGGCGCCTTGACGACGACCTTTACATCTTCCCAGGGCATGATGATCATGCTCAGCAACATGTTCAAGATTTCTAGTGAACTCCTGCCCGGCGTCTTCCATGTCGCCTCCCGTACGGTCGCTACCAACGGCTATACGATTTTTGCCGGTCATGACGATGCCATGGCTATGCGCGGCACGGGCATCAGCATGATGTGTGAATCGAGTGTCCAGGAAATTATGGACTTGGCAGCTGTCGTCCATGCAACGGCTATTTCCTGTCGTATCCCGATCATCAACTTCTTCGATGGCTTCCGCACATCCCACGAAATCCAGAAAATCGAAGTCCTGCCGTATGAAAAACTCCGTCCTCTCCTCGATATGGACGCCGTCCGGGCCTTCCGCAAACGCGGCATGAACCCGGATAATCCGGAAGCCATTTCTTTCTGCGAACCAGCTGAAACGTTTATGCAGCACCGCGAAGCCCTCAATAAATTCTATGACCGCGTCCCCGATGTCGCCGAAGGTTACATGCAGAAAATCAGCGAAATCACGGGCCGTGAATACCATCTGTTCAATTATACCGGCGCACCGGATGCCGAATTTGTCCTCGTTTCCATGGGTTCTGGTTCCCAGACCATCGAAGAAACGGTCAAGATGCTCGTCGCCAAAGGCGAAAAGGTCGGCTGCATCAACGTCCACATGTTCCGTCCGTGGTCGGAAAAACATTTCCTGGCTGCTCTGCCGAATACGGTCAAGAAAATCGCCGTCCTGGACCGCACGAAAGAAACCGGTGCCAACGGCGAACCGCTCTATCACAGCGTAGCCGCTACTTTTGCCGTAGCTGACAATGCACCGAAGGTCTACCACGGCCGTTATGGTATTGCATCGAAAGAATTCTTGCCGGGCGACGTCGTCGCTGCCTTTGAAAACCTCAAGGCCTTTGAACCGAAGAACGACTTCACCTTGAGCATCGTCGATGATGTTACCTATAAATCCCTGCCGCGCGTCAAAGGCATCACGACAGGCGGCAAAGGCCTGAAAGCCTGCAAGTTCTGGGGCTTCGGTTCCGATGGTACGGTCGGTGCCAACAAGAGTGCCATCAAGATCATCGGCGATAACACTGACATGTATGCCCAGGCATATTTCGCTTATGACTCCAAGAAATCCGGCGGCGTCACCGTATCGCACCTGCGCTTTGGCGATACGCCGATCCAGATGCCGTACCTCATCAATAATGCCGACTTCATCGCCTGCCACCGCCAGTCCTATGTCCATGGCTTCGACCTCCTGCGGGGCATCAAAAAGGGCGGTACGTTCCTGCTCAACACGGTCTGGAAACCGGAAGAACTGGACGAAAAACTGCCGGCTAAATTAAAACGTGCCATTGCCCGCAACGACGTCCAGTTCTATATCATCGACGCGTCGGCATTGCTCAGAAAATCGGTCTCGGCGGCCGCATCAACATGATCATGCAGTCGGCCTTCTTCAAACTGGCAGATGTCATCCCCTTGGACCTGGCTATCTCTAAATTGAAAGAATCCGTCGTCGCATCGTATGGCAAGAAAGGCCAGAACATCGTCGACATGAACAATGAAGCCATTGATCAGGCCTGTCGGCTATCGTCAAAGTCGATGTACCGGCCGCCTGGGCTGATGCTGTCGATGAACCGGTTGATATGTCGAAACATACGAAATTCTTCCGCGAATTTTCCATCCCTGTCAATGCCCTTGAAGGCGATGACCTGCCGGTCAGCGCTTATGACGGCATCGAAGACGGCCGCTGGCCGACGGGGACCTGCGCCGAAGAAAAACGCGGCGTCGCTATGTTCGTACCGAGCTGGGATGCTGAAAAATGTATCGGCTGTAACCAGTGTTCCTTCGTCTGCCCCCATGCCGCTATCCGTCCCTTCCTGATGACGCCGGATGAAGCCGCTAAGGCTCCGAAAGGCTACCAGGATAAAGAAATCAAAGTGGCTCCGGGGTACAAATACAATATCGTCGTTTCCGTCATGGACTGCCTGGGCTGCGGCAGCTGTACCCATGTCTGCCCGAAACAGGCCTTGACCATGAAACCTTTCGACGACGAAGAATACAAAGCCGCTCTTTGGGATTATGTCATCGATTTGCCGGCGAAAGCAACCCGATGGACAAGAATACCGTCATCGGCAGCCAGTTCGAACAGCCGCTCCTCGAATTCACCGGCGCTTGCGCAGGCTGTGCTGAAACGCCGTATTGTAAAGTCGTCACCCAGCTCTTCGGCGACCGCATGATGATTGCCAACGCTCACGGCTGCTCCAGCGTCTGGGGCGGCAGTGCACCGGACTGCGGCTATACCAAGAACGCTCAGGGCCATGGCCCGGCTTGGTCGACGTCCCTCTTTGAAGACAACGCAGAATATGGCTTTGGCATGATGCTGGCTGAAAAGACGGAACGGAAACTGCTGGAACAGTACATCGATGCCGCTATGGATGTGGCCAGCCCGGAACTGCAGGCAGCCTTTACGGAATGGAAAGAACACAAGGCTGAAAGCGAAGGGACCCGCGAACGCTCGGATAAGGTCATTGCCCTCTTGGAAGCTGAAAAAGACGGCAAACCGGCCCTGGAACAGGTCTATGATATGAAACAGTTCTTAGTCAAACGCAGCCAGTGGATCTTCGGTGGCGACGGCTGGGCTTACGATATCGGTTATGGCGGCCTGGACCATGTCTTGGCTCAGGGTGAAGATGTCAACGTCCTGGTCTTTGATACAGAAGTCTACTCCAATACGGGCGGCCAGGCATCTAAAGCTACGCCGACGGCCGCTGTGGCTCAGTTCGCTGCGTCCGGCAAGAAGACGCGTAAGAAAGACTTGGGCATGATGGAAGCCCAGTACGGCTACATCTACGTCGCTCAGGTTGCTATGGGCGCCGACAAGAACCAGTTCATGAAGGCCCTAAAAGAAGCAGAAGCCTATAACGGCCCGTCCTGATCATCGGCTATGCACCGTGCATCAACCACGGCCTGAAAGTCGGCCAGGGTCAGAGCCAGCTCGAAGAAAAACGGGCGGTCGAAGCCGGTTACTGGCATCTGTGGCGCTATAATCCGGAATTGAAGAAACAGGGCAAGAACCCCTTCATCCTTGATTCCAAGCCGCCGACAGCTAACTTCCGCGACTTCCTCATGGGCGAAACACGCTTCTCGTCCTTGCAGCGCACCTTCCCGGATACGGCAGAAGCTCTCTTCGAAAAGACCGAAGAAGATGCCAAAGACCGTTACGAAGGCTATGTCCGCCTGACAAAAGCATATGATGAAAAATAAATAGTTCGTTGTAAATGAAAAAAGGCGCTGTCGCATCGCGACAGCGCCTTTTTGTTTGCAAGGAATTAAGCGGGCCGCCCTTTGGGACGGCCCCTACGGATTACGAACCACGAGCCACAAGCCACGAGCCACGAACCACGAACCACGAACCACTATTCCTTATTCTCCCGTCCTCTCAACAAGTCCGTCAGGATGGTGATGTAGTGGGAAGCTTCTTCGGACAGGGGTTCTCCTGCCATCTTGATCCAGCCTACGGTCATCGTGTCCAGGGGATTTTCGATGGGGATGACTGCGAGGTGGCGGCCGATGATGGATTGGGCTGCGTGACCCGTACCGATGGTGTAGCGTCGGTGGCCCGGATGATGCTGAACAGCGTCGACCGATCGGTGACGTAGATGCACTGGCGGCTGGCCCAGTTGGCAGGAGCAGTTCTTCGGAAAACTGCGATTTGTCGTGACCTTGTTCGAAGCGGACGCAAGGATAGCTGCTGAATTGGCCGGGAACGACGTGAGAAAATTCTGCCAGGGGATGGCCGCTGCGGACATAGAGACAGGGCGTGAAGGCGCAGAGAGGCGTAAATTCCAGCTTATTCTTGTGGAACAAGTCCTTCAGGAAACGGGCGTTCATGTGGGATAAGAAGAGGATGCCTAGCTGGCTTTCACGGGTGACGACGTCATGGATGACTTGCGACGTCCGGCCTTCGCGCAGGGTGAACGTGCAGGCCGCGTTCGGCGGGACGTGCTGCAGAGCATGGATGAAGGCTTCATCGGCGAAAGGATAGTGTTGGGATGAAATGGACAGGACCTGAGGCAGGTCCTGTTTTTTTTCTGCCTGGAAATGGTCGTGCATGGCTTCGGCATGGGACAGGATATGGCCGGCGTAATGGAGAAATTCCAGTCCTGCTGGCGTGAAGGTGATGCCGTGGCGGTTCCGTTCGACCAGGGTCAGGGAAAACTCTTTTTCCAAATCTTTGATAGCCGTGCTCAGGCTGGGCTGGGAGATATTCAGGGCATGGGCTGCAGCCGAAATGGAATTGTGCCTTGATAACTCCAGGATATAACGAAGTTGCTGTAAAGTCATAATGAAACACCTCGAATATCAACGGTACCTATAGAATCGTTTCTGCTCCCTTTATTGTATCAAAATAAAAAAATAGGGAAAAGTTATGACTTTTTGATACAATAAAGGAATATTTAAAATGAAAATACAGAATAGATAATGGCAAAAAAGTGAAAAGAAGCTCTCTGATGTGACATAAAAAATATAAAGAAAATCTATCTAAATTTGACTTTTTGGAAAGGACAGTTATTTATGGCTATGCTGGAAAAGTGAGAATAAGTTATTCTCAATATGATGGAAAATCGCAAAGAGATAGAAAAAAATTAAAGGAAATATCTTATTGTCATAGGAAATTCCTATGAAAGTAAATTGCACAATGAATATTTTACAGGTTACACCTTCCATGCTATACTTTAAGTATGAAATAGAACGTTTTAGTAAAAGGTGAAACGCCGGACTATACATTAAATTTTATGGTTTTAAATAAAACCCACTTATAAACCATAGCAGAAATGTATATGAAAAGAAATTGAGAAAGAGAACGGCGACAGGGGAGAAAAATGTAGTATCAGAGGGGACATCATCGTTTGGTTGTATTTGCCACAGGAGGTAATTCATATGAACTCATCAGCAGCATTGGCCCGGCAGGCGGGCATGACAGATGCACAATGGAAAGAAGCCGTCAAGTTCGACAGTACGGACTGGGGCTGGATTATTATGAGTATCGGCATGGCCATCGGCGCCGGCATCGTCTTTTTACCTGTCCAGGTCGGTTTGGTCGGCGTGTGGGTCTATTTATTCTCGGCCATCATCGCCTATCCGGCTATTTATCTCTTACAACGGTTGTTTATCAACACCCTGGCCGATTCGCCGCGGTGTGAAGATTATCCCAGCGTCATCAGCGGATATTTGGGGAAGAACTGGGGCTTCCTCCTGGGGATCCTCTACTTCCTGAGCATCCTCATCTGCGTATTCATGTATTCGACAGCCTTGACCAATGACAGCGCGTCCTTCTTATTTTCCTTCGGCGTCACCGATACGCTCCTGTCGGATAACCCCTTATATGGTCTGGCCATCATCTGTGTCATGGTCCTCATCGCTTCCCGGGGCGAACAGCTCTTGTTCCGCGTATCGACGCTCATGGTCCTGACGAAATTGTTAGTCGTCATCTGCTTGGGCGGCATCATGATCCAGCACTGGAACCTGGCCAATATCGGTGTCTTCCCGGACCTGGGCTACCTGGTCAAGAATACGATTGCCATGCTGCCGGTCACGCTGACCTCGATTCTCTTCATTCCCAGCATCAGCCCGATGGTCATTTCCTATCGCTCTCATAATAAATCGATCCACGTCGCCCGTTATAAAGCCATGCGGGCTATGAAAATCGCTTTCTCCGTCTTGTTCATCACGATTTTCTCGTATGCCATGTCCTTCAACCTGGCTCTCGGCCATGACCAGGCCGTCATCGCTTACTCCCAGAACATTTCGGCTCTGGCTATCGTCGCCAGAGGTTTCGATGGCAGCGCCGTCAAGATTTTCAGCCTTATCCTCAACATCTTCGCCGTTATGACAGCCTTCTTCAGTGTCTTCCTTGGCTTCCGTGAAGCCTGCCAGGGTATTGCCATGAATATCCTGCGCCGTTTCATCCCGGAAGAAAAAATCAGCAAGACCGTTGTCCGCCACGGTATCCTCATCTTCGCCGTAGCCGTAGCCTGGGGTGCCATCGTCCTCAATGCACCGGTCCTCAAGCTCCTGACCCTGCTGGGCCCGATTTTCGGCATCATTGCCTGCCTCATCCCGGCCTACTTGGTCTATAAGGTCAATGCCCTGCACAAGTATAAAGGCATTTCCTTAGTCCTCATCGTCTTCGCCGGTATCCTGCTCATCATCTCGCCGGTTATTGCATGATGTAGTTTTCTAGCAGTTAGCCGCTAGGGATTAGCAGTTGGTGGCTCATGATTCGTAACGCCATGTGAGCTACTAACACCCCTAGCCACTAGCCACTAAAAAGCTTGTCGTGTACGCGACAAGCTTTTTTTATCAGTAAAACGATTGTCTTTAAATGGTGGACAAAAATGGCCTTGACAGGTTACATAATGCGGTGTATCATACAACCATCAACCGAACATCGTCCATGAAACCTTTGAGGCGGAAGTAAAAACGATGACGTGCACGTACAGAGAGCCGGGATGCTGAGAGCCGGCCGACGCAGCTCGTTAAATGGACCGCTGAGGGCGCAGTCAAAAGCCGGAAGGCCGAGTATTCTGCGACGTGTTGGCATACGTCAGTTGCCGGGAATATGTTGGTATTCCGTCGAGAGTAGGGTTCAACCCCTAAAACAAGGTGGCACCGCGGAACTTAATCCGTCCTTGACAAGTAACATTGTCGTGGACGGATTCTTTTTTTAGGAGGTTCATATGGAAACGCTCAGTCTGGAACAGGTAAAAGCATATCAAGGTGAATACAAGGTCGTGCCCATCTGCCGCAGCATGTATGCCGACGTCCGTACGCCTATCGAAGTATTGCGCATTGTCAAGAACATCAGCTCTCACTGCTATTTGCTGGAAAGCATGGAAGATTCCCAGCGCTGGGGCCGCTATACCTTTATCGGTTATGATCCGCAGATGGGTCTGTACTGCAAGGACGGTACGGTCCACATCAAGACCGGCGCTGAAGTCCAGATCCATACGGACCATCCGGAACAGCTTATTTCCCAGATACTGGCCGACAATAAGGCGCCGCGCCTTTCAGACCTGCCTCCCTTTACAGGCGGACTGGTCGGGTATTTTGCCTACGATTTCATCAAATACGCCGAACCGTCGCTGAAACTCAATGCCGTCGATGACGATGGCTTCAACGATTTCGACCTCATGCTCTTCGATAAGGTCATCGTCTTCGATAACCTGAAACAGCAGATTTACCTTATCGTCAACGTCCGCCTCGACTCGGCCGAAGAAAATTATAACCGGGCTCTCCTGGAAATGGAACGCATGGAAAGCCTTATCCGGGAAGGCAAGAAAGCCCCGGACATCCCATTGCAGCTCAAGAGTGATTTCAAGCCTTTGTTCAATAAAGAAGAATATTGCCAGATGGTCGAAAAGGGCAAGACCTACATCCGCGAAGGCGATATTTTCCAGGTCGTCCTGGCCAACCGCCTGAGTGCTGAAGCCGAGGGGAGCCTCCTCGATACGTACCGCGTCCTGCGGACCCTCAATCCATCGCCGTATATGTTCTTCTTCTCCGGCGATGATATCGAGCTCGCCGGCTCTTCACCGGAAACGCTGACCCGCCTGGAAAACGGCGACCTGTTCACATTCCCCCTGGCGGGATCGCGGCCGCGGGGCAAGACGCCGGAAGAAGACCAGGCCTTGGAAGATGAACTCCTGCACAATACGAAGGAACTGGCCGAACACAACATGCTCGTCGACTTGGGCCGCAACGATTTGGGCCGCATCAGTGAATTTGGCAGCGTTCACGTCGAACGCTATCTCGACGTCCTGCGTTTCTCTCATATCATGCATATCGGTTCGACCGTTCACAGCACGATCCGCAAGGATAAGACGCTATCGACGCCATTGCATCGGTCCTGCCGGCCGGCACCCTGTCAGGGGCACCGAAAATCCGGGCCTGCGAAATCATCGACGAACTGGAAGGCCATAAACGCGGCGTCTATGGCGGCGCCATCGGATACATCGACTTTACGGGCAATATGGACTGCTGCATCGGCATCCGCCTGGCCTATAAGAAAGGAAATCACGTCTACGCCTGCTCCGGCGCGGGCATCGTCGCCGACAGTATCCCCGAACAGGAACATCAGGAATGTCTGAACAAGGCCAAAGCTGTCGTCATTGCATTGCAGCAGGCTAATGGAGGGATTGACAAATGATAGTGCTCATTGATAATTACGATAGTTTTTCTTATAATCTCTACCAGCTCCTCGGTCAGTTCGACCCGGATATCACGGTCATCCGCAACGATGAAAAGACCGTCGAAGCCATCGAAGCCATGCGTCCGGATCACCTCATCATTTCTCCCGGACCGGGCCGTCCGGCCGATGCCGGTATCTGCGAACAGGCCATCAGCTACTTCGCCGGCAAGGTCCCCATCCTGGGCGTCTGCTTAGGTCATCAGCCATCTGCGAAGTCTACGGCGGTACCATTACCTATGCCAAGCAGCTCATGCACGGCAAACAATCCGTCGCCACGCTGAAGACGGACAGCCCCTTGTTCAAGGGACTGCCGGAACAGGTCGACGTCGGCCGCTATCATTCCCTGGCCCTCGACCGGATACCTTGCCGGATGAACTGGAAGTCCTGGCCCATACGGAAGATGGTGAAATCATGCCGTCGGCCATAAGCAGTATCCCGTCTACGGCCTGCAGTTCCATCCCGAATCGATTTTGACGCCTCAAGGGCCGATGATGGTAGAAAATTTCCTTGCATTATAAGTGATATAGATGAGTCTAACATAGGGGAGGTACTTACAATGATTAAAGAAGCGATTATCAAGATTGTAAATAAAGGTGATTTGACCTATGACGAAGCCCATCAGGTCATGATGGAAATCATGAAGGGCGAAACGACGCCGACGCAAAATGCGGCGTTCCTGGCAGCCCTTTCGACGAAGAGCACCAATGCTGAAACGATCGATGAAATTTCCGGCTGTGCCGAAGCCATGCGCTCCCTGGCTACACCCGTTCCCCATCCGGGTATGGATGTCCTGGAAATCGTCGGCACCGGCGGCGACGGCGCTCATTCCTTCAATATTTCCACGACGTCGGCCATGGTCCTGGCCGCAGGCGGTGTCAAAGTCGCCAAGCACGGCAACCGGGCTGCGTCGTCCCTGTGCGGCACGGCAGACTGCCTGGAAGCGCTGGGCATCAATATCCGGCAGGACCCGCAGCTGGCCCTGAAGATGCTCGAAGAAACGAATTTCTGCTTCCTCTTCGCTCAGAAATACCACGCCGCCATGAAGTACGTCGGCCCCATCCGCAAGGAACTGGGATTCCGGACGGTCTTCAACATCCTCGGGCCCTTGACCAATCCGGCCAAGCCGGAAATGTTCCTCCTCGGCGTCTATGACGGCTATCTCGTCGAACCGCTGGCCAAGGTCCTGGCTTCCCTCGGCGTCAAACGGGGCCTCGTCGCTTACGGCCAGGAAAGACTCGACGAAATTTCGCCGAACGGGCCGACGACGATTTGTGAACTCCGCGACGGTTATTACCGGACGTCCGTCATCAAGCCGGAAGACTTCGGCCTGACGCCGGGTAAAAAAGAAGACCTCGTCGGCGGTACGCCCGAAGTCAATGCCCAGATTACGCGCGACGTCCTGTCCGGGAAAATCCAGGGGACGAAACGCAATGCCGTCCTCATGAACAGCGGTGCCGCCCTGTTCGTCGCCGGCAAAGCCGATTCCATCGCCGACGGCATCCAGCTCGCCGCCAGCCTCATCGACAGAGGTAAGGCGACGGCAGCCCTGGAAAAATGCATTGCCGTCAGCAACGAGTAAGAAGGTGCACTATGATATTAGATGATCTTACGGCGGCCGTCGCCAAGCGGCTGGTTACGGATAAACAGCAGGTGCCCCTGGAAGTCATGAAGCGCGGGCCCTGGCGGCGCCGAAAAAGGAAGGCTTCCCTTTTGAAAAGAATTTGGGAAAACCGGGGCTGTCCTTCATCTGCGAAGTCAAGAAGGCTTCGCCGTCGAAGGGCTCATCGCTCCCGACTTTCCCTATGTAGCCATTGCCAAAGAATATGAACAGGCCGGCGCTGCGGCCATTTCCGTCCTGACGGAACGGGATTATTTCCTCGGCAGCCCGCAGTACTTGCAGGAAATTGCCGCAGCCGTCACGACACCGGTCCTGCGCAAGGATTTCGTCATCGACGAATACCAGATCTACGAAGCCCGCGCCCTGGGCGCGTCGGCAGTGCTCCTCATCTGTGCTATCCTCGATGATGAAAGGTTGCGGCATTTCTTCCAGCTGGCTGACTCCCTGGGATTATCGGCCCTGGTCGAAGCCCACGATGAAGACGAAGTGCGCCGGGCCATCGCCAGCGGCGCCCGCGTCATCGGCGTCAATAACCGCAACCTCAAGGACTTCACGGTCTCCCTCGATACGAGTTGCCGCCTGCGGCGCTGGTGCCGAAGGATATTCTCTTCGTTGCCGAAAGCGGCATCAAGACGGCCGACCACACAAAGGTCCTGCGCGACCACGGCGTCGATGCCGTCCTCATCGGCGAGACCTTTATGAGAAGCCCTGATAAGAAAGCCATGCTCGATGAGCTGGCCGGAGGCTCTCGTGGTTAAGGTCAAGTTCTGCGGCCTCAAGCGCCTTGTGATATCGCCTGGCTAATGAACTCCGTCCCGATTACGCCGGCTTCGTCTTTGCCGGCAAGAAGCGCCGCGTCAGCGATGACCAGGCGGCGGCCTTGCGCAAGGACCTGGACCCGGGCATCCCTGCCGTCGGCGTCTTCGTCGACGACAGCTGGAACATATGGGAAAGCTGGTCGCAGCGGGTACGATCCAAATCGTCCAGCTCCATGGGCAGGAGGACGACACTATGATTGATGCCGTCCGGCAATCGCTGCAAGTCCCGGTCATCAAGGCTTTTTCCATTGCCAGCCAGGATGATGTCCGCAAGGCAGAGCAAAGCCGGGCCGACTACATCCTGCTCGACCACGGTGCCGGCGGGACCGGCGATTGCTTCGACTGGGCCCTGCTGGGCCAGTTAAACAGACCGTATTTTTTGGCCGGCGGCTCAATCCTGACAATGCTGTCCAGGCAGCGGCGTTCCATCCCTATGCCCTCGATGTGAGCAGTGGCATTGAGACAGACGGCGTGAAAGATAAAGAAAAGATGAAATTATTCATGGCACGTGTACGTGCTTACAGGAGGTAACTACATGAGTACAGGAAGATTTGGCCCCTTCGGCGGTCAATATATACCGGAAACATTGATGAATGAAATCCAGCGCTTGGAAAAAGCCTACAGCCATTATAAAAATGATCCCGATTTTCAGGCAGAATTGAAGGATTTGCTCGATAATTATGCCAACCGTCCGTCCCTGCTCTACTATGCCGAACGCATGACCAAGGACCTGGGCGGCGCGAAAGTTTATTTGAAGCGCGAAGATTTGAACCATACAGGCGCCCATAAGATTAACAACGCCCTGGGTCAGTGCCTGTTGGCCAAGAAGATGGGCAAGACACGGGTCATCGCTGAAACCGGTGCCGGCCAGCACGGCGTCGCTACGGCGACAGCAGCGGCTTTCTTAGGCCTTGAATGTGAAGTCTTCATGGGCGAAGAAGATACAATCCGCCAGGCTCTGAACGTCTATCGCATGGAACTCTTGGCGCTAAGGTCCACGCCGTCACTTCCGGCTCGCGGGTCCTCAAAGATGCCGTCAATGAAGCCATGCGCGAATGGGTCAGCCGCGTCGACGACACGCATTACGTCATCGGCTCGACCATGGGACCCCATCCGTTCCCGATGATGGTCCGCGACTTCCAGGCCGTCATCAGTAAGGAAGCGCGCCAGCAGATCCTCGAACGGGAAGGCAAGCTCCCGGCGGCTGTCCTGGCCTGCGTCGGTGGCGGCAGCAATGCCATGGGCATGTTCTACCACTTCATCGGCGATAAGGACGTCAAACTCATCGGTTGTGAAGCGGCCGGCAAGGGCATCGATACCAAGCTCCATGCAGCGACTATCGCCAAAGGGGAAGTGGGTATCTTCCATGGCATGAAGTCCATTTTCTGCCAGAATGAAGACGGTCAGATCGACGAAGTCTATTCCATTTCGGCCGGCCTCGACTATCCGGGCATCGGGCCGGAACACGCTTATCTCCATCAGACGGGCCGCGCCCAGTATGTACCGGTCAAGGACGACGAAGCCGTCGAAGCCTTTGAATACTTAGCCCGGACGGAAGGCATCATCTGCGCCATCGAAAGCGCCCATGCCGTCTATGAAGCCATGCAGATAGCGCCGAAGATGAGCAAAGACGACAGCATCATCGTCTGCTTGTCCGGCCGCGGTGATAAAGACGTCGCCGCCATTGCAAGATATAAAGGGAGGGACTTACATGAGTAAGATTGGCAACGCTTTAAGAACGGCAAAGCATTTATCGGATTCTTGACAGCTGGCGACCCGTCGCTGGACAAGACGTATGAATATATCATGACTATGGAAAAAGCTGGAGCCGACCTCATCGAAATCGGTATTCCTTTTTCCGACCCCATCGCCGAAGGCATCGTCATCCAGGAAGCGGACCTGCGGGCCTTGAAAGCCGGGACGCGCATTGACGACGTCTTTGCCCTGGTCGAACGGGTCCGTAAGGAAACGCAGATTCCCCTGGTTTTCTTGACCTACCTCAATCCTGTCTTCCATTACGGCGCTGAAAAATTCTTTGCCCGCTGCCAGGAAACGGGCATGGATGGCATCATCATCCCTGATATGCCCTTTGAAGAACGTGACGAATGTGCGGCAGCTGCCAAAGCCCATGGCATCGACATCATCTCCATGATTGCGCCGACGTCGAAAGACCGTATCCAGAAAATCGCTAAAGTCGGCGAAGGTTTCTTGTACATCGTGTCCTCCCTGGGGGTCACCGGGACGCGGACGGAAATCAAGACGGACCTCAAAGAAATCGTCGATACGGCTAAAGAAGTCACAGACGTACCGTGCGCTGTCGGCTTCGGCATCAACACGACGGAACAGGCCGAGAAAATCGGCCGCGTTGCGGACGGCGTCATCGTAGGCAGTGCCATCGTCAAGATCATCGCCCAATACGGCGACGATGCCGCCCCCACATCTATGACTACGTCAAAGCCATGAAGGAAGCTACGATTCGGGGATAATAAAAAGGGGCTGTCGCATTAAGCGACAAGCCCCTTTTGTTGCCGGTTTACCCTGTTGAGCCGGCGAAGCCTGCGAAATATAACCCACCCGCTATGCGGGTGCGCGGTGTTAGTTATACTAAAAAAATCACCTTTCCTGTATAATAGAGGTGTCCAAGCCACTATTACAATAAATAAGGAAAGGTGATTTATATGGCGAAGAAAGCCTATGATTTAGCACACACCAAATGGATGTGCAAATATCATAT